>Ga0255760_10001939_pt1 | contig 19454 bp, 10 predicted proteins | sample 071ome_25_FD_179960 | JGI IMG/M metagenome (GOLD analysis project Ga0255760, IMG submission 179960) | Coastal salt marsh microbial communities from the Groves Creek Marsh, Skidaway Island, Georgia - 071410BT metaG (version 2) | ecosystem: Environmental > Aquatic > Marine > Intertidal zone >... | reverse complement strand
GTTGTTACGATTGGTTTTCGTTTTGATCTCTGCTTTGAGAACGTTAACGAGAACAACAGAGAGAGAGAGAGAGAGAGAATGAGGTGGATCTTTACCGCGACGTTGATGTTATTCATTCTCGCCGGTTCGTCTTCGACGTCGGCATCCGCGCAGCGCAGCTATTACACCGGGCGCAGCGTGGACAGATCTTTCGTCGTGTGCGAGTACGCGTTTTCTCGAGACGAATGCGTGCGAAACGCTTTTTTGGCTCGCGGGAACGACGATGATGTTGTCGATAACAATCGAACGGCGATAAAGTCGTTTGGGACGCTCGGTCGATTTGGTTCCATGGGAGAACGCAATGGCGAGGATGAAGATCACGCGGCGCGGTGGTGCTCGACAGGCACGTCGGGGGTGACGTTTTCGTCGAAAACGAAAGAGTACGTGACCTCCTCGAGAATGGAATCAAACGCGACGTCGCAAGACGTCGTATTCTTCGACGCTAAATCGCGCGCGAGAGAAGCGAAGGCTTTTAGCGTCGAGTTTTGGATCACTCCGCATTTAATAAAACTCGCTGGTTTCACCGGTCCGCATTACACTCCTTTCTTCACGCTCGAAACGCCGAAAAAGAACGAGACGTTCAATCCGTACGCCTGGACGAGCCCGTACGATTGCTCGGACGAGTTTGATTTTGCGCTGTATATCGGGACGGATTTTAGCGTCGGGTTTCGGTCGCGCGAGCCAATTGCAATCTCCTCAAAGTTGATGGCAGAAACGTGCGCTTCGGTAATTACAAAATCGAACGCGTTAGTGGAAGACGCCGTAAATCACTTTGTTCTGACGGCATCGTTTTCGGACGAGGAAAATGCGCTCGGTGAAAATCGAATCTCGTGTTACGCGAACGGGACGAAAATCGTAGATGAAGTCATCGGCGATGTTTTGGTCAATAGCGCCGGTAGAATGAAGTTCCCATTCGCGAGCGCGTGGCGAGAGACGTCCGCGCCATATTTCGGAAGCGCGAGCGCGAACAATAACGAGTACGACTCGAGCGGCGACAACTGGGAATGGACGAACACCATTCATGCGTTTGCCATGTACGATAAAAAAATGAGCGACGAAGACATCACGCGCAACTATCTCGCTGGATTACCAAACGCGGCTCCACTGGTTGTTGATGTGAATATTACGATTAATGAAGACGTGAAAGAGGCTGAAATTGTGCTTCAATACACAGATGATGATTATTACAACGCGACGATGGTATCGTCGTCGGGGAGTAGCGCAATCAACGATACTATTTCATCGGTTAAGTATTCCTTTTCGATACTCACTTTACCCGAGGTAGGTGTTCTGAAAGCCATACCAATAGAGGCTATCAACAACGATGAAAACAACAAAAATAACTGCGGCGATGGAGGTAACAACAGTATGCAAACTACCGAGGCGATACCGGTCACGCACGTTCCATTCCGGTGTTTCGGCAACGCGGTATTTTATACGCCAGAGCCAAATGACCATTCGAAGATAGACGACACGTTAGAAATATACGCAAACTTTACATTCAAGGTGACGGAAACTTCCATACTGAATGAATTTGAAACAATCGACTCGCCAAACGAAGGTTTGGTTTCAGTTTTCGTTTCGCCCGTGAACGACGCTCCATTGGGCGTCTTTCAGGTTGTCGAGTATTTCGGACGCGAAGAAGGAAAAGCGTTTCAAATCGAATTTCGAGACGATAATGATGAGCGCGCGTCAAAAATCGAGGTGTCACATATTCCATCGATAGGAAAGGTTTTCGTGTCGAAAGCCTCTTCCTCTGTGGAGAATACGAAGGCGTTGAATGTTGGAGATATCGTCGATGTCACATCAGAAGGCGCAACGCTGACGTATCGATTAGATGCCGACGATGGCGACAGAGTAAACGTCGTTCCTTCGTTTAGCACAGATAAAAAATATCTCACAGATTCCTTCGCGTATTACGTGTACGATATATACGACGAAAAAGCGATAAACGAAACCAAAGTGGAGTTTCGCGTGCAATCGCCCTTTCAGCCAATGCTTCCTTCTTCCTTTTCTTCGGTAAAGGAAACTACAGAAAACGCACCTCTTGAGTTTACCATCGACATTGTACGATTGGACTGTCAAAAAAATGCGACAGAGGCCATCGCTGAAAGTTTGCCTACAAATGGAACGGTATATTTGATACATCCACCAGTAATCACGTCTTCTTCAGTCGTGTCAGAGGAAGAGAGAAGAAAGACGCCGTTGAAAGAAAACGACGTCGTTCGTCTGGAGCACACGTACAGAACTTCGATACAAGAAGAAAGAGAAGGACAAAATGGCACGGAGCAATGCGTCGCGTTTACAAAATTATTGTTCGTTCCGGATGATTTCTACTTTAATGCGCCAAATGTTGATATTTTTGGTGACCCGGTGAGTACGACCCGATACGCTTCCCTTCATCCCCTGCGACCTTTTTTCTCGGCGAGTGTGAGAGATATTTTAGATGGATGGATGGTTGCATCTGTATTGAACGTATCGTTTATAGTCGCAGCGAACATTCCGCACGCGCCCGCAAAGTTCCGGAACGTTACCGTCGAAACGAGTGCGTCTGATCTTCCTCTATCTCCTTCGTACTTACTCCGTGTCGACTCGAACGAAACGTATGTCAATGATTCATCGTCAACGCTTCTTCTGCCGAATGGAGGGTACTTAAAGTTTCGCAAAGCGTTTGAATACGATTTGTCCCCAGATTACGACGCGGCATTTGGTGTTGCGGTGACGATAAAATCGATAAACCCCAGGAATGATGCCTTTCTTGCCAACCTCAGCTTGGCCTTTCCGCCTGAACGAGAAGACGCGGTGAAATCGAACATCTCTTCGATTGTCGTCACGAAATGGTTGCGGAACCAGATCAAAATTGCCGGTCCACCGAGCGCAGTTCGCGACATCCTCTTCAATTACGTCCTGTACGACGCGAAAACGATGAAAAAAACACCCAGAGTCGTAAGCGACACGCTTGAACTCACGCTTGAGTATGGTTTCGTGAAACTGTACAACGCGAAGAAAGTGAACGAGACCATCAACGCGAAATATGATTGGAAGCACGATTCGTGCAGGAACCACCAACCACCAACAAGTACAACGGCGAGCATCATCAAACCGTGCACGCGCATCGCGCACGTGAATATCGAAGCTATCGCGTACCCGACCTCGTACGACTCTCTGATAGAGGTCGCCTCCCCGAAAGCCTCCAACGCCATCTCCAAAAAATCCTTGTTTATCTCCGGCCTCTTTCAAGGCGCCGTAGCAGGCCTCCTTTTACTAGCTCTCTGGAAATACTTCATCAAAAACGTTTTACGTGCCATCGAACGCTTGTTCTGTTGTCTCTTCTGCTGCCGTCTGCGTCTTCCGCCGTCTGCGTCCGAACGAAGAAGACAAAGACGAAGACGCCGCCGCGCGCGAAAAGAAGGAGCGGGAGAAGAAGAAGAAGAAGAAGAAGAAGAAGAAGAAGAAGACTTTCACTCGGACTCTGCGGTGATCGTAGCGATGCCGCGATGATGCGATTGAAAAGAATTTATTTATTTATGCGTTCAGCTCTCGAAGAGTTAACAGTTTTAACGACAATAGTATTATACGCGCCTCGAATATGTTTTTGTCTCTCTGTTCTTCGTTTCCTCGTATTTTTCGCGAAAAAAATATCTTAATTCTCTCCTCTGTCTTTTTGGGAAGACCCTCACCCTCCGAATACGAGAAGGGAGGAAATTGAGTTGATGAGAAAAGAAAAAAAATCTTCAGTTAGAAGGCACGTGCGTAAAAGCGTGTTCAGTAATTCAAACATAAGAAAAAAAGTCTTCCACCATGGTTAAGGTGCGTTACCGCTGAATTCTAGCGCTTTTAAACGCGCGCGCGACCTTCGCGTTCCCCCGGTTCGAAGGGAATTACGAGAAAATTTTGTACCGCGTTTTTTTCTCTGCCTCTCTCTTCGTTTCGTGCATTTCTCTTGAGCACTTTAGCAGCAATTTTTCCTATCGAAATCTGGCTCGATACTGACCGATGCGACCTCTCAATCTCAACAGTTTACCATCGACGACATGCGTCGTCAAATGGACAAAGTCAAAAACATTCGTAACATGTCTGTTATTGCCCACGTCGATCACGTAAGTTTCATTTATTTTAGAAATTTTCCGCTTAATCATCGCCGCCGCACCCTCTTTTGTGGGCGAGAAATAAAATGGGTTTTACGATATATTCTTTTTGCTTTTCGTCTCTCTCTCTTTCCCGGTCCCACGAGACTCGAGAGAAACTGACTCTTTGTCCTTCTTCTTCTTCATCTGAAATAACAACAGGGCAAATCCACGCTCACGGATTCCTTGGTCGCGGCGGCTGGTATCATCGCGCAAGAAAACGCCGGTGATGCGCGTTTGACGGATACTCGTCAAGACGAGCAAGATCGTTGCATCACGATCAAATCTACCGGTATCTCTTTGTTTTACAAAGTTTCCGATGAAGATTTGGCGCGCATCCCGAAGAATGTCCCGAGAGATGGCAACGACTACTTGATCAACTTGATTGATTCCCCGGGCCACGTTGATTTTTCTTCTGAAGTTACCGCCGCCTTGCGTATTACCGACGGCGCCTTGGTCGTCGTCGATTGCGTCGAAGGCGTTTGCGTGCAAACGGAAACTGTGTTGAGACAAGCGTTGGGTGAGCGTATTAAACCGGTAATGACGGTGAATAAGCTCGACAGATGCTTTTTGGAACTCATGTTGGATGGCGAAGAAGCGTACCAAAACTTTTGCAGAGTTATTGAAAACGCGAACATTGTCATGGCGACGTACACTGACGAAGCCTTGGGCGATGTCACCGTCTCTCCGGAGAAGGGTACCGTCTGCTTTTCCGCTGGTTTGCACAACTGGGCGTTTACGTTGACCGTCTTCGCCAAGATGTACGCCGCGAAGTTCGGCATTGAGCAAGACCGCATGATGGGCAAGCTCTGGGGCGACAACTTCTTCGACCCGAAGGAGAAGAAATGGACGAACAAGCACACTGGCGCCAAGACTTGCATGAGAGCCTTCGTTCAGTTTTGCTACGAGCCTATCAGACGTGTTATTGATGCCGCCATGAACGACAACAAGGATGTTTTGTTCCCGATGCTTGAAAAGTTGCAAGTCAAGGACAAGTTGAAGCCGGCTGACTTGGACTTGATGGGCAAACCGCTCATGAAGAGAGTCATGCAAACGTGGTTGCCGGCCGACGTTGCGTTGCTTGAGATGATTATCTACTATTTGCCGTCGCCGCAAACTGCGCAAAAGTACCGTGCGGACACTTTGTATGAAGGCCCGCTCGATGACAAGTACGCCGAAGGTATCCGCAACTGCGACTCCAAGGGTCCGCTCATGTTGTACATCTCCAAGATGATCCCGACCGCGGATAAGGGTCGATTTTTGGCGTTCGGTCGTGTCTTCTCCGGTACCGTCAGAACTGGCCAAAAGGTTCGAATCTTAGGCCCGAACTACGTGCCGGGTGAAAAGAAAGATTTGTACATCAAGTCTATCCAAAGAACCGTCTTGTGCATGGGTCGTCGTCAAGACTCTATCGATGATGTCCCGGCTGGTAACACCGTCGCGTGCGTTGGTTTGGATCAATTCATCCAAAAGAACGCCACGATTACGGATGAATCCGAAGTTGAAGCGCACACCATCAAGGCTATGAAGTTCTCTGTCTCGCCGGTTGTTCGCGTCGCGGTTGAATGCAAGAACTCCCAAGATTTACCGAAATTGGTCGAAGGCTTGAAGAGATTGTCCAAGTCTGACCCGATGGTCCAATGCTCGATCGAAGAGTCAGGCGAACACATTGTTGCTGGCGCCGGTGAATTGCACTTGGAAATTTGCTTGAAGGATTTGCAAGAAGATTTCATGGGCGGCGCGGAGATTCGCATCTCTGATCCGGTTGTTTCCTTCAGAGAAACTGTTTACGCCACTTCCGACCACATGGTCATGTCCAAGTCCCCGAACAAGCACAACCGTTTGTACTTCCAAGCTACGCCATTGGAAGACGGATTATCCGAGGCTATTGACAATGGCGAAGTCACTCCGAGAGATGAAGTCAAGGCGAGAGGTCGCTACTTAGCGGAAAAGTTCAACTGGGATAAAGATTTGTCCAAGAAGATTTGGTGCTTTGGTCCGGACACCACTGGTCCGAACTTGATTGTCGACATGTGTAAAGGGGTTCAGTACGTCAACGAAATTAAGGATTCGTGCGTCGCTGCCTTCCAATGGGCGACGAAAGAAGGTGTCATGGCGGAAGAAAACATGCGCGGCATCAAGTTTGAAATTCACGACGTCGTCTTGCACGCGGATGCCATCCACAGAGGTGGTGGCCAAATCATCCCGACGTGCCGTAGAGTCTTGTACGCTGCGTGCCTTACTGCGCAGCCGCGCTTATTGGAGCCGGTGTATTTGGTTGAAATCCAAGCGCCGGAGCAAGCGTTGGGTGGTATCTACTCCACCGTTACGCAAAAGAGAGGTATGGTTGTCGAAGAAACGCAACGCCCGGGCACGCCGATCTACAACATCAAGGCGTACTTGCCAGTCATGGAATCCTTCGGTTTTACTGGTACCTTGCGTGCCGCGACTGGCGGCCAAGCCTTCCCGCAGTGTGTGTTTGATCACTGGGACATGTTGGGTTCCGATCCGCTCGACGCTACCACCCAAGCTGGTAAGATCATCGGCGACATCCGTAAGAGAAAAGGTCTCAAGGACGCCATCCCGCCGTTGGGTGAGTACGAAGACAGACTCTAAACGACGACGACTGTGTCTTCTGGTAAAATAGTACCACATTAGAGAGAGGAAGTATACTGGGAGAGAGAGTGAGTGTGTGTGAGTGGGAGGAAAATCACACTACAGAAAGATAATTTTAATAATTATAAAATTAATACAAACTTATTGAAGTGAGACGCTGCTTTCGCGAGCGCCGCTCTCTGCCTTACCGCTACGAAGCGCGGGGCAGCTGCCGTTGTTTTTCATCTTTTCTTCGCTTAGCTGACGCCGCGCGATAGCTAACTTCACGCTCAATTCTTCCTCGTGCCGCTCAATCTCTCGTAAGTGCTTTATGAGAGCGTGTATCTTATGCTCTTTGTCGTTTTTTGGTGTTGCTCTTGATGTGTTTCTCTTTGCAGTTCTGCCGTTAGAGAAAGAGAACAAGAAAACTTTCGTCCAGGCGCGAAAGGCTAAACGAACGAGGAATACAACGAAGGATTCCAGTCGCTCAAAGAACAGAGCACTACTCATAAGAAATGATTTTGATACTACTTTTGTTGCTTATTGAATTACATACGGTGTGACTGATTGGTTAATTATATCTATCTGTCTATGATTATATAAATATATTGACTTTTGATGAGTGATGTTGACTTTTTTTGACTTTCGTCTTTTCTTCACTTCGTGATGTATTTCTGCAAACTCGCGAACAAGTCAAACTTTTGAAAGCCAAAGTAGCCTCCGAAAACCAAAGCGTCGCGCATTAACACTTCGTCCGCTTCGCACGCGTGGTGATCTCTCCAGAGCTCTAAGACTAAGCACGCTTCGTAGTGTACCAAAGCGCCGGCGACGACCATGATATGAAAAATGTTGTGACCGCACCCAAACACGTCGAATCTCCCGGGCCAATACTTCTCTGGAATTTTCAACGCGTAACAATACGCTCCAGAGCAGTAACAGAAACCCATGAGTAATTCTAACCAAAATCCGTGCCAAATTGGGGTCGGTACGACTTTCCAAACGAAGAAAACGTTATGAAACCAAGGAAAGAAACCAAACGATGCCAACGCGGTGAACAGCGCCGCTCGAACCGGGGTCCACGAAGGCTTTTGAAACCTCGGTAAAATCGTCGGTATTAAAGCCGCCACTCCTAGGCACGTCACGCACGACAAATAAAAGTCTCTCAATTCCGGCAAACAATAGAACGAATAGTAAACGACCGGGTAAAATGACGCGACGATCAAAATCGCAATCCCGAGATAATCCATTTTCCACATCCGCCTGGACACTTGTGCAGAAATGTTGCAACAGGTGTGACAACACGTGGAACATCCCAAACATAATATGGCGCCCAATAAAAAAACGCGCATGGGCCATCGAGGGACTTTATTTAACCTCTCTACGTCTTTTGGGATTTCGTCCAGAACGTTTTGCACCTCTCTCAAAGCTTCGGTGACCTTTGCAAACGCTTGATCGTCGTCGTCTTTTTTTTCGCTCCCGTCCTCTTCTCGTTTTTGTTTTCGTTGTTGTTGGTACTTCTTCTTTTGCTTGTTATACGATTGATGTTTCTGCAACGACCTTCTCGCCTCTTCTATAAACATCGCCGTTTCTCTCTTCAGTTCTTTAAAGGGTCTATCTTCCTCTCGTCGCAAATGGTCGCGCAAATTTTTTGATGCGCTTAATATCGAGTCAATCGAACGTTCCATCTCTTTCGTTTCGATATCTTCATCCGCGAAAGAAATCGATGAGGACGAATGCGCTTTCTCTTCGTCCTTGTTATTATAATAATTATTATGATTTGTATAACTATCACTCATGCGGCTAATCTTCTCCCTCACGAAGCTCTTTCTCGCCTCTCTCAATCCTTCGTCTACCATTATGACTTTATCGCGCCATCTTTGCGTCATTTGTAATCCCAACACTCTCTCCGCGCTCGCTCCGGTCACCCACGTCTCCGGTATCATCTGCACTCGCTCCGGCTCTTTCACGTTGACTAAAAACGTAAAGAAGAAAATCATGCCAATCAAGTGCGTCCAAATATTTGTCGTTTCGTTATGTTTCTTAAAGATCGATCTGAACGCGTCCCAGAACGTATTCCTTGTCCGATATCCGCTCAAGATGTACGTGTTGTGAATGGCGTACAACGGCGCGTCCGTTTTCTTACACGTCGGGCAATCCGCGCACAGCCATTTTCGGTATCTCTCTTCCGGGCACGGCATCGCGTACGGACCGAAGAAAAACGGTTCGTGTTCTTCTTCAAAATGCTCGTCGTGGTCTCGCTGTAAAGATTTCTGCGTTTCAATCTCGTGCGCCGATTGTTCTTCGTTTCCCAGACGACGACGACCACTGCGACGAGTAGAAGTGGTTTTTGTTTTTTCTCCCTCTCCTTTTTTATTTTTTTGTTTCTTCTTCTCGTCAACAACAACTTTTTCGTCGTCGTCGTCTTTCCGTCGTCGAGCAGCGGCGGAAGAAGTCCTCTGTCTCGTCGTCGCCATGATGGTATCGACGACGAAGAAGAACAACACCAGTTCTTCTCACGCAAAGAGAAAAAGAAAAACAAAGACAAAAAAGCCCCCTCTCACCAGAGATGTGTAACTTTAAACGAAACTCTTTTCGTCGAGAGAGAGAGAGAAAAGGGTATATCCCAAAATGGAGGAAAAAGAAAAAAAATTCCCCACGGCAGCAAAAACTTTATATATATTATAGATATTCCTATCGAAAAAAGCGAGAATCTCCTCCTCCAAACTTCTTCTTCTGAACTGCTGCTGCTACAATTATTTGTAAAGCGGGGTAGTGATAGAGTAGCGCGCGCGCGTGCCGTGTTTTTTGCCTCCTCTCGTTGTGAATGTTCTTTGTGAAGACACTTTTTGCCAAAAAAACGCGAATCTGCATCGTCGTTTTCTTCAAAAAAAAAGATAAAATCCGGGGGCTCATCATCACGCACATGACACGCACACGCGAAGACACACTACTCAATCGTTACTACTTTTAAATTATTTATTCATCTCAAAAAGGAATTCGAGAAGAAGAAGAAGAGACAACACGCGCTCTTTATATCTCTCTCTGATTATTTTGGCGTTTAGATATATATAATATATATAATACGTTTTATAAAGAAGAGAGATGAGTAATCTTCTTTGGAAGAAGAAGAAGATGAGCGGCTCCTCTATCTTTTTTCCATCGTCGTCGAAATCAACTCTGCCGCCGCCGCCGCCGACGACGAAAAGTTCTTTGCGATTGTTTACTCGCGAAGAGGTTTTGGAAACTTCTTCGGAATTATTCTTGATCGTCGTCAATGGTGCCGTGCTGAACGTGAGTTCTTTCTCGCATCCGGGCGGGAACGGGGCGCTGGAAAAGTACAGAGGGAAAGACGCGACGGTGGCGTTCGAGCGAGAAATCTCGCACGGGAGGAACGCGGAGAAGATGCTGAATAAATACGTCGTCGGGAGGCTCGTTTGCGAGGATGATACGAATAATAGTTATGACAACAACAACAACAACAACAACAACAACAACGCTATTGATAGAAGGAGAATTAGAAGAAGAAGAAGAAGAAGAAGATTAGAAGAGGAAGAAGAAGACGTCGTTTCGAATACTACTAATATTACCGATAATAACAACAACGACTCGTTTCTCTCGTCGTCGTCGTCGTCGTCGATGAGTTACCACCGACATCATCGTCCTCGCAGCTCGGCGAGCAGCGAAGAGGACATGACGACGGCTGCGGCGACGGCGACAACGACGACGTCGAGTAGAAGGAGAAGCGATTCGTCTTCTTCGGAAGAAGATTTGTGCGCGTCGGTGGAACGTATGAGCGACGAATCGGAGACGTGTTTGGCCGCGATTGGAGGATTGAGCGCGTGCGCGTCGTACGAGGACGTGAATACCGCTGCGGCGAACCGAGACGAGAAAAGAGAGGAAAACGAGGTCGACGAGTACGGAATTAATTTCAACAAGCCTTTGTTACAACAGGTGCCTTCGTTGAAGGAAAAGTATTTCGAGTGGACGCACATCCCGGAACCGTCCGCTCCGGACGGGACGCAGCAGAGATTTTTCGAGGCGGATTGGATGGAAGCGCTCACCGTCACGGCGTGGTACGTCGTGCTTTTGATTTGGCTACCGGTGATTGTTTGGACCGTCTGGAGAGGTGCGCGAGATTGCTCGGAGAGTTCGTTTTCCCAACTCTCGCAACTCGCGGCGTTTGGTTTCGGTCTCTTCGCCTGGGGGTTCAAAGAATACGCCATGCACAGATTTTTGTTCCACAAAGAACCTCCGGCTGACTCGCCGTTCTTCATCACCTTCCACTTCTTATTCCACGGCTGTCATCACAAACATCCCATGGATGCGTTGCGTTTAGTCTTTCCACCGGTTTTAGCCATCCCGATTGCGTTCGGGTTTTACAGTTTCTATAGTCTTCTCTGCGGCGCGGCGTTGGCAAAACTCGTCATCGCGGGGAGTTTAACCGGATACGTCGCGTACGACATGACGCACTACGCGTGTCATCACTTAGCAGCAGCAGCAGCAACTGGAGTAGCAACAACAACAACAACAACAACAACAACAACAACAGAGACCCCGTCTTCTGAAAAAGAAGACCAGGAACAAAACAACAACAGCGGCGAAAATATCTTCACCCGATACGCTCGAAGAGTGAAGCGAAGACACATGACCCATCACTACGAGTCGCCGGATTTGATTTTCGGCATATCGCAAAGTACCTGGGACGTCGTCTTCCGGACCACTTTCGAAAACGATAAAACAAAGCTTATTTGATGTATGTTTTATTACGAGTATTTCGCATCACACATATACATATATATTACAATCAGTCTTCGGTCTCTCTTTTGCCTGTTCCCTCTTTCTCTTTCATCTTCAACTTCTCCGCTCTTTCTTTCTGTATCTTTAAAATGGTCTCCTCGTCGATATCCGCGCAATCACCTACTCCCAACTGCGACTGTCGCAAGCAGTACTTCGTTTCCAGCTGCAGTTTCCGCAAACTCTTATTCTCCTCGGTTTGTTTCAGCAACGCTTTCACCAGCGGCGATTGGAATTCATCTGCGTCGTCGTTATTTTCTCCTCCTCCTCCTAAGGTCGCCGCTTTCGCTTTCGCGCGAGAAGACGAATAATCGAAAAGTGTCGTCGTCGTCGTCGTCGTCGTCGCGGCGATGAATGAAGAAGAAGAGAGGAGTAAAAAATCTCGTCTCTTAGTATCACCACCACCACTGACGCCGCCGCTGGTAACGTCAACCTCACCTCTTCTTCTTCTAATTCTTCTTCTTCCTCTGTTATTACTATCGCTATCCTCACCGCATCGAGGAGCGTTCAAAAAAAGCGGCCGAAAGTTGTTACTTCTGAGCGCCGCGCTGAGTGTCATCGCGTGAAGTGAAGAAAACTTTTTTTTCCAATTTGCTTCAAACACACGCGCGCGCGCGCAGAATATACATAACTGCACTCTTCTTAATAAAATGGGAGAATCCGCGGCGGAGCGCAGAGCGCGCTTGAAGAAGTTACGGGAAGTTGCCAAAAATGCCGATGACGATGTCGTCGACAAAGCTCTGAACGACGACGACGGCGGCGATGATGGGAAAAACGAAGAAGAAATGAGAACGATAAAACTGAGAAACTACGTCCCGAAGGACATCGCGAGCTTAGAAGGCCGAGCGGAGATTCTTCCGAACGCGATCGCGCCTGAGTTTAAGTTTAGCGGCAAAGAAGAAGAAGAGGGAGAAGCGACGACGACGACGACGACGACGACGACGAGTCTCCCGAAGAAACAAAATTGGGATTTGAAGCGAGACGTGGCGAAGAAGTTGGAAAAATTGGAAAGGCAAACGAACAGAGCGATCGCGGAGTTGGCGAGGGAAGAAGAGGAAAGGAGAGAGAATAACTAAAACGTTCTTCTTCTTCTTCTTCTTCTTCTTCTTCTTCTTCTTTTTGGAGTAAAGTAAAGAGTTGTTGTATGTGTGTGATGTTTTGATGTCGATGTCGCGCGCGCGCGCTTTTCGAAAGTCAAAAGAAACCGCATTCTATTTTTAGCGAGAAAATTCCTTTCTTTTCAGATTTTTTCTTTTTTCATCGGCACAAACACGCGTGACGCGGGGCGCATTGATAAAAAAGCGATAGATGGAGAAGAGGGTAAGTGCGTTCGGTGAAGGAAAAGAAGAAGCGACGGAAATGGATGCGCTGCAAACGACCACGACTACTGCGACGACGATGATTCCTAGGTTTGCCAACGCTCGGAATCGAGCGTTGGAAGAGGCCATCGCGGAACACGTGGAGCAAGTTTTTAAACGAGAACAGGACGCGTGCAGGCACGCGAACAGAGCGTATTTGATGAAGCAGCACCAAAAGGACGTCGGTAAAGCGTTGGAACGGTTGGAGATGCATTTGCAGGAGTACGCGAGATTGAAGGAGAACGAGACGGAGCGTTTGGCAAACGCGCGGTTAGAAAAAGTGAGAATTGAAAGAGAGAGGAAGAAGAGAGAAGTCGCGATCGAGGAAGAAAAAGAGTTACAAATACATCTGAAGAAACGAATCGTGCGCGAAAGGTTCGCGTTCGAGCAGCTGAAAGAGGAACACGAGAGGCAAACGAGAAACGCGGACGTGTGGGAAAAGAGAAGAGAAGTGGTCAACGCGTTCGAACGCGCAGCGGAGGAACAAGATCATTTCATGGAAAAACAAGAGAGAGAACACGAAAAATGCTTGGGCGAGTTGTCGAAAAAGTTACGCGTGGCTATGGAGAACTTTGAAAACGCGGACGTGGAACGTTTGGCAGAGGTTGCCTCCAGGAAAGGGTTGACGAGGGAGTTGAGGGAGGCGATGGACAGGCGGAAATCGCTGGTCGATCGTTTGCGCGATGCCGAGCTGGGATTGCAGAGAAGAGAGAAAGAGAAACGCGCGGGCGTTGAAGCCAAAACGAACGCGGAGTTAGAGATGAACGACTCGAAACGGAGACTTTCGGAGGATATTCAACCGAAACGTGTAGAGCTGGAGAAGCGACGCAAAACGAGCAAAGGCGAGTTCGAAAAGACGAAACGCATGCACACGAAAAGCGAAAATACGCGCGAGATGGAAAAGAATAGGCTAAAAGAGGCGAAGAAAAAGTGGGAGTACCAGAGAAGAGCTCTGAAACAAGCCTCGGACGTCGCGCAATTGGCGAACGAGAGATTATCGTTGACGAAGCAAACCCTACGCGACCAAGCGACGAGGTTGGAGGCGCAGAAGGAGTCGCATCGCGAAACGCTAACGAAACGATACGAAGAGGAACGAAAGAAACAAACGGCGACTGAAAAGCAATTTGATTTGGAAGTGAAAAGAAAGGAATGCGAGAAGATTTTGAAATCTGCAAGGAAAGCGCACGATGTGGCTGAACGCGACGCCACGAGAGCGAGAGAAGAGGCGAACGAGAAATCGCGCAAATTGCAAACCATGAGAGCGCTCAGAGCAGGGGCGTATTCGCAAAAACAAAACGCGGAAGAGTTGCTGAAGCAAAACACAGAGGCCGAAAAACGAACGAACGAAACGATTTTGCAGCACGCATTCCGAGTGAACTGTTTGAGACGAAAATTGGAGAGGAAAGAAGGCGTTTTGCCGGAAGCCGGCGTTTCGAGCGAACAATTTGAGATGCTACAGAAAAAAGTTCAGAAAATGGAAAAGACCGTGGAGGAGGCGAAGAAAGAATACAGCGCGTTACTCAACGCAGAAAAAGTAGTCGAGGAAGCTTTGAGTAAAGCGCGATTGAGTGCGAGACAAAGCAAATGCGACGCCGAACGATTCGAGAAGAATGTTTTGGCGAATGCAAAAATCGAAGCGACCGCGGCGGAGAGATGGAGCAATGCGGCGAGAGATTCGAGAGATAACGCGCTGGTCGAGTTACACTTTTTGAGACAGCACTGCGGAAACGAGGCGAATAAACTGTTGGAAAAAGACGATTCGTGCGATCGTATGTTTGCAAATGAAGCGACGTTGAAAGATTCGTTTCGAGAGGAGTTGGCGTCGTTCGAGCGCAGAAGGAAAGAGGTTGTGAATGTAAAATTGAAAGAAGCTTTGAAAGAAAAATCGATGTTGGTGAAAGTCGCGAATCAAGCGGAGATGGAAAGAGACAACGCGAAGTCGAGATACGAGAAAATTTTGTTGGTTGCGCCTTATTCCTCGGAGACGAACGCTCATCACGTCGTCGAGGGTGACGGCGATGGTCGCGATTCTCAACAGCGTCGACGACGCGAGGCAATGCACGAAACCGCGCAACAGTCCATCTTGAAAGCACAGGCGCGAATCAAGGAACTGAGCGCGCGATTATTAGAAACCAAACGCGATACCGATCGTCTCTCTTCAGCCATCCAAGACGTGGAAAAATCCAACGTCGCTTTGATGCATCGCATCCGAGGCAAGTCCTCGGAGAAAACGCCGGATGTGCTCAGACGCGAAGAGAGGGTGAAAGAGGCAAGACAGAAAAAAGAAATTGCCGAATCTCGATTACGCGACGCTATTCGCGCCCACGATATTTCAGATCAAGAGCTTCGCGCGCTCGAAGAGGCGCTAGAAAAGATTCAATCGCACGCGTTATCCTGTGCGAAGAAAAAATACGAGCGCGCAGTTGAGAGCGAAAGGAGTAAGAAAGAACGTCTCGATCGCGCGGCAAACATCGAAAAGAAGCTACTAGCGTCCTTGCGTTCTCTCGCAAAGTCGAGCCCAAAGAAAGCAGACATGGTCTTCGCGAGCGAGGCGAAAATTAAGACCATGGAAACGAGAACAGACGTTCGAGATGCAGTGTGCGTTTTGCAAAACGCAATTTCTTCTTCTTCTTCTTCTTCTTCGGCCTCCTCCTCCTCCTCCTCGAGGAAGAAGAAGATGAGCGCGAAGAGAGAAGAGGACGGCGACGACGACGCCGAAAGAGAAGAAAGATCACCAAACCATTCTACCGCAAAACATTTAGCCGTTCAAGCCGTGCTCAACGCCGCCGTCCCAGCCAGGGAAGGCACGTCCTTCGCCTCTTCTTTGAAATGGAGCGGTAAGTTTAGCGACGCCGGCGACGCGAGTTCGGTATCCTCTGCTTCAAATTCAATTTTGCTCCGAGTTTAGAAAAGAAAAAAAAAAGAAAAAAAAAAGAAGCGTTTTCCATCATTATTAAGCACCGCACACTTACTCTTCTCTCGTTACTATTTCTCTTCTCAGAAGCGGAACGAAAAAGAAGATCTAACCATCATGTCTCAAATGGTGCGCCGTTCGTTCGATGCGTCTAAAACGCGGTCTTCAATTCGTTGCGCGCATCATCATCGCGCCTCCTCGTTTCTTCGCGTTTTCGTTTTTTTTCAATCTCTCATCCCCTAACGAATCAATCTTTCCTTTTTTTCTCCGATCAAACAAAAACGGACGATGCGCGCGCGCACACACACAGGATACCATCATGGCGAAACGGTGCGATATGTCTTTAGTGATTTGCTACCCGCGCGAATAATGCGACGAGTGCTCTCTCTTTTCTCCTCTCGTTCTCGCACGCTTGAAAAAAAAACGCCCGCGCGCGAATGCAAAATGAGATCTCACTTCGCCTCGTGTGACCGAACGCACAACCGCGCGTGATCTCTCTCTCTCTCTCACACGCACACACACACACACACACACTCTTTCTCTCTCACTCAACAGCCAAAAGGACATCGAGGAAGCCTACGAAGCGCAGTGGGATTCCGGGAAAGGTTCGCACCATCCAGATTACAAGCCAGACGCGAGAGGAAAAGACGTACACAAAGCCTCTCGAGAAACCGAGGAGTTGTTGTTGGCTCTGATCAAGAACGACGTGAAGTTGGTGTATAAGAAAATCGAGGAAGGCGCGGATGTGAATTTTGAGTTTGGGAGGGCGTACGGGTCGAAAGAAGGGTACACGCCTTTGATGTGCGCGTGCCACAGAGGTCGATTGGAAGCGACGAAGGCGTTGTTACGATCCGGAGCCGATCCAAACTATAAAAATCACGTTGGCGATTTGACGTTGTTTTGGGCCATCGACGGCGGGCCGGAGATGGTAAAGATTTTGTACGAGTATGGCGCAGACTTGGACGCGAGAACGGAAAAAGATTGGACGCCGTTATCGTACGCGAAAGCGATGGGTAAATACGGTCTCGTCGATGAGAAAGGGATTTATCCAGAAGACGTTTTGAAGTATTATGGGGCGACGGTGTACGGGTCGGAGCCGAGATCGTTCGGCGTGAGATCGCCGAGGGAGTCGTACAACCCGGCGGCGGAGAACTTTGCGAGAGATCGTGGGTCGTACCAAAAAGAACCGGAAGCGCCGTGAAAGAAGAAGAGAATCTCTTTCATTATGTGCGATGCAAAATTTTATACAACTCAATCCAAGCGAGTATTCATGTGTCTCTCATTCTCTTTCTCTCTCTCTCTCTCTCTCTCTCTATGGCGCGCGCTATGCCACTCTTTCGCGTGGTGGTAAAACCAATCGCCATCAATCGTCGAAGGGGTTCACTTGGTTTCCTCTGAGATATATCCACGTGATGTTGTTCAATTTTCGCAAATCTTCTCTCAACTCCGCGGCTGCTTGATAATCCTCTCTCTGAACGGCAACCTCCAAGTCGATTATTTTCTTCGCCGCACCGCATCTCTTCTCGACGGGTAAAATTTCGTTGATCTCGTCTGCGAGTTTTTTGAGGCGCGGGTGTTGATATAAAGCCATTAAACCGTCGTCTTCCAGCTTTCCATCTTTGATAAAGCGCCCCCGGATGAAAAGAGCAACCTCGAGTCTTTTGAGAATCAGTTGATCCAACTCTCGACGGTACATCGGCCCGTTTTTCCTCTTCTTCATGGGACTATTCTTCCCATCGGCTGAAAATTTCGTCGCCTTATCGTAAGTCTTGAATACTTCGATGTACCACGGTTTGTATCCATCATAATACGACTCTTCACCAATCCCGTCGTCGTTAAATATAATGCGCTGCTTCCATTTCGGGATTGGCGCGGAATGGCCTCTTCTGTACGTCATTCCCCATTCGTAAGACATGGAATATTTTTGCAAAACCTCGGGAGAAACGTAGATTGGCAAATTTTTCACGAGCGCGACGAGTAAGCTCAAAAGAACTTCGGAGTCGTTCGGTAAATCGTACGTCTTTCTAGACCGCGTCAAAATTTCTTTCCGCAAAATAGATCGCAGCACTTGCCAATCTCTCATGTTGATTGCGCCGTTCGAGTCGACAATTTTGATCGAAAACCTACTCTTCTCGTTGCGAGAAGATGAAGTTTCTTCTTCACTCGTTATAGCATGCCACTTCGCCAAACTCTCCCAATCTACGTCAGACCTTTCGAGGGCTTCTTTCAATTTGAACATGGGTTCAAACATCGATCTCAAATTCTCACCGTTGATCTCGTCCTCGTCGAGTTCAAGCGGCGTCGTCCCTTCTCCTCGTTCGCACACGACAACCGCTTCGGCGTTTTCAAATCCCGCGTGGATCCTCCCTTCCCAAGAATGAAACATAATCGTTTCGTCGCTCTCTTTACCGTGTTTCTTTCTCTTTTTCACCTCGTTAAAGAGCACGCTCAGGATTGAATTCTCTTTATTCCCGCTAAACACCGGTATTACGCGATCGGAACCATCTAAAGCTCTTAAAACGACCGGAGCCCAATCGATGCTGAAATCTTCTTGTTCTTCTATTCTCACCACTCTATCGACGACGACTTTCACAAGAGCGCGCTCTTCGTTCACAAACCCCGCTTTTTCCAAGCCGCTCTCGCTCTCCTCCCGAGATCGCGTCTCTTCTTCTTCTTTTTCTTCTTCTCTCTCTTCTTCGGGAGGAGAAAAAGAAGACTTTGAGCTCGTATTTTTACCTTCCCAAGAAGAAGAAGAATTAGAAGAATTAGAAGCGCTCGCCCGCACTTTCGCGCGAGCGTTCTTCCTCTCTCCTCCGACAAAAACGAATCCGCGCGTCGCGCTCGGCGCGGCGAGAGACGACATCATCTTTCGCTTCTCTCTTTCTCTCTTTTATGCGCGAACGCGCGTAAGTAAAGTATGGAAAAGAAAAAAAAACTTTTCGCATGTCCCATTTGTTGTTGCCACACACACAGAACAAAATTTTGCATTTTTTTAGTTAGATTTTTTTGAAAAGGCAAAACACTCTTATTTTCCAAAAGTCGTCAAAATCAAAATTTCTCTTCCCCGAGGACGACGACGACGAGCGCGCGCGCCTTTTCACGCAAACACACACACGCACACGCACAAACGATTTAAAAAGCTCACATTTAAAAACGCACATTATCATCGCGCGTGCACATGTGCCAATAGACCCCAGGAGGACGACAATAATAATAACAGCGCGCACACGTAAAATCTTCTCTTTTAATAACATATAGGGGAGTTCTTTTTTTGAAATTTCTCTCTCTCTCTCCGTGGAATGGACTTCTTCTTGGAGAAGTGCGCGAAACCCGCGGCGTCGGCGGCGGCGACGACGATGAGCGGGAGGAGAGATGATTCGAAACAGTTTCTCGATACGCTGGATGACGAGATCATGGCGGTGATTAGCACCACGACGCCTTTATCGGCGAAAGATTCTATGAAATTGGCCGACAGGCTCATCGATTTGAGCTCTGAGACTATCGAGAGACGCGAGCGGGTGTTCGAGGAACAGATGGAACAGATGGAAAGGAAGAATAGGATATTGGAGGAGAAATTGCTGATGATGTCGACGCCGAGACCGGTGAAGACGACGACGACGACGACGA
>Ga0255760_10001935_pt1 | contig 19470 bp, 18 predicted proteins | sample 071ome_25_FD_179960 | JGI IMG/M metagenome (GOLD analysis project Ga0255760, IMG submission 179960) | Coastal salt marsh microbial communities from the Groves Creek Marsh, Skidaway Island, Georgia - 071410BT metaG (version 2) | ecosystem: Environmental > Aquatic > Marine > Intertidal zone >... | reverse complement strand
CATAGCTAAAGTAATAGTCAGATTGGCAATGTTTATCAATAAATTAACTTTTAAGTATCTGAAAGACCCGAAGGGTTAGTTTGTGATTGAAATGCCGACGGATGAATTTTTGTGAAAATTGTTCATATTGTTGTTAGGAATACAAGCACACTAGATTATTCTATTCCTTATTTATGCTTTCTAAGGAAGAAATTTAAGCACGCAGAAATAAGTGTGTTGTATTGTGCCTCGAATCGGAAGCAGATGCTAAGGAATGCAAAATATTATGATAAAGTCTTTAATGAATATAATATCAAGCAATATGATTATAGCGATTTTCTAATAATAAATAGCCGCTTTTTGATAAAACTGTGGAGAAAGCTTTTATCATTTTCATACTACGATAATGTTTCTCTCAGATCATTCATGAAAAACCCTCTTTTTCTTAGCGGTAAGGTTATAAAATATATATTAGCCGGACCAAGGAAAAGACTAGATGAATGGTTATGCACAAAGTACGTGGATGCCAAAGAAATTATTAACACGCTAAATCCAGACTTAACATTATTTGATCACCGTTCAAGGGTTGATTTTATCGGTAAAGAGGAGTTCGCCGAATTCTATAAAGCTAAGAAAGCTCCTGTTATTCTAGTTCCTCATGCTGCCCATGTGGATAATGAAACGGGTGAATATGTACCCTTCTCTTTAGACGATATCGAGTTTCCGCGGTATTGCGATCATTGGTCTTCATTCAAATATGCCAAACCGTATTTAAAAGTACATGAATCACAAAGAGACCAGTTTTCGATGATAGGTCATCCAGGATTAGACTCAGCCTGGTTAAACATAAGAGAGGCTGCGTCCAACAGATCAAGTAAAAATGCACGCGATGGAAATGTGTTGAAATTCTTGGTACTCAGTAGGAAATTTATGCCGGAAGGTAAAAAGAAGCTAGATGATGCTGATCCAGGTCTTTTAGAGTTTAAGGATGTCCTTAAATTTTTTGAAAATATCGATTATTCACTCAAAGCTGCAGGGGTGTCGTATAAGATAATTGTTAAACCACACCCAAGTAGTAGCTACCCAGAAAACGTTAGGGTACTCAAAAAAACAAAAATAGAAGACTTTGAAATTAGCTACGAGCCATTTTTTGAGTTATTAGATAATGTTGACGTTGTGATTACCGAATTTTCAACATCTATCGCATTTTCAGTACTAGCTAACGTTCCCACTGTTGTGCTTAATTCACCACTTCAAGATTATGTTCATGGAAGTTGGCATAGGTTAGAGGAGCTGTATAGTGGTTTACGGTATTTTGTTGATGACCCAGTTCAAGATTTAACTACTTTTGTGATGAAAGCAATTGAAGATAATATATATAAAAATTTAGAAACTGATGAAAATGATGATATTGAACACTTCAGGAAATTTTATGAAGACAACGCGATATCACGTGCTTTGATTCGTACAGAATATCTATTGAAATAATATTTCGTTTTACACTAATGGATTTTATTAGAAGGCTTCCAAAATGACCGTAAAGGTAATGTATATAAGTTACCAACCTTATTTTTTAGACCTAGCTAAAGAAATGGAAAAAGACGAATGGGATCCTGTTTATTGGTCCGTGGTTCCTAATATTGAAGAAAAGGTCAAGATAGAATACCCCAAAGCGATATGTCACAACCATTATGATGCAATTAAGGGCATACCACCAAAGGAATATGTTAACAAAGAGTTAGAGCCATTATGCCCATTATTGCTAGAAAAAATGGCTGGTTATGAAAGAAATGCTTTAAGAATGTTAGAAAGAAATGACTCTCATACCAATACATTTACGTATCGAGAGAGAGTGGATCTTTATCGGTATTTGGTGCAATACTGGAACACGATAATAAGAGACTTGAATCCACAGCATGTGGTCTTTGAAGAAGAGCCGCATCAAGCAAGCGATTACGTTTTATACGCCGTTTGCCACTTAATGGGCGTAGATACGATAATGTTCATTAGAACAAAATTTCCTGAGCGTATGTACCCTATACATAGATTTGAAGAGGGTTCTGTCGCGATTCGTGAGGCTTATCAAAAAAAATTAATAGGAAAAATGGTTGATAATGTAGAGCTATCGGCTTCTATGGAAAAATATTTTTCTGATTTGCAAGGCAGTTATGAAAATGCTATTTCATTGCACCTGTACAACCAAGTCGATGAGGTGCAGGATATCCTAGAAAATAAATCCGGTATTATCTTATCAATCCAGAACATGCGTAAGACCATTTCTTCAAAAGTTAATATATCGGATATGCTAACGCGCTGGAACTTACTTACATCTAAGCCAGGCACTTGTTTTGTGAGTGATCAAAAACAAAAGAATAAATTATTCAGAGATTCGAAGCTAACATATATTGAACACTTGTTTTATAAAGCAAAAGCAATTTTCAAGAAAAGAAAATTGAAGCGGCATTATGATTCAATCGCCCAATGTTCCTATGATCTTAGCCAACCTTATGTTTTTTGTACATTACACAATCAGCCAGAGAAAACCACATGCCCCCTCGGTGGTGATTATACTGATCAGGTATTCATGATAAAGACACTTTCAGCAGCGCTGCCCGAAGGCTGGTTACTATACGTCAAGGATCACCCTAGTCAGTTTATATCTAATTTTTCGCGGTATGGAGAGCACTTTCGTTCGGTAGAGTTTTATGAAGCGATATCGGAATTAAAGAACGTCAGATTATTGTCGCTGGATAGCGATACATTTGAACTCATTGATAACTCAAAAGCAGTAGCCACAGTGACTGGTACAAGTGCATGGGAGGGAGTGGTTAGGGGAATCCCCGCTTTAGTATTTGGCTACTGCTGGTTTAAGCATTGTAATGGGATTTTTTATGTATATTCCTATGAAAGTGTTAAAGATGCATTTAAGAAAGTATCGGACGGGTACAAAGTAAATTCAGATGAAGTAAAAATTTTTGCAAAGGTCGTTGAAGAAAACTCGTTCAAAGGAGTTGTTGGGGGGCCAGGGATTAGGAAATATTTTAGTATTGATGATAAAGAAAATGGAATTGCTCATGCAGAAGCAATACGCGCACTTTTGTTATATCAATCCTAAATTTGAGTTTTCTTTAGGGGAGAAGATGCTAGATGTGGGGGGTATATCGTGAAGTATTCTCTTTGAGAACAGGTTAAAAATTTAAGAAAGTGGATTTATTACAAACCAATTTATTTGGCGGTTTTTTATATTAACTTCAATTATCGGATAAGGCTATGATAGAAAATATCAAAAATATTGAAGTAAGTTCAAGTTCAGAAAAAAGCTTTGGTATTTGGATGAGGTTTTGAGGGGTATTATGGATGACAGTTTATAAGGTGGCTAGAAAAGCATGTTAGCAAAGGAAAATATAATAACAATAAATGAATTACCTGATTTGAGTGATTTAGATAGGTTTAATGAATTTCTAATTCAAATAAAGGCAGATGATTTGTTGCCAACAATCGATATTTTAAAGGCTAGCGGCCTTGAAGTTTATGAAAATGAAGGCCACGTAATAGTATATTACGTTACCGCATATAATAAACATAAAATACTAGAACTAACGGATAATAGTATAAATATCTTTCCACCAACATCTAGACTGGTCCCTTTATATTTTAGAGAGTTAGATAATGTTTTTTATTTAACAAATGTTGTAGAGAATTTGATTCCGTATAAATCAGAACTGCATGTATCAAGCTTCGCATGTGCAGTTAATCTTAGTAGGCATTGGGCGCCGTATAATCATTTTTTTAATGATATAGCTTGTCTTACACCTTTATGTCGCTACAAACTGGTTGGTGGAGAATTAAAGCTATTGAATTTAATGGTAGATAGGCAGGGCGTCACAATTGATGAAACGCTCGATGTTATATATGAGCAATACGATAAAATATTTGATGCAAACAATCATGTCTTTATATTTATAACCGGCGGATTTGATAGTAGAGCGAATCTAGCATTGGCTCGTCATTTTTCGAAAAAATATAATAATAAGATCACGTTAGTAAGGTGTGATTTTTTGTTTTCTGGCAGAAAAAATAAGGGAGAATCTCAAGATCACCTGATATCTACATTATTGGCGGAAAAATGTAAATATGATCTATTAAACTTTAAAGTAGATCCTTTAATTCTAGATGAGTTTAAAAAAATACTATATACAGACGAGAGGTTTATTAAAATGAACCCTACGATCACTCGTCCTAGTACCGCTTTTTATTATTTAGTGTTTAATTACATCAAAAATAATTATAAAGACTCGGTGATAATCGCAAATCAAACAGATTGCCATAAAGGTATAGGTTATGATTTGGTCCAGGAAATAAAACAAGACTATCATCTGTTAGGTGCAGCATCAGAAAAATATGTTAAATACATTAATAATTATTTTGGGATACCATATGAGGCGGGATTCCAAAATGATTATGTTGATGATGTTTTTAAAAGATCCGATAAGTTTGATCTATATGGTCAAATAGATTATTTTCATTATGAAACCTTCAACTCTTGTATAGGGCCAGCACGTGCAATATGGCAGAATTTATTTGATACACCATTTCCTTTTCTAGATGAGAGATTTATCGCAAAGATTTTTAATTTGGCGCCCGAATATAAAAAAGATGCATTTATTCCAAAAGAATTGATTAGGAGATTATCTCCCGACCTGCTTGGGCCGGAATTTAATAGTGGCAGTAATAAAATGTACAGAAAAAGACGAAAATATGCTGAATTTGTAGAGAAAGTTTTCGTAAAAATGGGGTTGATTATAGATAATTTGATCAATAAGAATAAAGTTATAAGGAAAATAAGTAATGCCATGGTGGAGGATACTCAATGGGCTGCAATAAGTTTTGAAACTAAAAACACTGCTATAAAAAAAATGATTGATTATTGTTCAATTTATAAGAGGAACCCGAAGAATATATCAGTATTCGCTACACAACTTACAGCAATTAAGTTGGCGTATATTGAGAAGAACTTGAGAGTAAAAATAATTTTTGATTCTAAATGAGCATTGTCATAGTCAAATATTATTCGTGACACCAGCACAATGCCACCGAGGGGGCAGGCGATACTGGAAAAACGTAATAACGTTTATGAGCTTGCTAAAGCGAAGTACCCAGAGCGATGGTCAGGTGAAACGCACAATTGGGGTTCTGATGGTAAGGTTACTTTAAACCTGGAAAAGGCTGAACTACAAGAAACCGTGTAATTAAAAATACGACTACTACACTTTGATATTTCAAGCTATCAGCAGTTAGCATTTAATCACGGTTAATTGGGCATGAGTGAAAACTCTCAGAAGGTCAATAAAATGATAGAAATAAGAGAATTTAATCATGGGTTATAAAGACTTCAGTATAGAAGATCATCCTATAGGTGATGGGAGTCCGTGTTTTATTATTGCTGAAGTGGCGCAGGCGCATGATGGGAGTCTAGGTATGGCGCATGCGTATATTGATGCTATTGCGCATGCTGGGGGTGATGCTGTTAAATTTCAGACGCATATTGCTGACGCGGAAAGTACACGTGAAGAGCCCTGGCGTATTAAATTTAGTAAGCAAGATGATAGTCGTTACGACTATTGGAAAAGGATGGAGTTTACCGAAGAGCAGTGGAAAGGTTTAAAAGAACACGCGGAAAGTAAGGGGCTTGTCTTTTTAAGTTCGCCTTTTTCTGCAAAAGCTGTAGATATGTTGCACCGATTGGGTATGCCTGCGTGGAAAATACCATCAGGTGAGGTTAACAATTTCCATCTTTTAGAATTGATGGCAAGTACTGGTTCGCCAATATTATTGTCTTCAGGCATGAGCACTATTGAAGAGCTGGATTCTGCTGTAAAGTTTTGCAAAGAAAAAAATTCTGATGTGGCTGTTTTTCAATGTACTACTGCATATCCGTGTCCACCTGAAAAGATTGGTCTTAATTTGTTACAAGAATTTAAACAACGCTATGATTGCCCTGTAGGCCTTTCAGATCATTCATCAAAAGTATTTTCAGGTTTTGCAGCAGCGGCACAAGGTGCGTCACTACTGGAAGTACATGTTACCTTTAGTAAGGCTATGTTTGGTCCTGATGTTTCTTCATCGTTAGATTTTGATGAATTTTCTCAACTAGTTGAAGGAGTAAGGTACATAGAGACAATAAATTCGCATCCGGTTGTTAAGAATAAGATGGCGGAGGAAATGGAGCCATTAAAGAAAATGTTTACGAAAAGCATTGTGTTAAATGATGACTTTCCACTAGGAACTGTTTTGTCAAAAGAACATTTTGAATTTAAGAAGCCAGGTACCGGAATTCCTGCCGAGAACGTTGCAGATGTTATTGGTAAGCAACTGAAAACCGATACCAAGAAAGGTACCCTTATTAGTTTTGATGATATTGTTTAGATTCTTCAAAATTATAGGTATTTGAACTGAGTTCTAGTGTGAGAATGCATGGTTTAGCTTACCGGCGTTCATATTAAATTTAATTGAGTTTTAAATGAGAAGAAAGATTTGTGTGGTTGTAACTGCCCGTCCCAGTTATTCAAGGATTAAAACTACGCTTAAAGCGATTAAGGAAAACCCCAATTTAGAGCTACAACTGGTAGTTGCTGGTTCCGCCTTGCTAGACAAATATGGAAAAGTCAGTGAAATCATTAAAAGTGATGGTTTCGAGATTACTTCACGCGTATTGAATGTTATAGAAGGTGAAGACTTAATAAGTATGGCGAAAACGACGGGAATAGGGATTATTGAATTGTCCACTGTTTTTGATCAACTTAAACCAGACGTTGTGGTCACTATAGCTGATAGATTCGAGACTATTGCTACAGCAATAGCAGCGTCATACATGAATATTCCACTTGCTCATATTCAAGGAGGAGAGGTAACGGGGTCGATTGATGAGAAGGTGCGTCATTCAATTACTAAGTTGTCCGATTTGCATTTTGTTTCGAATAGCAAAGCTGCTGAACGCGTATTGAAGTTAGGCGAAGCAGAAGAAAAGATTTTCAACTGTGGCTGTCCTTCCATCGATATAGCAAAGGAAGTATATGAAAGCCCAGAGCTGGATTATGAGCCTTTTGTTAAATATGGTGGTGTTGGTCCCGGTAGTAAATTGGATATCTCAAAAGGCTATATAGTTGTTATGCAGCATCCTGTTACAACTGAGTACAAACAATCTGGGGGGCAAATATTAGAAACACTAAAGGCTGTTGAGCGTGTCAATATGCCAACCTTATGGTTTTGGCCAAATGTAGATGCGGGTTCAGATGCAGTTTCTAAGAGGATTCGTGAGTTTAGAGAGATTAATAAACCGGAGAATATCCATTTTTTCCGTAATATGGATTCAGAAGATTTTCTGAGACTGTTGAAAAATAGCAAGGCGATCATTGGAAACTCCAGCGTAGCTATTCGAGAGTGCTCTTTTTTGGGTGTGCCTGCTGTCAATATAGGTAATCGACAGGCGGGTAGGGAGAGAGGCAATAATGTTCTGGATGTTGATTATGATGCAGATAAGATAGAAGCCGCAATTTTTCAGCAAGTTTCTCGAAAGTATCACTTTGATCATGATTTTCTATATGGTCGAGGGGATGCAGGTTTGCAAATTTCTCACATCTTAGAGAATCAAGAGCTGACATGTGAGAAGAAACTTAATTATTGAACTGGATAGTACAAAGCTCTTTAGCTTTGTTTTGAAGGCGGACGATATAGGTGAAAAAAAATAGAGTATTGGGCATCATACCTGCTCGCGGAGGTTCGAAGGGAATACCCGGGAAAAACATTCGCATGTTGGGTAATAAACCGCTTTTGGCTTATACTGTAGAGCTTGCGAGAGAATCGGCTATATTTGATCGGATTATTCTCTCTACCGACTCCGAGGAAATAGCAAATGTTGGAAAGGAACTGGGGGTTGAAGTACCTTTTTTAAGACCTGAAGAATTGTCGCAAGACGAAACACCAATGCTACCTGTATTACAGCATGCTGTTGATTATTGTATTAATGAAGGTTGGAAACCGGATTACATCTGCATATTACAGCCTACTGCCCCTTTTAGGAATGTTCAAGATTTGGTTAAGGGTTATCAACTATTGGTAAGTACTGGCTGCGACTCAGTAGTAAGTATTGAGGAAGTCCCTGAACATTATTTGCCGCATTTTGTTATGAAAATTGAAGATGGAAAGCTTGCTCATTTCCTAGTAGATGGGGCCAATGTCACGAGGCGTCAAGATGCGAAGAAAGCTTATACGAGAAGCGGATGCTTCTATTTTGCTCGTAAAGATGTGCTTATGAATGGTAATTCAATATACGGTGAAGATTGCAGGCCAATTGTCATTGATAATGATCACAGCGTTAATTTAGATACTATGGACGATTGGTATGAAGCGGAAAGAGTTGCAGAAAAGCTTTTTACTTAATAGCTAAATTTAGAACCCATATTAAGCTCATGCTTTGTTAAACCCAATGTTATTTCATATTTGTAAACTCATGTTTAAATTTAGGGATAGAGAGCAATGGCAAAAAACGGTGTAAAGTTCAAAGGATGCTTTGCTGAGTCATTATTTGACTCTTGAAGTTTATTGTAGAGAAATTGCTTATCAAATAATGTTTATTCATAAGTTGATTAAGGGGTATGTGCTTAACAACAAAGTGCTTAAAGACTCTTTGTTAGTTAATTTTAGTTATTTGGTTTATGAGTTTGTAAGGCACTTTTTTTTCAGTGGGTTCAGATACTACAAAATATCCCGTTTATCGAAGTTGAAGTCGTCTGATACTTTGGTGATTATAGGTGCTGGCAGTACGATTAATGAATTGTCCGATGATCAATTGGGGGAGTTAGGTAGTTATGATGTGGCAGGGTTGAGTTACAGTGGTGTTTTGCCTATTAGGCAAACTTTCTATTTTTATGAAAGTCCCTCGGCCCATGAAAAAGAATTGATGCTAGAGCACGCCCATAAACTATTGCCTGTTATTTTAGATAATAATAAAAAGGGTGCTCTGAATAAATTAATTTGGAAAAACTCAGAGAATAAAATATTTAATCAACATTTCGATTTAAGTCAGTTCGTATGTCCAAATGTTTGTTCAATTCTTACAGACAATTATAACACCATAAAAAAGATACTAAAATATTGCAAGAAGTACAAGCTTAATAAGTACTTTCTAGTGCAAATACGAGGTTCTGTGGCTGCGCTTGTTCAGTTTGGCATTCTATTGAAGTACAAAAAAATAATTTTTGTTGGCGTTGATCTTAACACAGGAAAGTATTTTTTTGAGAATAATGAAAAATACATGTCCCATAACTTCGCAGATCCTTATTCCTTCGACAATACTTATACCAGTAATGTTCATCGTACAAACAACCCAGCTTTAGGTATCCCAATAATTGAGGTGCTTAGGATCTTTTTTGAAGAAGAACCCAATATTCAGTTCTATGTGTCGAGCAAAAACTCAGCATTGATAAAGCTTTTGCCTCTTTGGGATTGGCAGAATACATAACTCTAGTACCCCTTTATGATGCAATCTTTCAGAGAACAGCAAGTTGTAGATTTTATTAATTTGATTGCAATTAGTGGCTTTTTTGCTCGCGCAATTACCGGTAATAGTACCTTTTTGTTTTTAGGTGTGTTATTGGGTGGAGGGGTTTTTCTATACCAATACCTCGATAGACTAAGATTGCCTTATATGGCTGCTATTTCATTATTCATCGTAACAGCTTCATATCTTTTTACATTTCTTAATAATGGTTTTAGCCATGGTAGTCTGTTTATAGTCTTGTATGTCGCATGCATGGGGATTGCATGGAGGATTTCAACGCACGGAATAAACTATATGTTCTGTTGGTTATTTTTTTATGGTTCTTTGGCCTATTTTGTGGTCATGTTGTATGTGTTTAACTACTCTTTGGAGTCACTATTTGCGAACAGTAGAAATCATATTTCAGTTTATTTTATAAACGCTGCTGCTCTATTGTACATAGCGGCCATGACAACGGGGCGGAAGATAAGCTTGATCCCCGCATTCATTGTGCTGTTTGTGTCAGTTGTCTCTATCGGCTTTGGGGGCATAATTTCAGCGCTGATATTTTTTATACTGCTTGCGTACCATAAGCTTTTTTATTCTTTTAAGGGCTATAAGGTAATTTTGTTTTTTGTTATAGTTGCAGTTGCTGAAGGCTTGGTGATATTTTGGACCGATATTGTTAATTATTTGTCGGCTTTGCCCTATGTTGAAGGCGATATGTTGGTTAAGCTGCAAAGTTTACATGAGGTTAGTGGGAATGCTCGTTATCATATTTGGGGCGAGTATTTTGAAAGGTTAGATATTACACGTCTTTTGTTGGGGGTTAGCTTAAGCGAGGAGTTTTACGGGTTTGCAAATCTTCATAGCTCATACTTTTTGTTGCATGCACGTATGGGGGTTTTAGCGTTCATTTTGATGGCATTGTTCTTATATATGCTTTTGAAAATTTATAGAGTTAATTTTGTGTATTTTGTATGTTTCTTGGTGTTGCTTCTTAGAGGGGGGACTGACACCACTTTTTTGGCGGGGAGCTCGTTTGATTTTGTCTTGTTGTATTTCTTTTTGTTTGCATATAAGTCATTTAGAGCCCCCGATAGGGGATCCGTAAACCCCTCGCCTTTAGGCGACGGATAGGTAACCTGATGATATCCTGCAAGGATGGAATTTTATAAGAAAGGTAGCCACGGCGTATGGGATTGTAAATACCACCTGGTATGGACGACGAAATATCGCTATCAGATACTATAAGGTGATATTGGGAACCGTTGCCGGGATCTTTTGCAAGAAATCGCAATGATCAAAGAAATGGTAATTCATGCGGGCTCAATAAATCGAGATCATGTGCACATGTTGATTTCTATACCACCTAACTTGTCGGTGTCCAAGGCTGTGCGGTTTCTGAAGGGTAAAAGTTCGCATCGATTATTGACCGAATATCAGGTCCTAAGGAAGCGGTATTGGGGTCAGCCTTTATGGGCTAGAGGATACTGGGTATCGAGTAGTGGGAATGTAACGGATGAAGTATGGAAAGCTTATATAGAAAACCAAACACCACCGGAGCCGGACGATGATTTTCACGTTGTGTAGCGACAGCAATCGGCCGAATGGCCGATCGATCCGGCTTTCAGCCGTAAGGGCATCCCTATCCTGATTGATGAATGCCGAATTTATAGGAATTTTTTTTGAAATAAAGTTGTTGGAAGGGCGCAGGGGGTAAATGTTCGATGCTTTTTTCCTCACAAAGCTTACATATGAATTTTTTAGAGCAAACTAAATTTAATTTTCTAAAGTCAGAGAAATAGAAATGAAATTATTTAACATTCTTAACGCGGCTTTTATTCAAGGCCAATTTGGTGTCATGGTAAAGAAGATGTGGCTTCGTTTTTTCGACAAGGAAAGCCGTATTTCAGACCAGGACAATATTAATTGGTTAAGAGAAAACGAAACAAAGATCTCTGAATTTTGTAGTGGCTTGGACGAAAAGTTGTGGCTCGATATACAAGATGATGTTGATAGAGTATGCAGCAGTGCAAAGAAAACCTTAGAAAATATTCCTCATGACTTAGGTGGCGGCGGTGCCTACCCTTTGCTGTATTTCATCGTAAGACTATGCAAACCGAGTCTTGTTGTGGAAACAGGGGTAGCATCAGGGTTCTCAACGTATGCAATTTTAGATGCTTTAGACAAAAACAAAAAAGGCCACTTGTATTCTAGTGACTTTCCATATTTTAGATTACCTAATCCAATTCAGTTTATAGGGATTGTAGTGCCCGAATATTTAAAGGAAAGATGGAGCTTATTCGTTAAGGGAGACAGTATAAACTTAAACGAAATTAAAAAAGAGATATCGCAAATCGACGTTTTTCATTATGACTCTGACAAGTCTTACAAAGGTAGAGAATCGGCACTGGATATCATAGATATGAATTTAACAGATAAAACCTGGGTTATCATAGACGATATCCAGGATAATGGTTTTTTTCACGATCTTATATTTAAAAAAGAATATAAAAACTGGAGAGTTTTTCGTTTTGAAGGGAAGTGGGTGGGACTCATTATGCCTGAGCTCTGAATATATTTGGATTTTTCCTCTATTCGTTTGTCGCGGTAACTTATTTGAGTTAATTTTTTAAGTTCTACTTGATGAAAATATTACATGTCATTACTTGTTTAGGTGACGGTGGTGCAGAAGGTGTTTTGTATCGCCTATGTACATATGACTCGTCTGCAAAGCACATTGTTGTTTCTTTGATGGACGAGGGGAAGTATGGCCCTCTTCTTCGTAAGGCTGGAATTGAAGTACATTGTCTAAATATGTCTCAAGGGAGGGTCTCGTTTTTTGGGTTGTGGCAGTTATTTAAATTGCTCCGCACTCGGAAGCCTGATGTGGTGCAAACCTGGATGTATCATGCGGATTTAATTGGTGGGTTATTAGCCCGTTTGGTGGGTATTAGAAATATATTTTGGAATATTCGACAATCAGTATTTGATGAAAAAAAATCAAAGTATTCTTCAATACTAGTGTCTAGGCTTTGTGCGCAATTGAGTGCGGTTGTTCCCAAAAGGATTATATGTTGTGGGCATGAGGTAATGCGGCATCACTCGGAATTGGGTTATGTGTCTTCTAAAATGTCAGTAATTTTTAACGGATACGATCTTGCTTCCTTTAATTCTAACGATGTTTTAGCAACTGCATTTAGGCGTGAATTTAAGATTGAACCTGAAACTTTGTTCTTGGGTATGGTGGGACGTTTTGATCCGCAAAAGGATCATCTTGGACTGTTAAGAGCCTTATATAGGGTAAAAAATACCATACCGGATTTTAAGTTTGCTTTAATTGGACGGGATTTGAATAGTGCCAACAATATGGTAGTGGCTGAAATTTTAAAACGAGGTTTGGGTTCAAATATTTTGTTGCTTGATCAAAGATCGGATATTCCTTCGGTTATGAATGGATTAGATATTCACATTTTATCGAGTTCGTATGGTGAAGGGTTTCCAAATGTCCTTGCTGAGGCTATGGCTTGTGGAACACCTTGCATTTCTACTAATGTAGGTGATTCAGCCGTGATTATTGCTGAAACAGGTTGGATTTTACCTCCTAATGATCCAAAAGCCTTGGCAGGAGCTATTGTCCAAGCAATACATGATAAGCAAAATAACCATGATGTTTGGTTAGAGCGCAAATTGGCATGTCGTAATAGAGTTGTAGAAAACTTTAGTCTTGATACTATGATAGAAAAATATAAACAGGTCTGGAGTACATAAAATTTGTGTGGCATAGCGGGCTTTTTAGGATCTGTTCATAAGCCAGAAGAGCTTTTAACCAATATGGCGAATGCTATTCAGCATCGCGGTCCAGATGATAAAGGCATTTGGTTAGACCAAACGAAAGAGATTGGCTTGGCACATACGCGTTTGTCGATTTTAGATTTAAGCTCGGCAGGCTATCAGCCAATGCACTCTTTATCCGATAGATATCTTATCGTATTTAATGGTGAAATTTATAATCACGCGATAATACGAGCTGAGTTAGATTCTATTAATGCCAGAAACTGGCTTGGCTATTCTGACACTGAAACCTTATTGGCAGCTATTGAACAGTGGGGTTTAGAGCTGACCCTTAGAAAAGCAAAGGGTATGTTTGCGTTATCCTTATGGGATAGGCAGACCCAAACCTTGTCATTAGCTCGTGATCGGATGGGCGAGAAACCGCTTTATTATGGCTGGGTTGAAGATTGTTTTGTTTTTGCTTCAGAGCTTAAAGCAATAAAGAAATTCCCAGGCTTTAATAACAAAGTTGACCGCAGTGCTTTGGCATTATTTTTGCGCTTTAATTCTATACCTGCACCATATTCTATTTATCAGAATATTTTCAAATTAGAACCGGGATGTATTGCTTCAATGATCTATGGTTCAAAAGAGATTAATCAAACTCATTTTTGGTCAACTGAAACTATTTATAAGAAGGGTGCTGCGTCGCGTTTTTCGGGTAATGAGAATGATGCTGTTGATGCGCTAGAGGATGTGTTAAAGAGAGCGGTTAATCTTCAAATGCAAGCCGATGTGCCTTTAGGCGCATTTTTATCAGGCGGGATTGACTCTAGTGCAATAGTTGCATTAATGCAATCTCAGTCATCAAAAAAAATAAATACCTTTTCTATAGGTTTTGATGTCAAAGAGTTTAATGAAGCGGAACATGCAAGGGCTGTAGCGATGCATCTTGGAACATATCATACTGATATGTATATAACACAAAGAGATGCTTTAGATGTGATCCCTTTCTTACCAGATATTTACGATGAGCCTTTTGCTGATTCTTCGCAAATACCTACGTATTTAGTGTCAAGGCTTGCAAAGCAAAAAGTAACCGTTGCTTTGTCTGGTGATGCGGGTGATGAGCTATTTGGTGGGTATAACCGTTATTTTCTAACTAATCAGTTATTCAGTAAAATGAATAAAATACCCATATTTTTGCGTAGACTTATAACTTCATCAATATTGGGTGTATCCCAAGATAATTGGGATAAGATCTTAGGCAGAATTCTTAGTAAGCGTTTTGTAAATGTTGGTTTTAAGTTGCATAAGGGTGCTAATGTTTTATCATCTAAATCAATACGAGAATTGCATTTTAAGTTAGTCTCTCAAATAGAATCTCCTGAAAATTGGTTAATCAATTCAAAAGAGTATTCTACTTTTTTGAATGATGATGTTGAACATTTCTCTAGTCTAGATCCAATAGAGCAGATGATGGCTTATGATTTAGTTACTTATTTGCCCACTGATATTTTAACTAAAGTTGATCGTGCGGCGATGGCTGCTTCGCTAGAAACTCGTGTACCATTTCTTGATACAAGTGTGATTGAATTTTCTGCATCGCTACCCTTGGAGTATAAAATACGCGATGGTGTTACTAAATGGGTGTTACGTGAAGTTCTTTATAAATATGTACCTAAAGATTTAATCGAACGACCTAAGATGGGATTTGGTGTACCTTTAGGTGAATGGCTGCGTGGACCATTGCGAGATTGGGCTGAATCTTTGTTGGATGCAAAGCGATTGCGGGACGAAGGTTTTTTTAATGTGTCGCTCTTGCGTCAAAAATGGCATGAACATTTATCAGGTAAATATAATTGGCAACATCAATTGTGGAATGTTTTGATGTTTCAGGCTTGGTTAGAGACTAATTCGAACGCACATTAGTGCTGGTTATTATTCGTTTTCATTTTAATTTGTTAAACTAATTTTTAGGTATTCTATGCACTTCAATCTAAATCAAATAAATATTGCTATCATTGGTCTAGGTTACGTTGGCTTGCCGCTCGCAGTAGAATTTGGCAAGCAATACACCACTCTTGGTTTTGATATAAATACTAAGCGTTTGTCCGAATTGCAGAAGGGTCACGACAGCACGTTGGAAGTGGACGATCAGGAACTGATCGAAGCCAAGCATCTGTCTTACAGCAGCTCGTTGGATGATCTTAAACCCTGCAATGTATTTATCGTGACAGTGCCAACGCCGATCAATGAGCACAAGCAGCCCGATCTCACCCCGTTGATCAAGGCCAGTGAAGCCATAGGCAAGGTGCTCAAGCCGAATGATATCGTTATTTACGAATCCACCGTCTTTCCCGGTGCCACTGAAGAGGACTGTGTGCCGGTGCTGGAGCGGGTATCGGGCCTTAAGTTCAACCAGGACTTTTTCTGTGGCTACAGCCCAGAGCGCATAAATCCCGGAGATAAAGAGCACCGTGTTACCACCATCCTTAAGGTTACTTCCGGCTCTACACCTGAAGTGGCGGAAACCGTGGATCAGCTATACCGCTCCATCATCATCGCCGGTACGCACAAGGCTAGCTCCATCAAAGTGGCAGAAGCGGCCAAGGTGATTGAGAATACCCAGCGCGATGTCAACATCGGCCTGATCAATGAGCTTGCTCTGATCTTCAACAAGCTGGATATCGATACCGAAGAGGTTCTCAAGGCCGCAGGTACTAAATGGAACTTCCTTCCATTCCGCCCCGGTCTGGTGGGTGGGCATTGTATCGGTGTCGATCCTTACTACCTGACCCATAAGGCGCAGTCTGTGGGCTACCACCCCGAGATCATTCTGGCAGGCCGACGCCTCAATGATGGAATGGGCGCCTATGTTGCTAGCCAACTTATCAAGTCGATGCTGAAAAAACGTATCCATGTAGAAGGTGCTCATGTGCTGGTCATGGGTTTGACTTTCAAGGAAAACTGCCCAGACCTGCGCAATACTAAAGTGGTAGATATTATCAGCGAGTTACAGGATTACGGTGTTAAGGTTGATTGCTATGATCCCTGGATTGACCCGAAGGAAGCTGAGCATGAATATGGATTAAAGCCAATTACTTCCCCTGAAGTTGGTATGTATGACTCGATTGTGATCGCCGTAGCACATAAGCAGTTTGTCGAGATGGGTGTGGAGAAAATTCGTGCGCTGGGTAAGCCGACGCATGTGCTCTATGACTTGAAGTACATCCTACCGGCAGATGTCAGTGACTTGCGACTTTAAGCAGAGTTCTGACACGAATTATTGTTCAAAAATTTTAAGCCCGCTGGCTCTTTAATAAAGGTGCGAGCGAATAGTGTATGACTATGTATTCACAATTACTTGAAGCCCTACCGACCGCCCCGAGAACCTGGTTGATCACTGGTGTGGCCGGTTTTATAGGTTCTAATCTTTTACAAACTCTTTTGGAACTTAATCAGACAGTTATTGGGTTAGATAACTTTTCAACGGGTCATCAGTATAACCTAGACGAGGTTAAAGCCTCAGTAGGTGAAGATAAGTGGTCGCGATTTAAGTTCATAGAAGGTGATATATGCGATGTTCACGCATGTCGAGAAGCATGTGCGGGTGTAGATTATGTTTTGCATCAAGCTGCGCTTGGCTCTGTGCCTCGATCTATTGAAGATCCTATCACTACCAATGCGAATAACATTTCTGGGTTTCTTAACATGATGGTTGCGGCTAAGGATGCGCAGGTTAAGAGCTTCACTTATGCGGCAAGTAGTTCAACTTACGGCGATCATCCGGCATTACCTAAGGTTGAAGAAAACATCGGTAAGCCTTTATCACCTTACGCTGTCACAAAATACGTTAATGAACTTTATGCGGATGTCTTTGCCAAAACATATAGATTTAAAACGATTGGTTTAAGGTATTTCAATATTTTCGGTAAAAGGCAAGACCCGAACGGTGCCTATGCTGCCGTTGTTCCAAAGTGGACTTCGGCAATGCTGAAAAATGAAGATGTTTTCATAAACGGTGACGGTGACACGAGTAGGGACTTTTGTTTTATCGAGAATGCTGTTCAGGCAAATTTACTTTCAGCTGTTGCAAAAGATGATGCAAAAAATCAAGTTTATAATGTTGCCGTTGGTGACCGTACAAGCCTTAACGATTTGTTTGAAGCGATTAAAGCTGCACTTGCTGCGAATGGAAAATATTATGATAGATCGGCTGTTTTTAGGGACTTTCGTGCAGGAGATGTACGTCATTCTCAAGCAGATATAACTAAGGCGAGTGCAAACTTAGGCTATCAACCTGATTATCGTATTTCGGATGGAATTACCAAGGCTATGCCTTGGTACATTAATAATGTGAAGTAAAGAACTTGATGTCAAAGAAGCTCCTTCTGATAGCAGGCTTGCCAGAATCTTTATTGAATTTCCGAGGCCCTTTATTGCGCGCACTATTGGCAGAGAGAGTGCAGGTGCATGTAGCAGCCCCTGATTTACCAGCAAGTAGTGCGATTAGGCAACAGCTTGAGACCATGGGTGTTTTCGTGCACGAGGTTGATTTGAAGCGTGCTGGCATCAATCCGTTTGCCGATTTATTGACTGTCTATCATCTCTGGCGCCTGATGCATCGTATCAAGCCAGGTTTTACTCTTGGCTATACGATTAAGCCTGTTATATATGGCAATATCGCGGCATGGATTGCAGGTGTGCCTAGGCGCTTTGCATTAATCACCGGCCTTGGCTATGCGTTTACAGGTGATTCCGGGCAGCGTTCTTGGCTTAAGAAACTTGTACAAGTTCTTTATCGCGCAGCTCTTGGCAGGGCCCATAAGATTTTCTTTCAGAATCCTGATGATGAATTATTGTTTCACTCTTTAGGGATTGTTAAATCATCAGATAGGAAAACAGTTGTTGTAAACGGCTCGGGTATTGATATCGGCAGTTTTAGGGTTGTGCCCATACCCCAGATTCCCCAGTTTTTGCTCATCGCTAGACTTCTTGGTGATAAGGGAGTAAGGGAATATGTCGAAGCTGCCACTATAGTTCGTCGGCAACATCCCAATGTGCTTTTCGGACTCGTTGGTTGGATTGATGAAAATCCAGATGCGATAAGTGAGAAAAAATTACAACATTGGATCGACGCCGGTGATGTAAGGTTTTACGGTCGTCTGAATGATGTGAAACCGGCAATAGCTGAAAGTAGTGTTTATGTTCTACCATCTTATCGCGAGGGTACGCCACGCACAGTTTTGGAAGCAATGGCAATGGGCCGCCCAATAATAACTACTGATGCCCCTGGTTGCCGTGAAACAGTTGTGGATGGCGATAACGGTTTTCTTGTGCCTGTCAAAGCAATAAATGAATTGGTTGCTGCCATGTTTAAGTTTATTGAAAATCCTGAGTTGATTGCTCGTATGGGAAGACGTTCACGCCAAATTGCAGTAGAAAAATACGACGTGAATAAGGTGAATGAACAGATGTTGAAAGCAATGGGGATCAAGTGATTAAACGCCTATGCGATATAGCTGCTTCTACCATCGGCCTGTTGGTATTCGCACCAGTCATAGCTTTAGTAGCATTTCAAATATCCCGCAAACTGGGGTCGCCGATATTTTTCCGCCAGGTGCGCCCAGGGAAAGATGGTAAGCCATTTCAGATGATAAAATTTCGTACTATGCGAGATGTAACTAATGAAAATGGTGTTTTATTACCCGATTCGGAAAGAATGATACCTTTTGGTAATTTCTTGAGAAATTCTAGCCTTGATGAACTGCCGGAGTTGTGGAATGTTTTAAAAGGTGACATGAGTATCTTGGGACTGCGGCCATCTGCTGATGGAATACATGCCGCTGTACTCATTCGAGCAAGCGCGACGCCATAATGTCCGACCGGGGATTACTGGTTGGGCGCAAGTTAACGGTCGAAATGCAATTTCATGGGAAGAAAAATTCAAATATGATGTGTGGTATGTGGAAAATCAAAGTTTCTGGTTAGATATGAAGATAATTTGGCTGACGATAAAAAATGTTATTGAAAACAAAAATATATCTAATATTTTATTAGGTTAAGCGTTTGGGCAAGATGATTCGCTATCAAAGGCGATCGGTTAATCGGATCAAGAAGTTGGTAATGGATCTACAAAAGTGACAAAACGAAGCCAATGGCTTTTGTTGCGA
>Ga0255760_10001915_pt1 | contig 19559 bp, 18 predicted proteins | sample 071ome_25_FD_179960 | JGI IMG/M metagenome (GOLD analysis project Ga0255760, IMG submission 179960) | Coastal salt marsh microbial communities from the Groves Creek Marsh, Skidaway Island, Georgia - 071410BT metaG (version 2) | ecosystem: Environmental > Aquatic > Marine > Intertidal zone >... | reverse complement strand
CATATCCGGGATGTCTACGGCAATCAAATTGGCCCGTCCGCAATGCGAGGTCATCGGCATTGAGCCTTTCGGTGCAGACAGTATGTGGCGCAGTTTTGAATCGGGCCGCACCGTGACATTGGATGAGGTGACGACGATTGCGGATTCTTTGGGCGCGCCGATGACGCTTCCAAACAGTCTTGCGATCACGCGCGCCAACGTGAGCGAAATCGTACGCGTTCGTGACGACGAGATGCAAAAAGTGATGAGGATTCTGTTTGACGCGCTGAAGGTCGTCGCGGAGCCTGCCTGCGCCATTACCACGGCAGCGGCGATGGGCCCGCTAAAGGATAGATTGAAAGGAAAACAAGTGGGTGTCGTTGCCTGCGGGTCGAATATCAGCCTCGCGAAATTCCAGGGCCTTATCGATCTTGCTCCCGACGGGTCTTAGCTGTGGCCCGATCAAAATGAGAGAGGCGCTACTTTTTTGACCATCCGGTCGAAAGAGATCGAGCGATGGTTCTAGTGACGACCGTCAGAAATATCGTGAGCCCGGCTACACCGGCTACTAGAAGCGGTAGCGTGGTTCCAGACCTCTCCATCACTGCGATACCATTAATCCCGCAAATCGCTATTGGATCTCCGAGCCTGTTTAACGCCTGAGAGATGATCGTCACGCCCTGGACCGAGAAAATCATCAGGAGGAATGCAGAGGCAAAAATGACGAAAAAAAACAAGGGTCTCCGCTGAATAGGCGCATTCATGATCAAGCGGTCTGAGTCTTCGAAGCGTTTTCCTGAAGACGCATTTCGATAAGTTTTCGGATATCGTCGCTTGTGGCCTTGTTTTGAAAGGTCCCTCCAGACTCCTCCGACAAATCTTTCAGCGTTTGCGGGCTCAATTCAAGCAGGTCGCCGGAACTCTCCGCAATCGCGCTTGCCATGCGTCTGTATGGAGGCTTAAGGATACCCATCTCGCCGAACAGTTGGCCACTGTGAAGAAGGGCTATGTCCTGCTCTTGATCAGTGCCGCGATTTGTGACGATTCGCACAGAGCAGTCCGCAATGATGTACGCCTTATCCGGATAGTCTCCTTCTTCAAATATCAACTCGCCTTTCTTCACTCGTCGGTTTTGGATCTCGAGGGTCAAACGAGACAGGTCTTCTTGACTCAGGTTAGAAAAGGAGAGCTCAAGATAACGGTTCTTTATGCGGCGCAATTCGATGAGAAATCCGAGAACAGTCGGAACCGTGATCGCAAGGTTGTAGCCCATGTGCAGCTCAGCACGTGAGGGCATGCCTCTAAATCCTGTGACGAGCTCAAACATTCCATTTTTGGCCATCAGGCCAAACTTTCCGCCAGCTTCATAGAAATTCAGCATCGCAGGCTCTTTGCCTGCTGGATAGGCGACATACTGATTTCCCGACAGCTGATAGGTGGCCCACAATTGCCTAAAGCCTTCCCAGACTCGTTCTTGGTCAAAATAGTAGAAGTAGCTGATGGTGAGATGCTCAAGCGCATGAAAACAGAGACATCCAAAAGCGATCCAGAGCATCACGTTACGCCGAAAGAAAAACAACACGCCGGCCGTACCAAAAAGGCCAATTAACTCCCATATCAGATGGACGATCTCGAGGTCGAGTTGGCCGAACACTGCGCACGCGGCGGGGCCGGTTAAAAACTCTCCAGCCGAGTTCACGATGGGGTTCCCATCGGGTCCTGGCTTAATAATTTGATCAACACTTAGAAAGGTCGGCTCGGATCCCGCCTCCCGCAAGCCCATCTCTATCGCGCGGTTGCTGTGGACAAGATTGTCGACAGGTGGCGGACAGGCGACCGTCCCATCCAGAAACTTCAACTGAACGACCTGGGCCAGATGCTCACCAAAGTGTCCTAACTGAAGGATCGTGAAGACTCCAAGAAACGCGACCGCCGTATAGTTTTTTACCTTCCATATTCCTTCAAAAAGAACAATGGGGATCCAAGGTAATAACGTATACAGAGCAACTAGATAAAGCGGCTCGTCTGCGACAATGGCGTTAATTTGGAGCGCATATGAGATCAGCGCGGTAATCAGGACAAAGCGAACGTCTACCGTCTCGAAAGATAAAAATCGACCTATCCGACGACTAAACATCATCATCTCTCTGTTTTGATCTGTTTATGGCCAATACAAGAAGGGTTGCCGTCACTATCACTAATCCGATGACGCTGAATAGAACTGGAAGTTTCTCAACCCAGGCGGGGCCATCAAAGCCAATTCCCAGAACCGGGCAGCAACTTTCACGGCCGGGGGAGAGCACACCAAGCTCGGTTGTGCTCGGCACACATTCCGCAGCGTTTGCAACTTGAAAAGAAAATGCAGCAAATACGCCGAAAATAAAAGATCTGAATTGACGGAGAAAAAACGACATGAATATTTCGATCGGTAAACTACGCTCAGGCCTCGATATTAGCGCAGCCTGATTGCCTGTGCTATGCCTAAAGCGTGCCCACCTAAAGGCGAGGTTCTGTCGCGAAACCTAAGGGGGGGTCGCACTAATCCTCCAAACCAAATCCAGCACCAGCTGATGTCTGGCGCAAAAAGGGTTATATGGGTCGGAGGTGCGCTCATTCTCTAGAGCTGATAATGAACCCGTTTTATTTGAGCCGCAGTTTAAAACACTAGCGGCTTAAAGCAATTCCGGTAGGTAACTCCGAAATTCTCGCGAGTCTGTCTTCAGAGAAAATATGCCGATCGTTTAAATACGATCGCAGCATATCCATCTGGTCAACGCCCCAGAAACGATACCCGTCGATTACCATGGTTGGAACGCCGTACACGCCGTCTTTAATCGCCTGATCTGTGTTCCGGCGCAGGGCGTCTTTAACGGGTTGGGCGCCGAGCTGCTGGCGTATGTCGGTTATTCCTAACGCTCCTCCCAGAAGACTGACGGTCTCTTCTGACTGTGGATCCGGGCATGTGGTCCATAAATGATCAAAGATCTGGGCTATCGACTCTCGTTTGGCGCCTAAGGCAATCGACAGTCGAAGATAGGGCAGGGGGTTGAAGGGATGAACCTGCGGCATCTGAAACGCAATATCATTTGCATCGGCATACCACTGACAGAAACGATAGGTGTCCACGCGCTTCGTAGGGAGTTCGGCCGGCCCCTTATGCCCCCAGTAGCCGAGAAGGCCGGCGAACAGAATGGGTACGAACTCAAATTCGACCTCTTTCTCAATCAGGTGAAGTTGCTTGAACTGGAGGTATGCAAAAGGAGAAATAAAGTCAAAGTACCAGCGCGCTTTTTGAATCATCTGGGTCGGTTCCGGTGGGAGAATCTGGGCGGTCTATCAGGCAAAATATAGCCTAGGAGAACGCTTTGAAACGTCATTATCTATTTGCTATCGTGGCACCGCTTTTCTGGAGCATCGCGGGCGTGGTGATTAAATCACTGGAGGTCGCTACCGAATGGCAAATTAATTTCTACCGATGCGGCTCACTTGCCTTGTTTGTGGCCTTAGTCATCTTATTTCGTTATCGTCGGTCGAGCTGGTTGGTGGTGCGCGCAGGGGGTGCAAAAGCCTGGTTCGCGGGCTTACTTTTGAGCGGGGCGATGGTGTGTAACGTGGTCGCGCTGAGATACACCACAGTGGCTGTTGCGGTTTTCGTGATGGCTGCAGCGCCGGTTTTTGCTGCGTTGCTCGCAAAGATATTTCTGGGCGAACAGACAGACCGGCGGGTCTGGGCAAGCATTGGCCTGGCGTTTATAGGAATCGCGGTGATGGTGGGTAGTCGACTTCAGGTGGGCGACACCGTGGGCGTTGCGGTGGCGTCTTTCGGTATCGTGTTCTTCGGTGCCTACACGGTGACCCTGAGAGTGGGCAAACACCTGGACATGACGCCGGCCGTGTTGTACGGGGGGCTTATCGGCGCCACCGTCGGAGGGGTGATGAGCCTTGTAACGGGTGCGGGTCTATGGATCCCGCTCTCCGAGGCGCTCTGGTGTTCCATGTTGGGCGTGGTGCAGCTGGGTTTGGGCAGCGTTCTTTTTGCCCTGGCGGCCCAGTCGGTGCCTGCCGTTCAACTGACCCTTTTCTCTCTTGGCGAGCCGGTTCTGGCCCCGCTTTGGGTGTTTTTTGTTTTTGGGGAAGTGCCCACCTGGGCGACTCTCTTGGGCGGCGCTGTATTGTTCAGCGCTTTGGGGCTTCAGATTTCAGCAAGGCGCTCAGTGGATTAGGGTTTCAGGCCCGCGCCGTGGCGCGTTTGGCCCAAAGATGCAGAAACATCGCTGCCGCGATGCCCGAAGCGCTGAACAGCATGCACATGACGAGAATCTGATACCGGGCCGCGATCAGAGGCGAAACCCCTGAGAGCACCTGACCGGTCATCATTCCGGGCAGTGAGACTAGGCCCACGGCCATGAGCGAATTGACCAGCGGGATCATGGCAGTTTGCAGGGCCGTAAAGCGAGCCTCTGACGGCTTTATTCCCCGATCCCTCTCGGACTCGAAACGCTCCGCGGCAAGGCTCACCGAATTCATGGCATTGGAGAAGATCATGCCGGCAAGTGGGATCACGTATCGGGGTTCATACCAAGGATCAACGCCAATTACCCATTGTGTCGCAAGGTAGAGGACCGGCAGGCCGCCAAGGACTATCGCGGAAAAGGATATGAGGTAAATACGATACCCCGATTGCTCAAGCGGTCGTAGCGCAATCCCGCTCGCCGCCGAGATCATGATAAATAACACTAGCGAGACCAGTATCGGACTATCGGTCTCGAACAGGAAAACCAGAACGTAGCCGACAGCGAGAAGTTGCGCGAGCATGCGCACGATACCCTGCAGGGTAGACCGGGGAGAAATGGACCATCGCCACTGAATGAAAATGACCGCGGCGACGGGAATCAGGATGAGCGCCAGCCTCGACAGAGATATGGGCTCTACGACCGATCCCATTTACAGGGTCCTGTCGGCTTTTTAGAGAACGGCTAGAGAGGTGAAGCGGATAGCTACCGCTTACGGCTAGGCCTTCTTTTTAGGGATCGTCCGCAGATTGAGATCTTCAATCAGGGTGGCACAGTACTGAGACACTTCCTTTTTTGTGCCCTGTCGATACCCGGTCACAGAAGAGACGGAGTTGGCCACAACGTATCGATAGCAGGTCCCGTCCGATCCACCGCTGGGTAGTTCGGATTTCTCGATCGTCACCACGTTGTAACAGAGGTGCGCAAAATCTTCTTTGTTTAGGACTGGATCGGCTTTTTTCATGGACGTCCTGGGCGGGGTGATTCGGTGACAGTGATGAGCGGGCGGGGCGGCTACCAGCGCCTGGTCCCTCTAATCCGGGGCGCCGGATTATAACACGGTTTGCTTATATTGCCCCGTGGCGGGGGCATTTCCCCGTTAACCCAACCGGTGTAGCAAAAAGTGGCTCCGAAGCCAAACCGCTTAGCGATTGGCTTTGTGAATTGCGCGCCGGGCTGTACCCAGAGCCGCTTCGTGCACCGCTTCTGACAAGGTCGGGTGCGCATGGACAGTTCGCGCAAGGTCTTCGGCGCTTGCCTCCATCGCCATGGCAAACGTGGCCTCGTTAATAAGTTCGGAGGTCTGCGGGCCGATCATGTGGACCCCCAAAATTCGATCCGTCTGTCCGTGCGACAGGATTTTAACAAAGCCGATCGTGTCGCCTACTGCCTTTGCCCGGCCGGAGGCGGCGAAGGGAAAGATTCCTGAATTAAAAGGGGTCTGGCTTGATTTGAGTTCAGACTCCGACGCACCCACCCAGGCAATCTCAGGATGGGTATAGATCACCCAGGGAATGTAATCATGATCAATATGCCCGGATCCTGATGCAATCTGTTCCGCGACAGCCACACCTTCCTCTGAAGCCTTATGCGCGAGCATCGGTCCGCGCACTAAATCTCCAATGGCCCAAACCCCCGCTACCGCGGTGGCGCCGGACGCATCAACGGGGACAAAGCCTTTGTCGTCGACTTGGACGCCGCAACCGTCATCCAAAAGCCCATCGCTAGAGGGACGCCTGCCCACTGCTACGACCAGTCGCTCTACCTCAATCGACTCCGCGCCGTCTGGCATCTCATAGTGAATGTGACAGCCTTTATCGGTGGTCTCAACACGACTCACTTTGCAGCTTAGTCGGATATCAAGCCCCTGTTGGCCGAACTGCTTTTTTGCCTCCCGGGCGATCATCGGGTCCGCACTAGGGAGCAGCGTATCCTGCGCCTCGAGAATGGTTACGGATGCGCCGAGGCGTCGCCAGACACTCCCGAGCTCGAGCCCAATAACGCCAGCGCCGATAATGCCCAGCGTCTTGGGCACCTCCGAGAATTCGAGCGCGCCTGAGGAGTCAAAGATTCGCTTGTTGTCGATTTCCATACCCGGCAATGACACAGGTACCGATCCTGAGGCGAGAATCACGTGCCGCGCAGCGAGATCCTGACCAGTCCCGTCATGTAGCGTGACGCGAACATGGCCTGCTTTCATAAGCTGGCCATGACCGGCGATGAACGCAATCTTGTTTGCTTTGAAAAGAGCGGCAATGCCACCGGTCAGTTCAGAGACGATCTGACGTTTTCTGGCCTGCATCTTCTCGACGTTGATGACGACGCTCCCGGTTTCAATACCGTGCGAGTCGGCCTGGTGGCGGATGGCCTCAAAACGCTCAGAGGACTCAAGCAGAGCCTTGGAGGGAATGCAGCCGACATTCAAACAGGTTCCGCCCAGTGAGGGCGCGTCGTCTTGCGCGGTCCAGCGGTCTACACATGCGGTTTTTAACCCAAGCTGCGCACAGCGGATAGCCGCCACGTACCCGCCTGGGCCGGCTCCGATAACAATGACATCAAAGGTGGTTTCGTTCACGCTGATTCAGGGCAAGAGGAAGACGGCGAAAAACAGAACGTGCGGTTCAGACCTCAAGTAAGAGTCGGGCAGGGTCCTCAAGCGCCTCTTTGACTGATACCAGAAACGAGACCGCGTCTGCGCCATCGATGATCCGGTGATCATAGGACAGGGCGAGATACATCATCGGTCGTATGACCACCTCCCCATCGAGCGCAATGGGTCGATCCTGGATTTTATGCATACCAAGGATCGCGCTTTGAGGCGGATTCAAAATCGGCGTTGAGAGCATCGACCCAAAGACGCCGCCGTTCGTAATGGTAAAGGTGCCGCCGGTTAGATCGTCCATGGTTAGCGCCCCTTGCCGGGCCCGGTCGCCAAAGTCGGATATGGCAAGCTCGATTTGCGAAAGACCCTGCTTTTCGGCGTCACGCAGAACCGGTACGACGAGCCCCCGCGGTGAAGAGACGGCGATACCAATGTCGTAAAACCTATGAAAGAGGATGTCGTTTCCGTCCACTGAGGCGTTAATGATCGGAAAACGCTTGAGCGCCTCCGCACAGGCCTTCACAAAAAACGACATAAACCCCAGTCGTACCCCGTGTGCTTTTTCAAAAGCGTCACGGTAGCGCGCACGTAGCGCTTTCACCTCATAAAGATCCACCTCGTTGAAGGTGGTCAGAATAGCAGACTGCTGTTGGGCGTTCAGCAAGCGCGAGGCGATGGTTTTCCGCAACCGCGACATGGGCTCGCGATGCGTCTCGCGAGAGACCGAGCCAGTCGCTGGAGCCGGCCGATCGTTTTTATGGGACAGCACGTCCTCTTTTAGGATTCTGCCCGCCCGACCTGATCCCTGAACGGTGGCAAGGTCAACACCACGCTCGCGTGCGACTTGCTTCGCAGCGGGCCCTGATGGCGAGATCGCGGCCGGCTTTTCATGGGCTGGCGGTGCAGACGTCGACGCTCCGGCCGGCGCGGAAGTTTCAGCAACAGGGTCTTCTTTGGCGATCTCGGCACCTTCTCTGGCATCCTGTGTGCCGGCCGATTCGTCGTTGGCTGCAACGCCTTCTTCAAATAGGGCAATGACGTCGTTGGCGAGCACCGTATCGCCCTCGCTTCGGAGGATTTTGGTAATCACGCCATCTTTTGGCGCAGGCACTTCCAGTACTACTTTTTCGGTCTCGATATCCACCATGTTGTCATCCCGGCGTACGTGTTGACCGACCTGGACGTGCCAGCGCAACATCGTCGCATCAGCGACCGATTCTGGAAGCAGGGGTACTTTTATCTCAACCGACACGACCTATTCTCCTACCGCTTTTGCCTTTAGGTTTGCTTCTGGCCCCAGCGCTTGACTGACTACTAAGGCTTGCTGCTCGACGTGTTTCTGGTGAGACCCAACGGCGGGAGAGGCAGACGCTTCGCGGCTAACGTATTCGAGTTGCTGATCCGGTTGGATTGCTCGACTCAGATGGTTTTGAATTCGATGCCACGACCCCTGATTACGGGGCTCTTCCTGACACCAGACGATCGTTTTACATTTATTAAAGGCACGTAGCTCGGCATCAAGCGCTTCTTCCGGGAACGGGTAGAGTTGCTCAATCCGGATAATCGCGGTGTTGGCTTGCCCCCGGCGCGAGCGCTCCTCGACCAGATCAAAATAAACCTTGCCGCTGCACAGAATCACCCGGTCGACCTGACTGGAATGGGTAATATCGGCGTCGGCCAGAACAGGCTGGAATGCTCCTTCGGAAAGCTCGCGGACTGGCGAGACGGCCAGTTTGTGCCTGAGCAAACTCTTTGGGGTCATGACGATCAACGGGCGGCGGAGCGGTCGAATCATCTGTCGACGCAACAGATGAAAGAACTGCGCAGGGGTGGTCGGCATACACACCTGCATGTTGTCATCGCTACACAGCTGAAGAAAACGCTCGAGCCGTGCTGAAGAATGCTCGGGACCCTGACCCTCCAGCCCGTGAGGAAGAAGCATAGTGAGGCCGCACAGGCGCTGCCATTTCGCTTCTCCACTGCTGATGAACTGGTCAATAACCACCTGAGCGCCGTTGGCAAAGTCACCAAACTGCGCTTCCCATATGGTGAGCGTGCGCGGCTCGGTCGTTGCGTAACCGTACTCAAACCCCAGCACTGCCTCCTCCGAGAGGAGTGAGTCAATAATCAGGAATTTTGAAGGGTCATCACCAATCTGACGCAGGGGCACAAAAGGCTGGCGTTTGGCCTGGTTTTTAAGAACCGCGTGGCGGTGTGAGAAGGTTCCCCGACCCACATCCTGACCTGACATCCGCACCGAATATCCGTCTTCAACGAGGGACGCATAGGCCATGGTCTCTGCGAAACCCCAATCCATTGGCAGCTCGCCGCTCGCCATTTTGGTTCGGTCTGACAGGATTCGCGCAACGCGTGGATGCACTTCAAAATCAGTCGGGAGACTAACGAGCGTCTCGTTCAGTCGCTTCACGCGATCCAGAGCAATAGCCGTGACGGCGGCATCGGTCCACTTGGCATCAACGTAAGGAGACCAGTCGACGAGATACAGGGACTTGTCTGGATCATGAGCGGGCGGGCGCACAACACGACCCTCGTCCATTGCTTCCCTATATTCATTAACCAGACTGTCAGCATCGTTCTCGCTTATGACACCTTCTTTCACCAGTCGCTCTGCGTAGCGTTGCCGAGTGGTGGGCATGTTTCGAATCACTCGATACATTGCCGGTTGCGTGATCGAGGGCTCATCGGCCTCGTTATGGCCAAGGCGCCGGTAGCAGATAATGTCCACGACCACATCTTTGTGGAAAGTCATCCGGAATTCATGCGCCAGCGAGGTCGCGAACAGCACCGCGTCCGGGTCATCACCGTTTACGTGAAAGATTGGCGCCTGGACCATCTTCGCAATTTCGGTGCAATAAGGGGTCGAGCGGGCATCCAGAGGATTTCGTGTGGTAAAGCCAATCTGGTTGTTTACCACGAGGTGAATCGTGCCGCCGGTCGAAAAACCGCGGGTGTTGGACATATTCAGCGTTTCCATCACCACGCCTTGTCCTGCGAAGGCTGCGTCGCCGTGAATCAGGATAGGGACGACTAAGTTTTTATCCTCGTCGCCTCGGCGGTCCTGACGGGCACGCACCGACCCCTCGACAACCGGATCGATGATCTCAAGGTGTGACGGGTTGAAGGCCAGCGCCACGTGGACGACACCCCCAGGCGTGTTGATATCTGCAGAGAACCCCTGGTGATATTTGACGTCGCCCGTATTGAGTTCGGCATCGACCGTTTTTGCTTTACCTTCAAACTCGTTGAACAGCTCGCTGGGTGATTTGCCCAGGATGTTGACGAGCACATTCAAGCGACCTCGGTGGGCCATCCCAATCACGATTTCTTTGACGCCCACGCTTCCGCATTGCTGAATGAGTTCCTGCATCGCCGGAATAAGGACCTCGCCCCCTTCAAGAGAGAAGCGTTTTTGTCCCACAAAGCGAGTATGCAGATATCGTTCCAGGCCCTCTGCCGCCGTGAGTCGCTGGAGCACGTGCTTGCGAAAATCAGCCGAGGGCGCCGGGCGCACCGGTTGTGTTTCCAGGCGTTCCTGTAGCCACCGCTTCTCGGCGGTGTTGGTGATATGCATGTACTCGATACCAATCGGGCCACAGTAGACGGCTTCGCAGAGGTCACGAATGCGCCGAAGCGGCATCCGGGCGTCGCCAAACGCCAGGGAACCGGCATCGTAAACATGGTCCAGATCGCTCTCATCAAGTCCTTGAAACGCCAGATCGAAATCCTCTGGAACCTCAGGATTCATGATGCTGAGTGGGTCGGTTTGGGACACGCTATGCCCGCGGGTACGGTAGGCATTTATCAGACGCAGAACTGCCCCCTGCTTGCGCTCGCGGTCGTTCTGAGCACTTACCGTTGCCGCGCTTGAGTCGCTTGAAAGCGTTAGGTGCGAGGTCTCCGGAAGCGCGCTAAAAAGGCTTCTCCACTCCGACGGGATAGAACTGGGATCGCGCTCGAACTGCTCGAACTGCGCCTCCAGGTAGGCACGGCTTTCCGCTGACAGGGTCGCGAGAGAAAGGTTCCGGTCTGAACCGTTTTTAGTGCTCATTCAGCGCGGTGCGGAGCAATGATCAGTTGAGAAGTTTGATCCAGAAAGTGGGAAAGATTATAACGCAACAGCCCGTGACCGCGCCGTTCAGTTACCTCGCGACCAAGTGCTCAGCCTCGCGTCTGGCGAGGGGGGTATCGGGCTAGCGGGAGCCCGTGTGGCCGAAGCCGCCCGATGCGCGTTCGGTCTCTTCAAAGTTGTCAACCACCTCAAACGTGGCCTGGAATACAGGCACCATAACCATTTGCGCGATTCGATCCCCCGGGGTGATCTCAAAGGTTTTGGCGCCTCGATTCCAGCAGGAGATCATGATCTCGCCTTGGTAGTCACTGTCAATGAGACCGACGAGATTCCCCAGAACGATTCCCTGCTTATGGCCAAGGCCGGAACGGGGTAGGAGTACGGCAGCGAGGCCGGGGTCGCCGATATGTATGGCGATGCCGCTGGGAATCAGCTGACAATCCCCCGGCGCGAGCATCAGCGGCTCGCTCAGGCAGGCCACGAGGTCGATACCGGCCGAGCCGGCGGTGGCGTAGCCCGGGAAGGTAAATTCCTTGCCGAGTCTTTTGTCGAGAATTTTAAGTTTTATGCTGTTCATGATACTTCTTGGCGATGGTTTCAATGAGGTCGATCGCCAGCTGGGCCTTCGATTTGCGCCCGAGGTCGATTTCCTCGTTCTGGCCAATCAGGACGAGTTGATTTTCATCACTACCGAACGGATTGAGCGCCTCCCCAACCTGATTGACCGCAATCAGATCAAGGCCTTTATTTCGTCTTTTGTTTCTCGCATGTTCGATGGGTTGATCTGTTTCGGCGGCGAAACCCACGGTGAACGGTCTCGGACTTTGGGTTGCCACCCAGGAGAGTATGTCCGGGTTTTTCACAAGTTCAAGCGTGAGACGGTCATCATTCTTTTTTATTTTCGAGGTTTGCACGGTCTGGGGTCGGTAGTCTGCGACGGCCGCTACGCCGATAAAAATATCGCAGGGGCTGTGAGCCGTTTGCACTGCCGCAAACATCTCCTCAGCGGAGCGTACCGATGACAGACGCGCTCTTTTAGGCGGCGTGAGCGCGGTCGGACCGCTAATCAGGTGGACGTTCGCGCCAGCCGCCGCAGCGGCTGAGGCCACCGCATACCCCATCTTGCCCGAGCTGTGATTGGATAGCCCGCGGACCGGGTCGAGCGCTTCCCAGGTGGGGCCGGCAGTGATAACCACGTTCAGTCCTTGCATCGACCCTGAGGCGGTTTGAGCTAGCAGCGCGTTTAGAATGTCGTGAGGTTCCATCATGCGACCGGGGCCGACATCGCCACAGGCCTGGTCACCGATAGCTGGCCCGAGGATCATGATCCCGTCTGCTTGAAGGGTAGTCACGTTTCGCTGAGTAGCGGGCTTTTGCCACATCGCCTGGTTCATTGCGGGCGCCAGGAACACCGGCGCGGAGGTAGCCAGACAAACGGTGCTCAAAAGATCGCTCGCCATCCCGTTCGCTAATTTGGCGATAAAGTCAGCGCTGGTTGGCGCCACCAGCACAAGATCCGCCCATCGCCCGAGCTCAATGTGACCCATTCCGGCCTCTGCCGCTGGGTCGAGAAGGGTATCCCGTACCGCTCGCCCGCTGACCGCTTGCATGGTTAGCGGAGAAATAAAAGACTTTGCGGCGTCGGTCATGACGACTTGTACCAACGCCCCTTCGTCCTTCAATCGTCGAGCCAGTTCAGCCGCCTTGTAGGCGGCAATTCCCCCGGTAATTCCGAGGATAATATGCTGATCGTGGAGTAAGGACATGATCGCGAAGTCTACCGTCACCCTCTCAGCAAGGGGGAGCGTCGTTTTTACGGGGTGGTGCCTTACGGTCGAAATTCACGGCGGTTCTAGGAAATCGGGGCGAAATCTGGTATAAAACGCGGCCTTCCCTACGTTTTGATTCAGGATTTTAGCAATGGCTAGAGAATGCCAAGTAACGGGCAAGCGGGTGATGACGGGAAATAACGTCTCTCATGCCCACAACAAAACCAAGCGGGTATTCAAGCCGAATATCCACGACAAACGTTTTTGGGTTGAAAGTGAGAATCGATGGGTGCGCTTGCGCGTTTCTCATCAGGGCCTGCGCATCATTGATAAAAAGGGCATTGATGTGGTGCTCGAAGAGTTACGTGGCCGAGGAACCAAGGTCTAGTTCCACCCCCCAATCCGCCGTGGAGTCGGTATCCTTATGAGAGATAAAATCAAACTCGTTTCTTCCGCTGGAACCGGTCACTATTACACGACCACCAAAAACAAAAGAACTCAGCCGGAAAAGATGGAAATCAAGAAGTACGACCCGGTCGTGCGCAAGCACGTTGCCTATAAGGAAGCGAAGATCAAGTAATGGAGTAATGAGCGGTAACCGCAGACCATATGCCTAGAAAACCCTCGCCTGTGGCGGGGGTTTTTGTTATTTAGCGGGCGCGGTAGGTAATGCGGCCTTTGCTCAGATCGTAGGGGGTTAACTGCACAGTTACCTTATCGCCGCGCAAAATGCGGATGTAGTTTTTCCTCATCTTGCCTGAGATATGGGCCGTCACGATATGGCCATTATCGAGTTCCACTCGGAATTGCGTATTGGGCAGGTTCTCGAGAACCGTGCCTTCCATTTCAATGTGTTCTTCTTTTGCCACGCGATATTGGGCAGGCGCCCGTTGATCATTTCTGAGCGCGCAGTATACCGAAGTTTGCTATTCTCAATCGACATAGGCGCTTAAAGGATTGTTGAGGCCTTGCGAGAAGATCCCATCGTGCGATCGATCTCTTATTTAAGGAAGCTCTTGCCATGATTGACCTGTTTTTCTGGCCCACACCGAACGGCCTCAAGCCTCTGATATTCCTCAAAGAAACCGGGCTTGCGTATCAATTGAAGCCAATCGACATCAATGCAGGAGAGCAATTTCAGCCGACCTTCCTGAGTATTTCGCCCAATAACCGGATCCCGGCGATCCTGGACCACGCGCCGGCCGACAGCGGCAAGCCGTTGTCTGTCTTTGAGTCGGGCGCCATACTCATTTATCTTGCCGAGAAGACAGGTCGATTTTTTTCCGATGATCTTCGTCAGCGGGTTCGGGTCCTCGAATGGCTGATGTGGCAGATGGGGGGATTGGGACCCATGCTCGGTCAGAACCATCATTTCAATATCTATGCACCCGAGAAAGTGCCGTACGCTGTTCAGCGATACAACCAGGAGGCGTCACGCCTGTACGCCGTGTTGGATGGCCAGCTGAATAATCGAGCCTTTATTTGCGATGAGTACTCCATTGCCGATATGGCCTGCTATCCGTGGGTAGCACGCCATGAACGGCACCAAATTGACCTCGCTGCGTTCCCGAATGTCCAACGATGGTTTTCGCAGATGGGCGCTCGGCCGGCGGTAGTGTCTGCCTACGAGGAGGCAGAGCGAGTAAATGAAGGGCGAGCGGTGACCGCTGGGGCAGGGAACGTGTTATTCGGTCAGACGGCTGAGACCATCCGTCGGGCTCAGAACGCCGAGTAAACCATCTCGATTTTATCGAGGCGTTGCTTGCGCAGTTGAGGTGCCTTGGAAAAAGAGGTCGACGCAAAGTCCCGGATCGTTCGCTTTTAATCGGATGACAGCCCCGTGCAGCTGAAGAACCGCTCGGGCCAGGCTTAGACCCAATCCGTTCCCGGGTGTCGACCGGCTCGCGTCGGTTCTGTAGAAGCGCTGGAAGACCCGATCGTGTTCGTGTGTCGCGATTCCCGGGCCGCTGTCGCAAATGCTCAGAAAAGGTCGATCTTCTCGGGTACCGACACGTAGCTGGATCCGTCCACCCATGGGCGTATATTTGATTGCGTTGTCCATGATGTTGGCCAAAGACTGAAAGAGCATGTCTCGATCGGCAGCGAGCTGTGGAGCGTCGTCAATCAAGAGGGTAATTTTTTGGTGCTTATCATCAGCAAGCGGCTCATAAAACTCGACAATATCTTTGATCAGATCAGCGAGTGAGAGATCAACCAGAGTCGGCGTCACGGTTTCAGATTCGATCCGTGCGATGCGCAGCAGAGCATTGAATAAGCCCAGCAAACGGTCTGCCTCGCGCAGCGCATGCGATAAGGTTTCGCTCAGTTCTGGGTCGTGAGGTCGCTGCGTTGAGATTTCCTCAAGATCCTGCCGCAGGCGGGAAAGCGGTGTTTTCAGGTCATGAGCGATGTTGTCACTCACCTGGCGGATACCCTCCATCAGTTCCTGAATCTGATCGAGCATTCGATTTAAGTGGGTGGCCAGTCGATCAAACTCATCGCCTCGGTGACTGACGGGAACCCTTCGGCGTAGATCGCCGTCGATAATACGTTGACTGGTTTCATTGATGACCTCAAGGCGGGCCATCATGCGCCGACTGATAAAGAATCCCCCGGCGAGACCCAACAGCAGCGTTAGGATCACACCCCAGCTCAGCGCAACGATAATTTGCCGCTCAGCGGCTTTAAGTTCCTGAATATCTTCGCCTACCAGCAGCCGAAAACCGCCGCTGAGAGCGAACTGTTTAGCGCGGGCGGGGTGGGTTTGCGCGTCGTCGCGATCTCGCGTCTCCAGCCGAAAGCTCAGCCAGCCGTCCTTTTCTTCAACCGCTGGCCAGCGGCTGATATTACCCACCACTGGGCGGGAAAGAGGATCCATTAATAAATACAGTGCTGAACCGGTGGGTTGTTGCCGGGTGATCCGCTCGAGAATCAGGCGGCGTAGCCCGACTACGCCCGAGCGTTCGTAGCGCTCCGAGAGAATCCGGATCTCAGTCTCCATCGCGGCGTCTGACTGGGCGGCCATATAGCGGGCGCTCGACCAGTAGATGAATGTGAAGAGCGCCAGTACGGAGACGGTAAACAGCGTGACATACAGCAATGCCAGCCGAAACGTCGAGCTTGCAAGAAATTTATTCCGGCTCACGAAGCATGTATCCGGCTCCTCGGACAGTCTGAAGCAGGGGTATATCAAAGTCCCGATCTATTTTTGAACGCAGTCGACTGACATGCACGTCAATGACATTGGTCTGTGGGTCAAAGTGATAGTCCCAGACATTCTCGAGAAGCATTGTTCGCGTGACGACTTGCTCGCTGTGACGCATGAGGTATTCAAGGAGTCTGAACTCCCTGGGTTGCAGATTAATGGTTTGTCCCTGGCGTCGCACCTTACGACTTAAGACATCCATTTCAAGGTCGGCGACTTTTAGCTGTGTTTCAACGGCGCCTTGATAGTTGCGTCGAGCTAAAGCCTCAACACGCGCGAGCAATTCTTCAAATGCAAACGGCTTGGGAAGGTAATCATCGCCCCCGGCGCGCAGCCCAACAACACGATCTCCCAGGTCGCCAAGGGCGCTGAGGATGAGCACCGGTACCTTACGGTTATCACGCCGAAGTGCTTCGATAAGAGTTAGCCCATCCATCTCCGGCAGCATCCGGTCAACAATCAGAACATCAAAGCGTTCCTCGCGCCCCATCGCCAGCCCGTCGGTTCCTGATTCGGCCACGTCGACCACGTGGCCCGCCTCAGTAAGGCCACGCTTTATGTAGCGGGAGACGTCCGTATCATCTTCAACGACGAGAATTCGCATGGGATTATTGTTACCTTTGAGGTGTTTCCCTGCAAGGCGAAACGGGGATCGGTAGCCGTGCAGCAGACCTGATCCCCATCACCCCCGGCTAGCCGGTTCGAACGGCTACGAACTGCCGACCGTCACCGCGCTGCACCAGCAGTACGACTGGCCGCTTCTTGTCTTCTGATTGCAGTGCCCGCACTGCGGCGATCACGTCATCCGCGGTGCGAACGTTTTCGGGACCGACCTTCAGAATAATGTCTCCCGCCCGCAAACCTTCTTGCGCTGCGGCGCCAGCCGGGTCCACGGCTGCAATGCGCACACCGGCATCGTCAAGCCCTGCGGCTTCGCGGTCTGCTGCGTCCAGGTTAGAGAGTTTAAGACCGAGACGGACACCCTCTGGAGCATCGTTCCCTGATGCAAGTACCTGACGCGTCCCGGCCATGGGCTCAAGCTGAGCGGTAACATTCAATTCGGTGCCGTCCCGCCATACGGTGATGGCGGCATCGGTCCCGGTCTGTGCCTGAGCGACCATTTTGGGGAGGTCACGCATTTTTTTAACCTCTCGCTGATTGAACTCCAGAATCACATCTCCCGGTTTCAGTTCGCTGCGCTCGGCTGGACTGTTTGGCGATATCCGCGAAATGAGCGCGCCCGCTGGTTCAGACAGGCCCAAGCCTTCAGCAAGCTCCTTAGTGACCGGCTGGATCTCAACGCCTAGCCAGGAGCGTGCCACTGATCCGGTATCTCTTAATTGATCAATTACCGTTTCGGCTTGAGCGGACGGTATGGCGAATCCGATACCAACGCTTCCGCCGTTCGGGGAGAAGATCGCCGTATTAATCCCGATCACCTCGCCTTCGTGGTTAAACAACGGTCCACCCGAGTTTCCGCGGTTAATCGGCGCATCAATTTGGATGTAGTCCACGTACGGGCCATCTCGCAAATCGCGTCCTCGCGCCGAAACAATCCCGGAAGTCGTAGTGCCGCCAAGGCCAAATGGATTTCCGATGGCGATCACCCAATCGCCAACCCGAGCGCTATCGGAGTCTCCAAAACGCACCTGAGGAAGAGGGTCCTGCGAATGGACTTCCAACAGGGCGAGATCGGTTCGTGGATCAACACCTCGGACAGTCGCTTCAAGCGTTCGTCCATCATCTAAGATGACCTCGATATCCTGAGCGCCCTTGATCACGTGATGATTGGTTACCACCAATCCTGACGAATCAATGATAAATCCTGAGCCGAGCGAGCGGCTCTCAGGGCGTCGTTGAGATTGATCCGGAATTTGTTGGTTGAAGAAGCGTTCCATGAACTGACGCATCTCCGGAGGTCCGTTGAACTCGAAACGATTCTGAGGCCCTGAGCCGCGGCGTTGCTCGAAGGGGTTAAGCCCAACCGTTTCAACATTCCGTGCAGAAATATTGACGACGGCCGGACGAACCGCCTCCACCAGATCAGCAAACCCGGCCGCGGGCTGAATGATGCGGGTGTCGGCAGGTCCGGGAATGGCGGTGATGCCCTGCCGGGCATAGGTAATGGCGCCGAGGGCGGTGAGCCCGGCAAGCCCAACGACGGCGAGTTTCGTTTTCTGACTTCGCAGTAATAACGCGGATATGCGCATGGTTGCCCTCTCTGTGATGGCTGATGAAAGTCAGCACAGACTAGGGTGTTTCGCGTTACCGCAAGATAACCGGTGGGTTACCGTTTGTTCATCCAGATCAACGGGATGTGATCAGGCCAGCAGGCGCTCAAGAATGCCTTCGTAGATCACGGAAAGAGTGGAAAGATCGCTGGCATCAACGACTTCGTCCACCTGATGAATGGTTTTATTTAAGGGACCGAGTTCAATCACCTGAGCTCCAGAGGGCGCAATGAAGCGACCGTCGGAGGTCCCGCCATCGGTCGATAGCGTGGGCTTTTTCCGGGTGACCGTTTCGACACTGGCGACGGCTGCCTCAAGCAGCGTGTCAGGCAGGGTTTGGTAGGGCTGGCCGATGGGGCTCCAGTCGATTCGGTACTCGTCGGCATGAGCGCGACAAATCGTATGAATCATTTCTTGAAGCGACTGAGCCGTATGGTCGGGGCAGAAGCGCAAATTGAACTGCGCGCATGCCTCGCCGGGAATCACATTAGTTGCTCCTGTCCCGCCCGCGATATTAGAGACCTGGAACGAGGTAGCGGGAAAGTATTCATTGCCATCATCCCAGTGCGTCGCCGCCAGCGCCGAGAGGATAAGCGTGAGTCGGTGGATGGGGTTATCGGCGAGATGAGGATAAGCCACGTGCCCCTGACGGCCCACGACGGTTAGGGTGCCGCCCAGCGAGCCTCGCCGCCCATTCTTGATGGTGTCGGCAAGCGTGCGCGAACTGGTCGGCTCTCCTACCACGCACCAGTCGATATGCTCATCCCGTGCGGATAGCGTGTCGATGACCCGAACGGTGCCATCTACTGCGGGTCCTTCCTCATCACTGGTGAGCAGTAGCGCGATGGAGCCACGATGATCGGGATGGCTCGATATGAAGCGCTGACACGCGGTGACCATGGCGGCGAGACTGCCTTTCATGTCCGCGGCGCCACGCCCATGAAGCATACCGTCTACACAATCGCCCGAAAAAGGCGAGTGGACCCATTTGTCCTCGGGACCGGTAGGCACAACGTCGGTGTGACCGGCGAACACAAATAATGGCCGCTTATCGCCGCGTCGTAGCCACAGATTTCTTACGTCGCCAAAATTCATCTCTTCCGCTTCGAAGCCAGCGGATGCAAGGGCGTCGGCAATCAGTGACTGGCAGCCCGGATCATCAGGGGTCACCGAGGCGATGCGAATGAGCGATTGAGCGATTTCTACCGTGTCGTCCATGGGTCGTTGATTTGTGCCTCGCTAATCAGGCCGCAGTGAATCAAGCCTCGACCGTTTCTCGGGGACGCAGGTGCTTGAGCCAGTGGCTTTCCCACAGACGAAACACTCGACTGATCACAAAGACCAGCGCTATATAAAACAGCATGGCCGTAATGAAGCCCTCATACGCGAGA
>Ga0255760_10001907_pt1 | contig 19609 bp, 23 predicted proteins | sample 071ome_25_FD_179960 | JGI IMG/M metagenome (GOLD analysis project Ga0255760, IMG submission 179960) | Coastal salt marsh microbial communities from the Groves Creek Marsh, Skidaway Island, Georgia - 071410BT metaG (version 2) | ecosystem: Environmental > Aquatic > Marine > Intertidal zone >... | reverse complement strand
AACGACCTTACTGCAACCAAAATCAACAATCTCGACTTGAACGGCATTCAATTTTTAGACATCCCCTGGAAACTCCTGCCTAAAGATGATTTGGGTGAGGCCGTCGTCAATGCTTGGCCCGCCGCTTCAGGGACTCTCGGTCCACTTTTTGCCATGGGTATGGATAGCTACAATCTTATGCCACGACTAAAACAACTCCGTGAATTTCCCAGCACGCGATTTTACGGTGCCACAGGAACGATCACGATCAGTGACCAGAGCCTCATTCGAGAGCTAACCTGGGCCACCATGATCAACGGGGAGGTCCAAGTGACCGACTATGTGATGGAAAGCCATCACGAATCCTAGCCATCGCGCCGGCCTCCGGGCAGAGCAACGCGCCGCACTGTTCCTGAGAAAAAAGGGCGTTCAGCTTCTAGAGAGAAATTTTCATTGTCGTTGGGGCGAGATAGATATTATTGGACAATCTGATCTAACTCTCATCTTTGTCGAGGTTAAGTTTCGCTCTAGTGCGCGATGGGGGACCCCAGTGGCTCAGGTCACAAACCAAAAGAGGATACGGTTGGTACGGACAGCAATGACTTATCTGCAACAAAGGCGAACGAGCCGCTTCGACCAAATTCGCTTTGATGTCTTGGCTTGCGCTGAGAAAATTCACTGGATTCAGGGCGCGTTCTCCATGGACGACTTGATTCTTGATTAAAGTCCGGCAACATACGCACATTGAATCGAGGACCTCCTATGACAAGGCTGCTTAACGTTTCCTTATGCCTAGTACTCTTTCTGATGGGTTGCGCTTCAACAGGACCCAGCGATGACGATCGCGGCAAACGCACCTTTGGGACGAAACTCGATGACGGTCGCTCAGCACGCCTCATTAAAAGAAATCTCAAAGCCGCGATGCCACAAGTTAAAGACATGAACATCGATGTTCATGTTTACAACGGAGTCGCACTTCTGACTGGACAGGCCAATGAGGAGACTATTAAAGATCAGGCCGGAAAGATCGCAGCGCAACCTCGGCACGTGACTCGGGTCTACAACGAAATCGATATCGCTGGCCCAACCGCCTTACTTTCCAGAACCAATGACGGCGTCCTCAAAACCAAAATAAAAGCCCGCATGATCGCCTCCAGATCAGTCTCAGCTGGGCGTATCAAAGTGGTTGTGGACAATGGTGTTGTTTATCTACTCGGATTGGTCACCCGAGATGAGGCGAGTGCCGCCGTGGAAGAAGTCAGAGAAGTCTTTGGCGTTCAGAAGATCGTCCAGGCCTTCGAATTCATTAACTGACCCAAGCACTCCGTCAGACGTCATTGAATTAATCGAGAAAGAATTAATCGACAAGCCTGAGTGTCGGCCGTTTGTTTTGCCCCTGGTCTGTTGAGCGTTCCGTTTTCTTAGTATCGGAATCGGTTCGTGCGCTTTCATCATCGGGCGAGCCTTCACCAAGGCTGTCAGCTGTATGGTTTTCGGGGAAGAACATCCCCTCACCAGACTCTCGACCGATCAGCCCGAGAACAGCCGCATAAGGAATAAAGATTAAATATGGCTGGCCAGCAAACCGAGAGTCAAATCTCACGCCGTTGTCATCAAAACTTAGATTACGGGTGGCATGACCTGAGAGGTTCAGGATCATCGTGCCATCTTCCTGGATGTAAGGCGCTGGCACCTGCGCCTCATGGTGCCGCGCAAATACGATGAGATAGGGCGTCTCGCCGCTCTCTATTATCCAATTTAAGACACCAGGAAGAAGGAACCCTACCCTGGGCTTGAGAGCCACCTGATCTAGTCCCGCATATCCATTTCAGCTTCGGACAAACTCGCCTGAAAAGACTCTCTTCTAAACATACGATTCATGTAGTCATTCAAGGGCTTTCCACTCTTTGGTGGCAAGGAGATGCCTAGGACTGGCAGTCGCCAGAGAATCGGCACGAAGCAACAATCTACGAGCGTGAACTCATCACTCATAAAAAATTCCTTCTCCGAAAAGATAGGCGCAATGGTGATGAGACCCTCTTTCAACTCTTTGCGAGCTTTGTCGATGACCGTGTCTTTGGACCGTCCAGCCACAATAGTGTCGACCAACCCGCACCAGTCTTTTTGGATTCTGTGAGCAAATAATCGACTTTGCGCTCGTGCCACCGGGTAGACAGGCAACAAGGGAGGATGTGGGAACCGTTCGTCCAAGTATTCCATCATGATCATCGTTTCATACAAAACGAGGTCTCTGTCGACAAGAGTGGGCAAACTGTTATAGGGATTGAGCGCGGCTAAATCCTCTGGGTACTGATTCTTTTCGACGTTGATAATGTCAACCGCAACGCCCTTCTCGGCGAGCACCATACGAACGCGTTGACTGTAATGATCCTCCCCATCTGAGAAAAACACCATAGATGAGTGCTTAGAGATGACGCTCATACGACCTTCCTTTCAAATTCCACGCCTCGGCGGATCAGTGGATTTCCTTTTTGTATTCGCGCGCCAGCAAGTAGGCAGGCACAAAGAAGAACGCCAAGAAAATGAGAACAAACACTCCGGTTCGCTCACGCTCGAGTCTTGACGGATCACCTACGTAGTAGAGGAAGTTGGTCAAATCGTAAGCCAATTGCTCATATTCTGCTTGAGTCAAGCGACCGGTTCCCTCGACCACTTGTAAGGGGCTGTACCCTCTTTCTACCAATTCCATGCCACACACCTCTTCCGTGAGATATTCACGTGACAAGGGATCCATCATTTCGCCCCCATTTGCGGCAATACGGGGCACTTGCTTACAGACCTTCTCTTGAATACCTTGCTCCTCTAACAGAACGTGGGGCATGCCCACGTTCTCAAAAAGCAGGTTGTTGACACCTAGAGGACGAGATTCATCTCGATAGAAAGTCAGGAGATAGGTATAGAGGTATTCAGGCCCACCCTTTAACTGTGTGTACAGTGTCAGATCGGGGGGGGCTGCACCAAACCAAGTTTTTGAATTGTCATCGCTGATAGAATTCTCGATCAAGTCACCGATCTTAACATTCGGGTCGACGATCAGATGCTCGAGCATAAGGCGCTCTGGTATCCCGAGATCCGCAGCGGTTCGCTTGTAACGCTGATACCCCAAACTATGGCATCCCAAACAATAGTTCACATAGGTCGATGCACCTCGTTGAAGTGACGCTTGATCCTCAAGATCGGGCTCCATGTCATAGAGCGGAAAACTACTTTCTACCGCGACAGCAGCAAAGGGGAACATTAATACCAGGCATAAAAATTTTAATGGCTTCATGACATGGTCACCCTTTCTGGTACCGGCTTTGTTTTCTCTACCTTGGTATACCAGGGCATCAGCAGAAAATAGGCGAAATAAACACCCGTGCACACCTGAGCCAACAGTGTTCGAGCAGGCGTCGGATGAACGGTGCCAAGGTATCCCAGAACAAAGAACGAGATCACAAAGAGCGCTAACATAACCTTGCTACCCATTCCTTTATAACGAATCGACTTCACAGGTGACTTATCCAGCCAAGGCAGAACAGCAGGAATCACAATTGCGCCGGCCATTACCACGAGCCCCCAGAATTTCGCATCCAGTCCAGCGAGCGGAAAGGTCGCGGCTCTGAGCATCGAGTAAAACGGCGTGTAGTACCACACTGGCGCGATTAATTCTGGTGTCTTTAGAGGATCCGCAGGTTCGTAATTTGGGTGCTCGATGAGGTAGCCACCGCCATCAGGGTAGAAAAACATCACCGCAGAAAAAATACCCAAGAACACAATAACCCCGGGCAGCTTACCCAGCGTGAAATAGGGGTGAAATGGAACGCCATCCACCGGGCGACCTTCGTCATCAAGGTTCGCCTTTACATCAACGCCATCTGGATTGTTGGATCCGACTTCATGAAGCGCAAGAACGTGAAGTACCACAAGCACTAGCAAAAACAAGGGCACGAGTACCACATGCAGTGCGAAAAACCGATTCAACGTGACCCCCGACATGTTGAAGTCGCCGCGAACCCAAATGGCCAGATCCTCCCCAACAACGGGTATTGCACTTGCCAAGGAAACGATCACCTGGGCACCCCAAAAGGACATGTTGCCCCAAGGCAGCAAGTAGCCAAAGAACCCTTCCGCCATCAGCGCCACATAAACCAACATGCCAAGAATCCAAATCAACTCTCTGGGCTTCTGGTACGACCCGTAAATCAACCCCCGGAACATGTGCAAATAAACGACGACAAAAAACGCCGATGCGCCGGTTGAATGCATGTAGCGCAGCATCCAACCATATTCCACATCGCGCATGATGAACTCGACCGAAGCAAACGCGCCCTCACCCGTCGGCACGTAATTCATAGTGAGCCAGATACCCGTAAGCAACTGGTTAACGAGAACAACGAATGCAAAGATGCCGAAGTAGTACCAGAAGTTCAGGTTTTTCGGTGCGTAGTACTTTGAAAGATGTTTCTCGTACGCCTCGGTGACTGGAAGTCGGTCATCGATCCAATCCATCACATTGCGAAACGATCGTTCCAGTGCGGACATTACACAAGTCCTCCATCTTCACCAATGACGACGACGTCATCGTTTTCAAAATAATGCGGCGGTACTTCCAAGTTGGAAGGCGCCGGCACCCCAGCATAGACGCGACCCGCAAGATCAAATTTCGACCCATGACAGGGGCAATAAAAACCTCCGATCCACTCTGGGTCGAAGGTTTGAGGTTCCAAAGCGGGTCGATACTTTGGCGAACAACTCAGGTGGGTGCATAACCCCACAAGAATCGCGACATCGGGCTTTCGTGATCGCGTATCATTCTTGGCATACTCGGGCTGTTGAGGACGTTCCGAATCTGGATCGGCAAGCCGGTCATTCTTTTCATTCAAACGATCGAGCATCTCTTGCGAACGCTTGACCACAAAAATGGGCTTGTCCCTCCAAGCAGGGATGGGGCCCAAAATTTCCCCTGGCTTTAAGCGACTGACGTCAATTTTGATGGGTGCGCCCGCAGCAAGTGCTTTCGCACTCGGATTCCAGGATCCGACAAAGGGCACGGCTAGTCCTGCTACACCGCCAGCACCTACCACCGCGGTTGCACCAAGAAGGAAATTCCTGCGCCCTGGATTTAGGCCATCTTCACTCACTAATCTTTCTCCGTAGTTGTGCTGCTCGGCGACAAGAAACCCTCCAATCACCCCCGCAAAACGCGGCGGCATTCTAACACAAAGACCTGCGATAGGGCGGCAACTAGGCCGTTATAACACCCAAAAAAAACGAGGCCGGAGCCTCGCTTTTCTTATCGTTTGGAGTATTGCGGCCGTTTTCTCGCTTTTCGCAAACCGACCTTTTTCCGCTCGACCGATCGGGCGTCACGCGTGACATATCCCGCCTCCCGAAGCGGCGCTCTCAAGTTGTCGTCGTACTCAAGCAGCGCCCGCGTAATCCCGTGCCGAATTGCACCCGCCTGGCCAAACCCGCCGCCACCTTTCACGGTCACTCTGACGTCAAACTTGCCGGCCAAATCGACCAACTCAAGAGGCTGCCTTACAACCATACGCGCTGTTTCACGGCCAAAATACTCGTCTAGCGGGCGGTTATTGACAACAATTGCGCCTTCCCCTGAGGTCAGAAACACACGTGCCTTTGAGCTTTTCCTTCGGCCAGTTCCGTAAAATTGATTCATTATTTTTTTCCTTTCGAGCTCGCCCCTTGGGCTCACTTTTACAACCTTCTTTTACCCTAGAAAGCAACCCTTATGGGCTTCGTTCTATCGGTTTTCCTTGAATCCCGTGTCTAGGCATTCGCGAGGACGTTTGGATTCAGAAAGTATCCGACAGCAAGCCAACAATCCGATTCTTATTTTCCTTGCCTATCCCCGCTTTCTTTGCCTGACCCTGGCAGGCCCGTTGCCTGAGCATCAGGCGACCGCGGTGCTAGCGTGACCGCTCAACCAGCTTAGAGCGCTAGCGCAATTGGCTGCTGGGCCTCATGCGGATGCTCGCTCCCCGCGTAGATTTTCAACTTCGCCAACATTGCTCGGCTCAACTTGTTCTTCGGCATCATCCCTTTCACAGCAGCTTCAATAATACGCTCAGGCGCTTTATCGACCAGTTTCTCAAAGGAGATGGACTTAATCCCGCCGGGAAACCCTGTGTGGTGATAATACATTTTGTCCTGAGCTTTGCGGCCCGTAACCTTGACTTTCTCGGCATTGATTACGACGACGTAATCCCCTGTATCTACGTGGGGGGTGAACGATGCTTTGTGCTTGCCGCGCAAACGGTTCGCAATCTCGGTACTCAAGCGACCCAACGTTTGTCCTTCAGCGTCTACGACATACCATTGCCGAGTGACCTCTTCTTTTTTTGCGCTCACGGTTCTCATGATCATTTCCTAACAAGCCAGCCAACGGAGCGTGTGCCATTGGCTGACATTTTTTAAATTCTTCTCTTTAGCTTCTTTTACTTAAGTTCTTCTTCTATCTAACTAACTTCTTCGCTTTTCCGCTGCTCCACCCCTCATGGCTCTCAGCAAGCGCTACCCCGGACACGGTTCATCGAGTGATAAACGCTCACTCCTGATGACCAGGATTTTCGGAGGGCGAATATTACTCAACGATGGGGCACGAAGCAACCGCCCAATTAACTGTGATTGACCAAATCAACTGAGATGCGGTGCCTGAAAATATTCGTGCGATTGCATTTCCTGCAAACGACTGGCGGTTCTTTCGAACTCAAACATCAACCGCTTGCCTCGATACAAATCCAAGATCCCAACCTGGGCTGACAGTACCAGGTTGACGCGACGGTCATAAAACTCATCAACAAGGCTCACAAATCGACGAGCCTCATTGTCCAATTTGCTGTTCAATTCCGGAATGCCCGACACAAAAACCGTGGCGTACTCTCCTGCAATTTCAATATAGTCTGACGGGCTTCGAGGACCACCGCAGATGGCATCAAAATCAAACCAAATCAGATGTTGAGAAACTTTCCGAACAGGAAGATTACGACCATTGATTTCAACGTGACCGGACTGATCGGTACCTGTGGGGTCACTCAAACGCTGCCAGATCTCCAGAAGTGAAGCTTCAGCGGCATCATCTAACGGAAAGTGAAATAACTTCGCTTGACCCAACGCGCGGAGGCGATAATCCGAATCATGGTCCAGATTGATGACCTCGTTCGCACGTTCGAGCAAATCAATGGCAGGCAGAAACTTGCTTCGCTGCAATCCATCCCTATACAGCAGCGAAGGTGGCACGTTGGACGTTGCAATCAACGTAACGCCTTCAGCTTCAAGCGCATGCAACAGGCCTGACAGGAGCATGGCATCGGTAATATCTGAAACAAAAAACTCATCAAAGCACAAAACTTTTGCCTCTAGAGCAAAGCGCTTAGCCACCTGTCGCAGCGGATTTGGTGTCCCTTGGAGTTCAGTCAATGCTTTGTGAACCGATTGCATAAATCGATAAAAATGAATTCGTGTCTTATCTGGTCGATCTAACGACTCGTAGAAAAGGTCCATCAGGTAAGTCTTACCTCGACCAACACTCCCCCAAATGTACACGCCCTTGATGACCGGCCTATTTTTTACCCTGAACCATAGACGCCTGCCCGCTCGTTCATAACTCTCGTCGAGCGAATGACGCAATTCATCCAGATGATGAATCACGCTCAGTTGCGCTTGATCCTCGTTGACAAGACCAGATGCGCAGTGGGCCTGATAGGTTTCTAGGATGATGTTTGACACTTTGTGACCTTATGACTTGTCTCGCGGCTCGGATGTGGCTGACTTCTATCGCGTCTCAGATGCGGCGGCTCAGAGAGCCTAATTTAATCGCCACAACTTCAGGGGCGTCTTTACCTCAAGTCCTCCTGACTGCCTTAATACCTATCTGCACCTATCTGCACCTACCCGCACATATCTGCACCTACCCGCACCTGGCCGCACCTAGCCGCACCTATCCATAGGCGCCTCAGCCCTCAGCCAAGCAATCAGTTACTGGGTGCGAATGGTGGCAACCGCTGACTCAGTCAAAACAAGCAGTTGGACCCATATTTTATAGACTGCATTGCTCTTCGGTTTAGGCACCTCGTCCGCACCCTCGCCTGCCTGCTAGAAATTCAAAACGACGGAATCCTTGCAGGGGGCCGCCGCCCGATCAACCTTCAAATCGCCTTAAGGCTGACTCGGCATGCATATCGAGCCCTTCGGCTTCAGCTAGCAACGCAGCCGATTTCGCGAGCGGAATCACACCGCGGGGATGGCAACGAATCACAGATTGCCGCGTGACAAAATCGTAGGTCCCAAGCGCTGAGGCAAATCGAGCGGTACCTGAAGTAGGCAAAACATGGCTCGGCCCTGCGGAATAGTCACCCACAACTTCTGGCGAGTGCTCTCCAATGAAAACAGCGCCTGCCTTCAAGTCGTAAGCGAGTAGCGCCTCTGGATCGGCTACCGATAATTCTAAATGTTCCGGCGCAATCCTGTTGATGATTTCAACCACGCCTACCAAATCTTTGGCGAGCAACAAAAGCCCTCTATTTTCGATTGATACGGACGCAATGGCGTGTCGCTGACTTGCGGCGAGTCTCGGGGCTAACCGCTGCTCGATCTGTGCTAGGACAGAAGCGTCGGTCGAGACTACAATGGCTTGGGCAAGTTCATCGTGCTCTGCCTGGGCCAATAAATCGTCGATTACCCAGTCTATCCGCGCGCTTGAATCTGCGACCACCAGGACCTCTGAGGGTCCAGCGACCATATCGATACCCACATCGCCAAATACGCGACGTTTGGCAGTGGCAACAAACAGATTGCCTGGCCCGCAGATTTTATCGACTCTCTCGATGGATTCGGTGCCGTAAGCAAGCGCAGCAACGGCTTGCGCACCTCCCATGGTATAGAGCTCATCTACACCAGCGTGATAGGCCGCCGCTAGCAGCACGGGATCGATAGTTTCGCGTGCTGCAGGAACGGCCAGAACGACATTGGGGACACCCGCCACCTTGGCGGGAATCGCCGTCATCAAAATGGTCGAAGGGTAAGTCGCTTTACCCCCAGGCGCATAAACACCGACCCTGGACATTGGTCGAATGCGCTGCCCAAGCACGTTGCCTAATTCATCTTCGTACTGCCAATCTGAGGCCTGTTCCTGGTGTTGTCGCTCGTGGTAACCCCTGATTCTTGCCGCAGAGTGGGCAAGCGCCTGGTTAAGATCAGGGGGTATGGCATCGAGCGCGGAGGCCATCTCAAAGGCATCTAATCGTAGATCACTTACAGATTGACATGGGATTTGATCAAATTGGTTTACATAAGCGCATAACGCACGATCGCCCCTTGCCTTTACGCCCTCGAGGATATCGGTAACCGTCAGATCGACCGTCTTACTGATCGCAAGATCAATGGTCAAAGCAGCGCAGAGATCATCTTCGAAGTTGGGATCTTGTTGTTCTAGTCTTTTCATGCAGACGCTCCTTCTCCATGAGCGACGCTCGACTCAATGGCCTTGACGAGATCACTGATCACCCTGTACTTGGTCTTGTAGGAGGATTTATTAACGATCAAACGCGCTGAAATGTCTTCAACAAGATCCTTTGGTTCAAGGCCATTGGCAACCAACGTGTTCCCAGTCTCCACAATGTCGATAATGCGATCGGACAATCCCATGACGGGCGCGAGCTCCATTGCGCCAGACAGTTTGATGATATCTGCTTGGACGCCCAGCGAGGCGTAGTACCGCTTCGCAGTCTCAACGAACTTTGTCGCCACCCGGATTCGTCTGGGTAAAGGCCCTTCGTCAACGAGTCCGGCGACCATTAAGCGACATCGCGCTAATCCCAAGTCCAGAAGTTCGTAATAATCCTGGCCGGGAAATTCGAGCAGCGAGTCCTTGCCCAGGAGGCCCACATCCGCGATCCCATGCTCCACATAGGTGGCAACATCGCCGCCCCTCAACACCACAAGAGAGACATCCGATCTTGAGGTAGGAAACACGAGTTTTCGTGAGGTCGCCGGTGACTCGGACGGCACAATGCCGACCTCACTCAGCACCTCGAGAAGGGCCGTCAGGGGACGCCCTTTATTGAGCGCTACGACCAACTGATTGGCATTCTTTGTTGTCATGGGTTCACACTCGCTTCACCAACGCCCCCAGAGACGTCAATTTCTCTTCCAACCTCTCATACCCTCGATCCAGATGGTAAATCCGATCAATGACAGTCGTGCCCTCGGCCGCAAGTCCGGCAATCACGAGACAAGCTGAAGCTCTAAGGTCAGTCGCCATTACGGGCGCGCCCATCAATTTTCCGACGCCCACCACACTTGCTTTTGAGTTGTTTTTCGCAAGCCTTATGTCCGCGCCCATCCTGGCCAGTTCCTGCACATGCATGAAACGATTCTCAAAAATAGTTTCTCCGATCTCTGACGCGCCTCGCGCCAGACTATTCACAACCATCATTTGAGCCTGAAGATCTGTGGGAAACCCAGGGAAAGGCGCCGTCTCAAAGCTTTGCGCGGTCAGCGTGCGCCCCTCAGCCGATACGGTTATCGAGTCCGCGCCATACTCAAGCTCGGCCCCTGTTACTCGCATAAGGTCGACGACGCTTGCTAGGTGCTCTTTTCTGATGTGCTCAACAGTGACCCTTCCGCCTGTTGCCAGCCCCGCCATCAAATAAGTGGCTGCCTCAATGCGATCGGACATCACCTTATACGGGAGGGGGATTAGCTGCGCCACTCCTTCAACTTCAATACAGGGCGTGCCCGCACCCTGAATTTTAGCGCCGGCCGCATTCAGAAAGTGGGCCAGATCAACGATTTCTGGTTCACACGCGCATCGTTCGAGCCGAGTGGTTCCTCTCGCCAATACAGAAGCCATCAGCACATGCTCTGTCGCGCCAACGCTTGGAAAATCAAACGCCAAATCGGCACCGGTGAGTCCCTTCGGCGCCGTCGCTGACACGTAACCTGCTTTGATTTCTATATGCGCACCGAGAGCTCCGAGGCCCAAAAGATGCTGGTCCACTGGACGAGTACCGATTGCACATCCCCCTGGAAGGGAGACCTCGGCAGATCCGTACCTTGCGAGCAGAGGGCCCAGAACATTAAAGGATGCCCGCATCGTTCTGACGAGATCATAGGGCGCGCAGGTAGATGTGAGCGCTCCTGCATCGATCGCTAACTGATCGGATCCCTGCCACTCCACGCTAGAGCCCAAGTGCGTGAGCAAGGCAACCATCGTTTCAACATCGCGAAGACGAGGTACATTGCTGATCACAACCGTGTCATCAAACAAGATAGAGGCGGCCATTAATTTGATGACCGAATTCTTGGCACCCGCAGCTTTTACACGCCCAAGCAACCGCCGCCCCCCTTGAATCTCCAGTCGTGCCATTGGCGTTAGGTTTCTGACGGCGCGCGCGCTTGGATTGTCACTGCATGAATCGCACCCGTTGCGATCGCATCATTTAAATACTTGTAGACCATTTGTTGACGTTTCACTTTGGAAAGGCCCTCAAAGCGCTCAGCGACGATTTGAACGAGCGCTCGGTCTCCCTCTATTTCAACGGAGACGCTGAGTGCTCCTAACCCCTCCTCCAGCATCCGCTTTAAGGATTCAGCATCCATTTGTTGCCTCCGGGAAAATGCGTAATGATACCATGCGAGTTATATGAACCCTTGGTCGTTCATTTGGTTTCTTTTATCGTCAGAAAGGCACAGGGCCTGCTCAGATGGCTGAGGCCCTGATCAAAGTTCAAACCGAAATACCCTCCTCGCAGACCTTTGAGAAGGAGGGCATCCTAGACGAAGCCTGAGATCCAAGCCTGATAGATCAGACAATAAAAAGAACGATATCGTTTGAATTGAAGTCGCCATTATGAAGGGAAGACAATCCAGCTCCAGAAAAGTGCTAAGGGCACGAGCGCAATTCGTGGCGGTTATTGTCTTGGTGCTGGGTCTTCTGATTGGATTCATCGTCGAGGAGGATGCGGACCAAACGAATAACAGGGCAAATCGCAACGAGCCTGACCTCTTCCTCGTAAATGCCAAAATCAGCCAATTCAACGAACGGGGCCATCTGAAATCAGTTATCGAGGCGTTTCGATTCACACACTATCCGCTCACAGACGTCACGGCACTCGAGTCACCTCAGGTCGCGCTTTTTCTCACCTTGGACCATAAACCCTGGACCATCAAGTCAAGCTCGGGACGCTTGTTGCCACTCAGCGCCTATAGAAAAGAAGCCGTCGAACTTTGGACCGATGTGCGGGCGAACCGGCAACATAAAGATGGATCTGAAACCCTCATTGAAACAGACGCGCTCACCGTCTTCGCATCGAGCAACCTTGTAGAGGCCAATGAACCTGTTCGAATATCGACCAAAAACTCAATTACCATCGCTCCACTCATGCGAGCCTGGCTCGACTCCGGGCAATTCGAATTGCGAAGCGATGGATCCACACAAGTTTCCACCCATTTTTTTGACGCCCCGATTGGCGTCGGGCCATCGAACAATACGGATGCCAGCCTGTGACGTCTGAGAAAGCGTCTACCGCCTCAATCATAGGCCTCGAGCAAGCGGGGGGCATGCTAGACTGCGCGCGAATGATGTTGCGTGTAATCCGATTCAACAGGTCTACATTGGTGACCGATTGGACTTGTACCCTATGACTTTTAGTACCGAACGCCAAAGCCTTATTCGATGGTCTGCCGTTGTCCTGAGCCTTTGCCTCAATCCAGTGCTGGCGGCGACTGAGTCGGATCGATCGCCCATCAATATTCAAGCGGACCGAGCAATGGTGAGTGAGCTCGACGGCCTCTCCGTCTACAGCGGCCACGTCGTCATTACCCAGGGTTCGATGAAAATTCTCGCAGATGAAGTTCGACTTAAAAGCGAGGAGAACCAATTGACTACCATTCTAGCTGTGGGCGACGCGACGCAAGATGGGCTTGCAGGATTCACGCGCGGAGCCACCGATGACTTGGAATCGATTACCGCGAGTGCACTGGAGGTTGAGTATCTCGTAGCTTCCCAGCAGCTCACGTTGAGAGGCCAAGCCGTGTTGAGTTTGGGGCAGGATCGATACCAAGGGAATGTTTTAAGCTATGACATTGCAAAAGGCATATTCAAACTCGAGAGTGGGCAAGACCCTTCCGACCGCGTCAATCTGACCATTAACCCTAAAGCGGATCAACCTTTGTGAGCAGTTCGCTCAGAGCGACCCATCTGCGCAAACGGTTCGGCACCCGCGTCGTTGTTAAAGATGTCACGATCGAACTCAACCAAGGTGAGGTGATCGGACTCCTTGGCCCCAATGGCGCCGGCAAAACGACCTGTTTTTACATGATCGCTGGCCTCATCAAAGCTGACCAAGGAACCATCACCCTTGGCCAGCAATCACTGACGGATGCCCCCATGGATGCGCGAGCTCGGTTCGGACTGGGGTATCTTCCCCAAGAACCCAGCATCTTTAGAAAGCTCTCAGTGGAAGACAACATACGCGCCATCTTCGAGACGGTGACAGACCTTCCTTTGCGAGAACAACTTGCGAAAACGAACGAACTCATTGAAGAATTCAAGCTAGGCCATGTCGCCAAGTTGCCTGGAATGGCACTAAGCGGTGGCGAACGCCGTCGAGCTGAAATCGCCCGTGCCCTCGCTTCTGCGCCAAAGTATCTTTTGCTAGACGAACCCTTCGCGGGCGTTGATCCAATTTCAGTTGGGGACATAAAAACCATGATTCGGCAACTCTCCGACCGAGGCATCGGTGTTCTCATCACCGACCATAATGTTCGAGAAACGCTCGATATCTGCAGGCGAGCGTACATCGTCAATGATGGATCGATCATTGCTGAAGGTTCAACGACCGACATTCTGAACCATGAGGTCGTGAAATCGGTGTATCTTGGAGAGGACTTTCGAATCTAGAATCTGAAAAAAGCGGTCCTGACCACAACGCGAAGGCGAGTCTTCAATTTCAGCTCGCGCCCATGCTTTACGTCTGACATCGGTAGCGAGGCGATCTTCAACACGCTGCCGCTGCACACCGTTCAATCATGATCACGAACCCGTCCACATAATCATGACCAAACGCCTAACAATCGCGACGATGCGATGGATTCCCCAATTCGCCTTGGGACCCCGAGAATTGAACCTCATTTCGTTCTATTCGATGCCACGCCAAAGTATGATTCAACCATGGCCCTCAAACCCTCATTAGCACTGAAGCTTGGACAACAGTTACGCATGACGCCGCAATTGCAGCAGGCGATCAAATTGCTGCAACTGTCCACATTAGATCTACAGCAAGAGATCCAAGACGCATTGGACTCGAACCTGATGCTCGAGGAATTTGATGAAAACGAGGAAACAACCCCCAACACTGAAGAGCAAGAGGACCAAGGCCTTGATCACGATGCTGAAGCCAGTGAGGCGGACGGGACCGACGACATGGATTCAGATGAAGGCGGCGACCACGACATCGAAGGTTCAAATTCTCAAGCGATGGAAGCCGAATGGCCAGAGGACGACGCCAGCACAATTATCGAACCGATCGATCCTCCAGAGGATCCATCAGAGGCAGACTCAGTCGACCTCATGGAATCCAGCTCACTCCAGGAAGAACTCGCTGTAGATTCTAATTGGGATGACGTTTACGAGCCGATTAGCGCGGGGTCGGGCTCTGCGCCTGTTGACGACTATGATCCAATGGAATCGAAAACCACGGTCGAAACGCTCTCACAGCACTTGCTGTCCCAACTGGAACTCTTGAATCTCAGTGAGCACGATGCATTCATTGCTTGGCATATTCTGGACGGGCTGGACGCTGAAGGGCAGTTAACCATCGAACTGGAGGACATTTTAGAAAGTGCACCCGACGACTGGCTTCTGGAAATGGATGAAGTCGAGGCAGTGCTGCATTTAATTCAACATCTTGACCCCATTGGCGTTGCCCACCGAAGCCTTCAAGAGTGCTTACTTATTCAATTACGCGCCTTGCCGGTCGATACACCCGCGCGAGGTCTCGCAATAGAGATAATTAGCGATCACCTCGCCCAGCTCGGTACGCGCGATTTCGCGACACTGACTCGAAAGCTCAGAGTTCCGGAGCCCGAACTCAGCTCCGCGATTGAACTCATCAAAACGCTGAACCCAAGGCCAGGCAGTGATTATGCTGATAACGCATCCCAATACGTCGAACCGGATGTCATGGTACGCCGACGCGAAGCGGGCTGGGTCGTTGAAATTAATCCCGCGATCAATCCCAAGATTCGCGTCAACCCGGAGTACGCAGCGTTAATCCGGCGGAACGATACCAGCTCCGATCAAACCTACTTAAAGGAACAAATGCAGGAAGCACGTTGGTTTATCAAAAGTCTTCAGCAACGTAATGAAACGCTTCTTAGAGTTGCCACAGAAATTATGAGGGTTCAAAAGGACTTTTTGGACCACGGCGACCAAGGCATGCGGCCTCTGGTGCTGCATGACATTGCTGAAGCCGTTGGCCTGCATGAGTCAACCATCTCTCGGGTGACCACGCAAAAATACATCGATACCCCCAAGGGCATATTCGAACTTAAATACTTTTTCTCGTCACATGTCAGCACGCATTCAGGAGGTGAGGTATCTTCAACCGCCATACGAGCGCTGATTAAAAACTTGATTGCGGATGAGAACACTCGAAAACCGCTGTCGGACAATAAAATTGCAGCGTTGCTTGCTGAAAAAAATATCAATGTCGCTAGACGAACCGTGGCCAAATATCGAGAAGCACTAATGATTCCGCCCTCGAATGAGCGCAAAGAGCTGAGCTGAGTCCTTGGCCATCCCTCCATCACATCTCAATTTTATCTTCGTGATTCTTGGCAACCACTCCACCAAATTACGGTCAAATGCACTTGAGGCTGTCTCGCCGGCGCCTTTACCTCGGTCAAGAGACATTCATCCTGTGAGCCTCTCCAATCCAGGAGTACGTTTATGCAATTGAATATCAGTGGCCATCACGTCCATGTGACTTCAGCGATAGAAAACTACCTCATCAGAAAATTAGAAAAAATCGAACGCCACAACGAATCCATCGTTAATGGTCAAGTGATTTTGTCAGTGAATCAAAACCGACAACACGCCGAGGGCCGAATTCATTGTTCTGGCATGGATCTTTTTGCGGAATCAACCGATCGAAATCTATATGCCGCGATTGATGCGATGACGGACAAATTAGACCGACAGGTCACCGAGTACAAACGAAAAAAAATCAGCAAACGACATGAGTAAGGATTAGCGGGGATCGACCGACCTCGAGCGCTTGGGTCAAGCACACTGACTGAAGACGATTTAAAGTCGCGATTGAACCCGATGCATCTGAGTTTTCACTCGCGTTGTCAGCGCCCAGGCGTATTAAGCGGCTGGGGGTAACCCCAAGAAATGCCATAAGTTCGTCTGCAAATCCTGCTTTGAACCCTCGTGCTGTTTGCAATGTCTGTCGGTAGTATAATGGGCAATCCGGTCTGCGAAGGGTTTGTTCCATGCGTGTTGCTTCTATTCTCTCGCCTTCACGGACATTTTGCGGTCTCGAGGTCAGCAGCAAAAAAAGGGCAATTGAGCATGGCGCCCAGTTTATCGCCGCTTGCGATCCTCGCCTCGACGAGGGTGAACTGTACCGCTCGCTTATCGCGAGAGAAAAAATCAGCCCCACGGGCCTAGGTCACGGCATCGCCCTACCCCATTGTCGACTGCCGAATTGCACCGGCATTATTGGTGCGCTGGTCACGTTGAGTGAGCCCATTGATTTTGAGGCCATTGACGACGAACCCGTGTCAACCCTCTTCTACGTGATCGTGCCAGAGCAACAAACGGATTCGCATTTGATGGTTTTGTCGATGCTAATGGAGAAGTTCACCAACCCGCTCTTTAGACGGCGGCTCCGTCAAGCCAAGACGGCTCAGGAGCTTTACCTCGCCGCTGTCTCAGAGAACGCGTCCTAATGAGCCTACGAGATACGGCACAGGAAACGTCGAGCACGACGCATTTGGTCATTATTTCTGGGCGCTCAGGCTCTGGGAAAAGTACGGCGCTTCATGTTCTAGAGGATTTAGGATTTTACAGCGTCGATAACTTACCGGCTTCGCTGACTGAGCCGCTTCTCGATCGCTCTAAATCGCATGCACTTCCACCTCGTATTGCGATCAGTATCGATGCACGCAATACCCCTCTCGACCTTGAGGCTTTCCCAGAATTACTCGCTGAATTGAAAGACGTTAAGCTCACTGTGGTCTTCTTGGATGCTCAAACGGCGACCCTCATTCAGCGGTTCAGTGAAACGCGGAGACGACATCCGCTCTCCAGCGCCTCAGTTGATCTGAAAGAGGCACTAGAGAAAGAATCGGCTCTGCTTGATGGCCTATCCAGTATGGCGTCGCTCAAAATCGACACCACCAATCTTTCGCTCCACGAGCTTCGAGAAGAGATCCGGTTTAGGGTCGCTGAGACAGATCATCGGTGCAGCCTTCTGATTGAATCGTTCGCTTTCAAGCATGGGGTACCTGTGGACGCAGATTTCGTCTTTGATGTGCGGTCTTTACCTAACCCTCACTGGCAAGCGAACCTCCGTGCCTTGACGGGGCTTGATCAGGGCGTGATCGAGTTTCTCGAAAACCACCAAGAGGTCCTCGAAATGCGTGCCGATCTCACCAATTTCATCACCAAGTGGCTTCCGAGTCTTAAAGCGAGCAATCGGAGCTACATTACGATAGCGATCGGGTGCACAGGCGGGCAGCATCGAAGCGTTTACTTCGCAACGATGCTGGGTCGACATTTCCTCGCCGAAGGTGAGCAAGTCATTACGCGTCACCGAGAAATCGAGGGCGTTTAGGCGCAGAGTCGTGATTAATCAAGCCATTATCGTCACTAATCCCAGAGGTCTTCACGCAAGATCAGCCTCGGCCATTGTGAAACTCGGTCAGACTTTCGAATCAAGCATTACATTTGAAAAAGATGGGCGCTTTGCGGGCGGGCGCAACATCATGGAATTACTTTTGCTGGAAGCGCCCAAAGGAACTTCTTTGGTGCTGCATTGTGAAGGCCCTGATGAGGCTCAAGCTGCCAAAGAGATTATCGATCTGTTCGCTAGGAATTTTGGCGAGACCGAGACCTAAGCCATGGATCGCGACCAATTTAATGCAACGCTCAGTGAAGCGATTGATCAAGGAGACGCCATTGGAATACGGGCACTATTGGAAGAGCTCGAATTCGCAGATGTTGCCGACCTATTAAGCCATTCTCCCGCGCCCTCAAGACGAGCCCTTTGGGAGAGCTTTGACGAGACGTTTAAAGGCAATGTGATCGCTTACGTTGACGAAGATCTGATTGCCGAGCTTTTCGCAGAACAAACGGCGGAGGAAATTGCCCAGGTTATTGAGCGCGTCCCAGACGCGGACGACCTCACAGACATCATTCAGAATTTGCCGCTCGCCGTGGGCGACGAAATTCTCGAATCACTGGATGAGACGAACAGAAGCCGAATCGAAAAGCTGCTCACCTACCCCACAGACTCCGCGGGCGGCCTCATGGACACCGACCTCGTGTCCGTGCGCCAAGACGTCACCATTGACGTGGTCCTGCGCTACCTTCGACGACACCAGCAGCTACCTGACGCGACCGATCAGATCTTTGTCGTCAGCGAGGAAGGTAAATTCCTTGGCAATCTCGCCATCAATAGGATTCTCGTGTCAGATCCGAACACACTTGTTGCAGACTGCATGGACCAACGATTCGAGGGGATTCCCGCAACGCTTTCTCGAAGAGAAGTGGCCACCGTGTTCGAGCGATACGATTTGATCTCCATGCCTGTATTAGACGACGAAGGCTTCCTTGTCGGTCGAGTCACAATTGACGATGTGGTCGATGTCATCATTGATGAAGCTGACCACTCGATTCTCGGTATGGCGGGACTGAGCGAAGAAGACGACACCTTTGCGCCTGTTCTGTCCAGTGTCCAGAGGCGAGCTGTATGGCTTGGCGCGAACCTTCTCACCGCTTTCCTTGCTTCCGCCGTCATTAATTTGTTTCAGAACACTATCGAAAAGGTTGTGGCGCTGGCTGTGCTTATGCCCATCGTTGCGAGCATGGGTGGGGTAGCAGGCAGTCAAACGCTCACGTTGGTCATTCGGGGCATGGGCCAGGGCATTATCCACTCAAACAATGCGAGTTGGCTCGTTCGTCGTGAAGTTGGCGTCGGTGTGGTCAATGGACTTGGGTGGGCGGTCGTCGTGGGTTTGGGCACATTACTTGTCTTCAGCGATCGCCAACTAGCATTCATCATCGCCATCGCCTTAATTATCAATATTTCTGTCGCCGCAATCACCGGTGCAATCCTGCCACAGCTACTTTCAAAACTTGGTATTGATCCAGCCATTGCCGGGATGGTGGTGCTGACCACCGTCACGGACGTGGTGGGTTTTCTGTCATTTTTAGGCCTGGCTGCGCTCTTTTACGCGTGAGGAATCCATGACCGAGCTTGAGTCAACCATCGTCAGTAAATCTCAAGAAAAACGAGAGGCAGAGGCGGTCTCGCAGCTTGCCGAACAACTTTGCCAACTAAAGCGCAAGCAGTTGGATCGACTCCCCTACCCA
>Ga0255760_10001876_pt1 | contig 19754 bp, 18 predicted proteins | sample 071ome_25_FD_179960 | JGI IMG/M metagenome (GOLD analysis project Ga0255760, IMG submission 179960) | Coastal salt marsh microbial communities from the Groves Creek Marsh, Skidaway Island, Georgia - 071410BT metaG (version 2) | ecosystem: Environmental > Aquatic > Marine > Intertidal zone >... | reverse complement strand
GGCCAGACGAATGATGCTGGGGAGAGTTGTTTTGTCAGGGTCGATATTTTTCTTTTTCATCTGAAAACGGATCAACTCACCCGTAAGACTTACGCGGCCAACATCATAACCCCCACCCTCTACTTCGGTCACTACTGCAGTGCCTATAGTGGGGCTCATTTGTTCTGAAAAACGATAAAAATCTTTGCGGCTGTTTTTGAAGCGTACTTCTGCAATTCGGACAGGGGGTTGGTCGCCTGGAAGTCGCATGTTGCTGAGCCAGTCAAAAACGGTCAGTTTGTTGCATCCATCACTTCCACAAGTGCCATTGTTCTTACAGCCCCTAGGTTGTCCTGATGATCCGCTTCCACAGCTTGCACAGCTCATAGTCTTGTTTTACTGGTTAAAGATACGGTATTCTGCCCCGAAGAAAAGAACCGTTTTTCTTAATTATTGTTTAAATTTTAGAACCGAAGAACGCCCTTTTTTAAAAATCTTATTGCTGTTGTGTGCTCCACGGCGGAGTTCTTTTTGTTGTTCTTTGGGAAGGTTGATAATTTCTTGGCAAGCGTCGGAACAACAGGTTTGGGATTTTCGTTGACAGACATCACATTGAATAAACAGCAGGTGACAGGCCTCGTTGGCGCAATTGACGTGAGTGTCGCAAGGTGCCCCGCATTGGTGGCATTGGGCAATGATGTCGTCCGAAATCCGTTCGGCACGGCGTTGGTCAAAGACAAAGTTTTTCCCTTTAAATTTATTTTCAAGCCCGAGGCCTTTGACCTGGCGTGTGTATTCGATGATGCCTCCTTCTAATTGAAAAACGTTTTTAAACCCTTTGTGTTTAAAATAGGCAGAGGCTTTTTCACATCGAATTCCTCCAGTGCAATACATCAGCAGGTTTTTGTCTTCTTTATGGTTTGCGAGGTCTTTTTCGATGATCGGGAGCGAGGCTCTAAAAGTATCAACATCTGGTGTAACGGCTCCGTCAAAGTGACCGATTTCACTTTCATAATGATTGCGCATATCTACACAAATCGTATTGGGGTCGGCCAGTAGCGAGTTAAATTTTTCGGCATTGACATGCACCCCTTTATTGGTCACATCAAAACTGGCGTCATTGAGTCCGTCGGCAACTATTTTATCACGAATTTTAATGGTCAGTTTTAAAAATGAGGCATTGTCTTGTTCTACGGCAATGTTGAGTCGCACTCCTTGCAGAAAAGTGATGCTGTCCAAAAAGGCTTTAAAAGCCTCGAAGTTTGGGGCAGGGACTGACAATTGTGCATTGATGCCTTCTTTGGCTATATAGATGCGACCAAGAACATCGAGTTTGTTCCAATTTAAGAAAAGATAGTCACGAAACAGTTGTGGGTTGTCTAGATGATGGTACTGATAAAACGATAAGGTAAGTCGTCTGACTCCTGCCTGTTCAATGAGCAAAAAACGTTCTTCAGCACTTAGTTTGTTGTACAGTTGCATGCTATAAACAGTTTAAGTGAATGGCAAAGGTATCGATTTTATTGGTTGTTTCGACAGTCTCAATTAAGGACGATAGGATTCGATAAATGTCATAATCACAGCTGGTGAGCCCTCTGAATTCAATCTGGAGAGTTGGTACGTCAGTATGACCGACCGCTAAACCATTCTTTCAAAACACTTAGGGGTTTGTTAGAGCTTCCTCTGTGAAAGGCCTTTATTTCGGTCACCAACACCACGGTGCGTTTAAAGGTTTCGTTGGCCATCAAATCGGTTTCACCTGCAGCATCCATAAGGATATTACCAATTCCCCCCGGCCGTCCCAATCGAATGTAGGCATAGGTTTTGGTCGATGTACTTCTCGAATCCCCGATGGCCCCCCTTATCTTTTTTTCACCATAACTCGACTCATACGTTCGGGTATTCATTTCTTCAGAGGTTGGGGTTCCGAGGGTCAGAGTGTCACCAACATGGATTTTGTTGCCGTTGGCAGTGATGTACACATCAATTAGCGCATTGTTACGAAATTTTTTTGTAAAAACTTATATCATGCGCCTTGGCATAGGTAAGGGTGTCGATATTTTTAACGACTACTTTTTGTGCCCAAAGCGGTGTAATAGGTAAGAATAAAATAAGTGCGCAGAAGAACGTTTTTGAAAGTGTATGTTTCATGATTAAGATTTTGGTACTGTCAAGATATGGATATAACCTAAAAGCCCCTTTTTAAAGATGTTAAAATTGTATTTTTCTGTGTTGTAGTTTGTCAATAGGCTTGATGGGATTAAATATTTTGTTATCTTAATGCGTATTCCATTTGATGAAATAGAATTTCCAAAAAACACCTTTTTAAAATCGATCTTTATTGCTCTGCTTTATCCGATGCTTTTAAAAATCAAATTCCATAACCGCAGGTGAACCAAACTCCATATATTCTGCCATACGCCTCACAAAGTAGATATCTATTGCTTGGGTTTCTGTTGTTTTTTTTTGTTGGGCAACTACTTGCTCAAACGCCCTCCTCAAAACCCCCAGATTATACCCTCAACTTTGGTGATGCTCCTCGTGGAGGCCAACAAGAGCAAATCCTTTTTGAAGGCAACATCAAGGGAGAAAATGGAACAGCACTGGAGGGAGTAAGCCTTTTTTTTAGCGGACTAAATATAGGAACCAGCACCGACGCCTCCGGATATTTTTCTATAAGCTTGCCAACAGGCACACATCGATTTAAAATAGAAGCTTTAGGCTTTAAGCCCCTGCTCGTGTCTTTGACCATTTATGACAACAATCGTTCTGATTTTGTGCTTGAAGAACAGGCTGAGGCCCTGCAGGAAGTGGTAGTCCTCAATCGTCAAAACGAAAATATAGACGGGGTGATGGTTGGCAAGTCGAGTTTGATGTTGGAAGAAAGCCAAAACATTCCGATGGTGTTGGGAGAGCAAAATCTGCTGCAAGCGGCAACCATATTACCCGGTATTTCAAGTGCTGGAGAGGCTGCAAGCGGGTTTAATGTCCGAGGGGGTAAAGCCGATCAAAATCTGATTTTGCTCAACGATGCGGTTTTGATCAATCCCAACCATTTTTTTGGAATTTTTCAAGCGTTAAATCCTTTTGCAATTAGTGGTCTAAATATCTATAAAGGCAATATACCTATAGAATATGAGGGGCGCACTTCGTCCGTCTTTGAACTGCGAACAAAATCTCCCAATACCAAAGCGGTAAAAGGGGCGCTATCTTTGGGGCCAATAACAGGCAATGCGCTTTTGGAAATCCCCATAAAAAAAGAGCGTTCTGGGCTTATGATTGGGGTGCGATCAGCACATTCTGATTGGTTGCTTCGATCCCTCAAAGACCCCAAACTCAATAAAAGTGAAGCCGCCTTCTATGATGCAATGGTCACCTACGAAGATCAAATCAGTAAAAAAGACCAATTGCAAGCAACCCTATACTACAGCAAAGATCGATTTAGCATCACCTCCGACTCCCTCTATCAATATGCCAATGCACTGGCAACGGTCAACTGGAAACATCAGTACGATGAAAAAAACAGCCTTAGCATTGTCGCTAGTCACAGTGCTTATGATTTTTCTATTCGTTATGATGGTGGGGTAAGCAATAATTTTAGGACTGCTTTTGATCTCAAAATACAAGCCCTTCGCATCAAGCGTGTCAAAGCACTCAGCGATCAACAACAGCTGACCTTTGGGGCCAATCTTGTCAGGTATCAAATTGCTCCCGGCAAAATAACTCCGCTTTCTGCCGCTGACCTTATACGTCCAGAACAAATTAACGACGAAAAGGCCCTTGAAGGCAGCCTTTTTGTGGCAGATCAAATTCGTATTTCGGAGCGCTTTTTGTTAAATATTGGATTTCAGCTGGCACTATATACGGGCATAGGGCCTTATACAGAACGGACTTATCAAACGGATTTTCCAAAAAATGAACTCACCGTTACCCGTACAGAAGCTGTTGCCGATCGCCAATTTTTTGCTCAAAAGATACATCCCAATTACCGGATTTCAGGACGTTATAAACTCAGTGATGCGGTATCCATAAAATTTGCAGCCCTGCAGATTTATCAGTTTATCCATAGCCTAACAAACAATACTACGGCTTCGCCCATTGACACGTGGCGGATTTCTACAAATCATCTAAAGCCTCAAGTTTCCAAGCAATTTGCAGTAGGCGTTTTTAGTACGACCAAAGATCAAGCGGTCGAATTGAGCCTCGAAGGGTTTTATAAGATGCAAGACAACCTTGTCGACTTTAAAACCGGGGCCCAACTCTTTATGAATCAATACATCGAAACCGAAGTTTTGCAAGGCCAAGGCAAAGCCTTTGGGGTCGAATTTTTGGTGCGTAAAAAAGAAGGAAAGCATACCGGTTGGTTGGGCTACACGTATGCGCGCTCATTGATTCGCTTGGACAGCCCTTTTGTTGTCGAAAAGGTTAACAATGGGCGGTTTTTTCCAACTAATTATGACAAGCCTCACGACCTTACTCTGGCCTGGGATTTTAGCCTTGGAAGTCGGGTAAGCCTCTCAGCCAACATGCTCTATCAAACAGGAAGGCCCATTACACTACCTGCCGGCAATTATCAATTTAATGATGCCGAATACGTATTGTTTACCGATCGAAATGCCTTTAGAATTCCCGACTACTATCGGGTAGATTTGAGTTTAAATTATAACCACAAAAAAAAGAGCGACCGAAAGATTGAATACGCGTGGAATTTATCCATCTATAACATCTTAGGACGGAACAACCCTTTTTCGGTATATTTTGTGGCCCAAGATGGTACCATCAAAGGAAGACAAAGCACTATTTTTAATGTACCGATTCCTTCACTGAATCTCCGAATAAAATTTTGATCCATGCACTACCCACGGTTTATCGGTTTTTTCTTATATCCAATAGTTCTATTTTATCTGGGATGTACCACTCCCTATGATTTTGAAGGAGAAACGAACGAAGACCTACTCATCGTTGATGGGATGATAACCAATCAAAAGATAAAACATCAGATTCGGCTATCGCGCTCCTATGCTTTTGATGCCCATCCAAAGCCAGAAAAAGGTGCAACAGTATGGATAGAAAGTAGCGATGGGAGTCGTTTTGATTTTGAAGAAAAAGCAGATTTTATTTATCAGGCCAAGGCCCCTTTTGCAGCAGCCGAAGAAAATCGATACCAGCTTGTAGTTACTACCAGGGCAGGAAAAACCATCCAATCTACACCCATGCAACTGCCCCCAAAGACTGATTTGCAAGAGGTCTTTGCGCGGGCAGAAACCACCGATCTTGGACAAGAAGGTATTGGTGTTTATCTCAACGCCGAAAGCAATAACAATGCCCAACTCTATCGTATTGAGTATGAAGAAACCTATAAAGTTGTCGCCCCTCTTTGGACACCTTATGATGCTGTTGTAACTTTTGAAGGCTTTGCCACATTTGCAACCAATGTGATTATGCGCGAAACTCAAGAAGAAGTATGTTATGCTTTTCGCCCTTCAAATGAGATAATTTTGCGCTCAACCACCAATCAAACCCGCGACCGTATCGATGAAGAACAGGTCCTTTTCTTGCCCATAGACAGCGGCAAGTTGATGCATCGATACAGTGTTTTGGTTCGTCTTTTGGTAGAGGATCCACAAGCGTATAATTATTTTGAAACACTTAAAGAACTGTCGGTAGAGTCAGCCAGTTTTTTTAATAATGTACAGCCAGGCTATCTGGCGGGAAATCTTTTTAACCCCGAAAATGATAACGAAAAAGTAGGCGGTTTTTTTAGGGTTTCGGCAGCTGAGGAGCAACGGATATTTTTGAATTTTAGCGACTATTATCCCAATGCAGAAACACCGCCTTATTTTTATTCTTGTGGACTTACCGCGCCAACAACACAAGGGGGGCGTGGCAATCGAGAATTGCTGAATGCCATTTACAATGAGAGCTTACGTTTTTTTGGATATAACAACGGCGATATCCCTTACGGCGGACCCTATTTGATGACAACAGCTCCTTGTGGTGATTGCACGGTGTTGGGAAGCAATCAAAAGCCGCATTTTTGGATTCCCTAATTGCTCCAATGAGATAACCACTCGGGCAAGGCACTTCCGTTTGAAAAAGGCGGAACATCCAACCCATTAAATTGTGTATTGAACACTTCATTGTTAGAAACCCTACCGATGTTTTGAAAGTAAAAATTATGAGCTTGAAAAGGGAATGCTTCTTCGGTTTCGGATAAGAATAAAATCCCCGTGGGAACATCCGCAATAATAAATTTATCAAAAAAGGTGTGGCCTAAGCGCGATGAAAAACGAAGGCCACTTTCTGAGGCGTGAATGATAGAAACGTTTTGAAGTGTCGAAGAACTTGTGGTTGAGAAGGGCTCTAAAGTATCTTGAACCAAAATGCCGTTGGCGCCACTTTGATGCAAATACAATCGGCTGCCAAGACCCGCCCAATTGGAGGTTATCGAAAGTGCATTTTCTTGTGCATATTGGACAAAAATTTCTTCAAAACCAATAGTACCACCAACAATTTCAATGCCGTTATATAAAACATCATCAATCCAAACATGATCCATAACGGTGTAGCGACCAACACCATACATGCCAATTGCACTAAAATTTTGGAAATCATCATAGGCGGCTCCTGCATGTTGGATTTTTAGGTAGCGCAAATACCCAGAAACATCATTGGTTTGATCTCCGCCATAATAATAATTGCCAATTGGCGAAAGCTTTCGATCATTGTCTCCAATTGGTGCTTGACCACAAAAAATAATTCCGCCCCAATCACCAGCATTAGGCTCTGGAGCATTGGACGAAATTGTCACTGGATTTTCTACAGTTCCCCATGCAAAAAAAAGGCCGCCCTGCACCACTGCAATATAGGCTCCCGCGTCTGCTTGAACTTTTAGATGGGTCCCCGAAGGAAGCTCTAAAGCACCTTGATCGCGAACAATCAGGGGGCCGGTAAGTATATAATCATAGCGGGTGTCTAATGAAAGACGACCAAAAATTTCTCCCTCCAAATACCGAACATCTTTACAGGACTCGGGACATACCCCACCACAATCCACACCAAACTCATCGGGGTCTTGTTTGCCATTTGCACAACGCCCTTCACCGCTGAGATAACGGTAAGACACTTGTTGTTGACAACCCCCTATTAGGGCCAATGTCAATATTTGGAAAAGAAAAAAACGGAAGGAGGTTTTGAGGGGTTCTCCTAGTGCATGAATCAAGACAACTGATTTTTAATTATAAATCGCGCAATGTATTTGCCTATTAAAGGTACTAAATGCGACAAGAATTCTAAAAACTATTCTTTAAATTTAAACGTATGTGCGAAAAGAATTGCGTCTCTTGCCAAAAACCCTTTTATACCCTATATCGGATTCAATACCAGGCGGACAAATTATGGGTTTTTGCATGTAAAAATTGCCTGCTCGAAGTCAAACCAAACAATCCGTTTTACCGTTATGGAGGTACTTGGAAAAAATAAACTAGGCATTTTAGCAGTAGGGCTGGTGCTGCGGTTTTTTTCTTGTAAAAAACAGCCCCAAGAACCCTGACTTTGTACCAAAGAGTATCGGCCTGTTTGTTCAGGTGGCCAGCAATTTTCTAATCTGTGCTTAGCGGAGTGTTCAGGGTATGATCCGGACGAAATACTTGCAGTTGAGGATACAGATCAAACTACTTGTTAATTTGTCAAGGTTGACGTTGGCTCAATTTTCTGTAAACCCAGACACCTAAAAGATAAAAACTCCCCAGAAAAACAAGCACTATCGCAATACCTATACACGCGCCTAAATATCCCATGGTCCAAACAAAACCAAACAGATAGGTTTTAAAAAAAGAAGAGGGGTTAATAAACGTTGAGACATTTGACCCTGAAACCAAGGCGAATAGGGAAATAAAAAAAAAGTACCCTAATAAGGAACCTAAAGTACCGTAAAAAATATTTTTAAAATTCATGATTTGGGGAGGTTTTGATTTAATTGAGATGAGCCAGCCACAGTTTTAGTTGGGAGGCTTCGTCCGAGCCACTGGGCACCTTTGGCCAGCGCTCGGGCAGCAATTGATATTTTTTAAGCAATTTGGTTACCGAACGTTTGTTGGGGTTCAAAGGCTCTAGGGGGCCGTTTTGATAGCGTATATAAAAATTTTGTTTTGCAATAAAACGTGCAGGAATCGGAATTTCTAAAGAAGTTTTGGCAGGGCGCCCCTCACGATATTCCATCTGCCGTTGCAATAAAACTTCCAAATTTTCACTTTGGTGGATAGGCACAAAAAACCCTTTCTGTATTATCTGTTTTTTGGAATCAAAATAATCCCGAACTTCATAACGCATGCCATTGATTTCGCAACTGATGTACTCTAATTTTAGCAACACTTGACTACTAGATGTTGGTGGATTGGGGACATTGCTCAGTTCAATTTCATCCAAATACGCATTGTATCTAAAATATTTAGCCGCTTGAATTGCTTCTTCCCCCTTATACAACATCCCTTCCCGATACTCTGCTTCAAAATAGGGCGACCCTTTGACATTTTTTAACGCACCATTTAACCCGTTGGGATCAGTTCGGATATTTGAAAACAAATCCGCCACAGGACCATCCCACTGTCCAAAAGCCAATCCCTTGTCAATGGGTTGGCCTTGACCACGATCAAACTGACCATACGTTTGATGTAGAGAAATTGATATTATACAAAGGAAACTATAAAATAAAGGTCGCATGGTTTTTTATTTTTCATAAAAATAAAAAAACTACGCAATTTCATCACCTAGTGGCAATCATTGGTTAAAAGATAGTTTTTAGAAAACAATTGGTGATTTTCAAACAAATCAGCATAAGCCCTTTTTTTAAGAACAAAAATGACTAATTTGAAAGCCATTTAAACACAAAAATTAGCCCATGAAATTTACCTGGAAAGGCGTCATGCCAGCACTCACCACACAATTCGATGCACAAGAGCAGCTTGACCTTAATGCGTTTGTTCACCATCTTAATGCCCAAATAGATGCCGGTATTCACGGCATCGTTCTTGGCGGTACCTTGGGGGAAGCCAGTACACTCGAAACCGCAGAAAAAGAAGCATTAGTTAAAACTGCTTGCGAAATCACCAATCAAAAAATTCCGGTCATCCTCAACATCGCAGAGCAAAGTACCTCCAATGCCATCGCCAGCGTTCGACAAGCCGAAAAAAATGGTGCAGATGGATTTATGGTACTCCCACCCATGCGGTACAAGGCCACAGACACAGAAACTGTAGCCTATTTTAAGGCCATAGCAGCTGCGACCGAACTTCCGATTATGATTTATAACAACCCTGTTGATTACAAAATTGAAGTTACACTAGACATGTTTGATCAGCTAAGCGAATGCCCAAACATCAATGCAGTTAAAGAATCGACAAGGGATGTCTCCAATGTTACACGAATGAAAAACCGGTTTGGCAATCGCTTTCAGATCATGTGTGGAGTAGATACCATAGCCATAGAAAGTTTAATGATGGGGGCCGATGGTTGGATCGCCGGCTTGGTCGATGCGTTTCCACAAGAAACGGTAGCAATTTATACCTACATACAAAATGGGCTTTATGAAAAAGCCGTTGAAGTACACCGTTGGTTTTTTGACCTTTTGGAGCTAGATATTACCCCCCAATTGGTGCAACACATCAAGCAGTGCGAAAAGGCTACGGGCCTTGGAACGGGTTATGTTCGTCAACCCCGAATTGCCAATACAGGAGCCGAAAAAGTAAGGGTCGCCAAAATCATAGATCAGGCTTTGGCCCATCGACCCGATATTTCAGACTACAAATCAATGCTATAATGTTTGATAAATCAACTACTTTTTTTTCAAGTATCCAGGCCACAACAGGCAATCCATTGCCCGAAAAATACGCAATCGATGGTCCGGAGTCCATCGAACAAGCCCTTGAAGCCGCTGCAGCGGCAACACTTGCTTTTGCACAAACCACAGCCAAACAACGGGCACATTTCTTAAGCCAGATAGCCAGCGAAATCGAGGCGCGAAGCCGTTCGATTTTATCCCAATATCAGAAAGAATCCGGACTCCCAGAAGGCCGTGCCAATGGAGAGTTACAGCGCACTTTGGGGCAGATTCAGCATTTTGTTGCGCTTTTAGAGGCGGGACGTTATATACAGGCCACAATTCATAAAACCGATACAGGGCCCGATCTAAGAAAAATGCTTTATCCAATTGGCCCAATCGTTGTTTTTGGGGCAAGCAATTTCCCATTGGCATTTTCTACGGCTGGTGGAGACACCATTTCAGCCTTAGCGGCAGGCTGTCCCGTTTTGGTAAAAGCACATCCCTATCATATAGGGACAAGCAATTTAGTCGCAGAAGCTATTGCTGCAGCCGTCCACAGTTGTTCTTTACACCCCGGTGTTTTTGCTCATTTGGCAGATACAGGGCACGGATTGGGGCAAAAATTGGTTCAAGATCCACGGGTAAAAGGGGTTGGTTTTACAGGAAGTTATGCAGGAGGTAAGGCCCTTTGTGAACTTGCTCAAACAAGAACGGAGCCTATTCCTGTTTTTGCAGAAATGGGAAGTACAAATCCAATGGTTGTCCTACAGGAGAAATTACAGGACGGAGGAGCTGATTTAGCTCAAGCGATTGCAGACTCTGTTTTGTTGGGCAATGGCCAGTTTTGCACCAACCCTGGATTGATTTTTACTCTTGGAGCACCAACAGCAGCTTTTTTAGAAAAATTAAAATCGGTATTTGCTACCGCCAAAGTGGGAGTGATGGTGCACCCCAACATCGCCCAAGCCTATCAGGAAAAGCTCAACGCTTTAAAGGGCAAGTACTCAGAATTGCAACTGATTCAAAACGAGCCAAATGGCCCAGCATTAGGGCAAATCCACGCAACGTCTTTTCAAAAACATTTGGCCCTTTCAGAAGAGGTGTTTGGCCCATTTACACTTTTGGTAGTTCACGATACTCCAGAACAACTGGCGCAAAGCATTTCAAAAATGGAAGGTCAACTAACCGCCACTCTTTTAGGTACCGCCAAGGACCATCAAAAATTTCCTCAAATGCAACAATTGTTGCTCCAAAAAGTTGGCCGCTTGCTTTTTGAAGGCGTCCCTACCGGGGTGGCAGTAACCACAGCCATGCAACATGGAGGCCCCTATCCTGCCAGCTCAGACAGTCGTTTTACGGCAGTAGGAAGTGACGCCATATTGCGATGGCTTCGCCCTGTTTGTTATCAAGATGCTCCGCAAGAAAATTTACCCCAAGCGCTTCAAGATCACAATCCGCTTAACATCGAAAGAAATTGTAATAATCTATGGACAAAAGACCCGTTATAACCGCAATTATTGCCCTAATATTAATTTCTATAATAAGTTTATCTTGCTCTAGTTTAAAAGATGATAAACAATTACTTAATGAAGTTATATCTAATTACGAATCCTATGAATCCTACGATCGAGAAAAATTTCCTTTGGGTGATTTTTCGGAAGCGCGTTACCAGCGTTTTTATGACTTTTGTGTAGCTCAAAAATCCATTTTGGAGCAAATCGACCAAAAAAATTTAGCACGTGATGATCAACGATCGTTTGAGTTGTTGCTTTTTGCTTTAGAAGATCACATTAGCTTTTTCCAATATAAGCAGCATTGGAACCCCCTACTTTCCGATTCTGGAATGCATAACAGTTTGGTGTACCGCGTACGTCCAATAACCAATAAAGAAGACGCCCTCAATTATTTAAAAATCCTAAAGGCAATTCCACTTTTTGTGGACCAACATCTCGAACTCTTACGCAAGGGTCTCGATGCGGGCATCAGCCAGCCAAAGGTGATTTTTAACGGCTATGCCTCTTCTTACGAAGATCATATAACCAGTGATCCCACAGCCAATTTTTATTTTTCACCTTTTAAAAAACTTCCGCTAGAATTGGATACAGCATCCAAGGATTCGATTTTTAAGGCCGGTGAGCAAGTAGTCGAAACGATGGTGGTGCCCTCTTTTCAAAAAATTAAAACCTTTTTTGATACCGAGTATTTACCCCAGACCAGAACATCGATTGGCGCAAGCGCTACTCCCAATGGCACGGCATATTATCAAAACCGAATTGCTCATTATACAACATTGCCTCTTACTGCAGAGGAAGTGCATCAAATTGGTTTAAAAGAAGTGGCAAAAATTAAGGCAGCCATGCTCGAAATCATCGATGAAGTAGGGTTTAAAGGCAGCTTTTCTGACTTCCTTTATTTTTTAAGAACCGACGCGCGTTTTTATGCCGACACTGCTGATCAGTTGTTGCTTGAAGCTCGAGGTATCGCCAAACGATTGGATGCGCAACTGCCCCGTTTTTTTAAAACCCTGCCCAGAAAACCTTATGGCGTGGCACCTGTTCCGGATGCTATAGCCCCAAAATATACTGGTGGGCGCTATATCCCATCAGGTAAAAACAGTAAAAACCCAGGATATTACTGGGTAAACACCTATAATCTACCAAGCCGTCCTCGCTATGTTTTGCCGGCACTTTCTGCACATGAAGCTGTTCCGGGGCACCACTTGCAGATGGCTTTAAATTCTGAACTGCCCGAAAGCATTCCTCAATTTAGACGCAATCTTTATTTGTCGGCCTATGGAGAAGGTTGGGGCTTATATACCGAAAAATTAGCCGAAGAAATGGGTATATATACCACTCCCTATGAACGTTTTGGCCAACTCACCTACTCCATGTGGCGCGCCTGTCGTTTGGTGGTCGATACCGGAATGCACGCCTTGGGTTGGACAAGAGAACAGGCCGTAGCTTTTATGACTGAAAATACGGCACTCTCACATCACGAAATCAATACCGAGATTGACCGTTATATTTCTTGGCCCGGGCAAGCACTTTCTTACAAAATCGGAGAACTCAAAATCATGGAACTGCGACAACGTGCCAAAGCGGCATTGGGCGCAGCCTTCGATATTCGTGACTTCCACGAAGTGATATTGCAAAATGGCACCCTAACCCTACCGATGATGGAACAAGATGTCCAACAATACATCCGTGATAACCAATGAAAAAACCGCTACAATTTAGCTGTATCGATGGACATACAGCGGGCAATCCCGTACGAATAATTAAGGGACCACGCCCCGAATTGACCGGCGAAACAATCATGCAAAAACGCTTGCATTTTCTCCAAGAATACGATTGGATCCGAACCGGTCTAATGTTTGAGCCCCGAGGGCATGATATGATGAGCGGTAGTTTTTTCTACCCCCCCACTAATCCCAACAACGACATTGCCATCCTCTTTATCGAAACCAGTGGTTGTTTACCAATGTGTGGACACGGTCTTATTGGCGCAGTAACCATTCTTATAGAAGAAAAGCTTGTAACCCCACATCAAAGTGGTACACTTCGTGTGGAAACCCCTGCTGGTTTAGTAGCAGTGACCTATGAGCAATCTCAAGGCAAAGTAACCCGCGTTAAGTTCAAAAATGTCCCTGCCTTTTTGGCCCTCGAAGAGATCACCGTTAATTCACCAGAGCTTGGCCCTTTAAAAATCGATGTTGCATATGGTGGAAATTTCTACGCCATTGTAGAAGTTCAAGAAAATTTTAAAGGTATTGAGCACTACACCGCTGATCAATTGATAAGTTGGAGTCGCGCATTGCGAAAAGCAATCAATAAAGCACATACTATCGTACACCCCAAAGATCCCAATATCAAAGGGTGCAGTCATATTTTGTGGACAGCAAATGCACCTATAGACCCTAAAGCTACTGCACGAAATGCGGTCTTTTATGGAGACAAAGCCATTGATCGATCACCCTGCGGGACAGGCACTTCTGCTCGCATGGCGCAATGGTTTGCCAAAGGCCGATTGCAGCTTGGAGAAACGTTTATTCATGAAAGCATCATCGGCTCTCAATTTGAAGGTAAAGTAACCGCCGAAGTTGCTGTGGGACCTTATCGTGGAATCGTCCCATCCATTGCTGGCCGTGCCTATATAACAGGTCATAACACGATTTTCTTAGATGATAACGACCCGTATGTTGATGGGTTTCAATTGATTTAGTATGCAAAAAAAGGTTGTTGTTATCGGAGGCGGTATCGTGGGACTCAGTTGTGCGTATTATCTTCAAAAGGCCGGGCATCAAGTAACGGTAATTGACAAAGGAGATTTTAGCACCGGCACATCACATATCAATGCAGGTTATCTGACGCCGAGTCATATAGTCCCCTTAGCGGCCCCAGGAATGGTAAAAAAAGGGCTCAAATGGATGTTTAGACCCGACAGCCCTTTTTATATTCAACCGCGGTTGGATCCTAATTTGCTCCGCTGGGGATGGAAATTTATGCGGGCTAGCAATCAAAACCATGTTGATAAATCACTTAAAGTAATACGAGATATAAATCTGTTTAGCAAAGATTTATATTTTGAATTTTATAACTCAGATGCATTTGATTTTCAATTAGAATCCAAAGGGTTGCTCATGGCCTACCAATCTTCAAAAGCCGAAAAAGAAGAAGCATGGGTTGTAAATCAGGCCCGCAATTTGGGACTCGAAGTGACCCAACTTGATCAAGGACAATTAAACAAACTGCAACCCGAAGTCGAGATGAACGTTGCAGGCGCTTTTTATTACAAATGTGATGCCCACGCCACACCATCACTCTTTATGAAGCAACTTTTGGAGCAATGCCAAAAAATGGGGGTCGAATGCCGATCAAATACCACGCTAACAGGTATTGCCCATGACCAGCAAAAAATCAGCATGTTGCATACATCAAAGGGGTCAATAGAAGCAGAAGAATATGTGATGGCCGCAGGCACCTGGTCTCAAGATTTGTTAGGCCCTTTGGGGGTCCGTATTGCGCTGGAGGCTGGTAAAGGCTATGAAATTCACACAAAAGAGGACACAGCAATTCAGCTCCCCGCCATTTTATTAGAACCCAAAATCGCGGTGACCCCAATGCAAGGATTTACGCGTTTTGCCGGGACTATGGAACTTTCGGGGATCAATCATAAGATTGTACCACGTCGGGTAGCGGCAATTGCCAAGGGGGTGCATGCTTTTTACCCAAATATAAATTTGAGTCAAAAGCATCTTAACGACGCACGCTGTGGATTGCGCCCACTCTCTCCAGATGGATTGCCTTATATTGGCAAACACCCCAATTGCAAAAACTTGACATTGGCTACCGGACATGCCATGATGGGCTGGAGTTTAGGGCCTGCAACCGGCAAGTTGGTTGAAGAGGTTTTATCTAACAAAAAAACATCTTTGCCTTTGGCGCCCTTTTTGCCAACACGAAAAACCGGCTAAAAATTGAATGCTTTCAAATCCTCGGCACTGGTCAGGTCGGGTAAATGTACTTTTATGGGATAAACGCACACACTCTTGGGATTTTGCTCTATGGTATTTTTGACTGCGGTGGGCAATTCTTTTTCTTGTCGTTCAGGGTGCATTGGGCAATTTTTGAGTGCTTGAAAAATGGCCTGTCCCGAAAAACTAAAGATGTTCATGCTTACGCGCAATACGCCCAAGGGATCTTTAAATTGTGCTAAAAGAGGCAATGCGGGTTTTTCGATAATGTCTAAAAGAAAATTTTGAGCATCGACTTGCATCAGGGCAAATTTGGCAATGCGTTCTTGGTCAAATTGTAAACCCTCTCGGTCGTATCCAATAACCGCATGAGGGGCGGATCTTTTTTCTAATAACTGTTTCAGACTTAAAACATCATAGAGGTTATCACCATTACAGACGGTGAACGTTTCTTTTTTTAATTCGGGAAATTGCTCCATCGCCTGATACAATGCATCTGCAGTTCCTAAGGGTTTAGAAAAACCATCGGGGATTTTTTGCTCTGCCAAAAAATAATGGAGTTTCTTTATTGGGTTCGTATTTGATAGGGCGGCTATCCAAGTCGAAAAATGGTGGTCATTGGCCCCAACAATCAGATAAATATTTTGATAGCCAGCCTGTTGGGCATGATTGAGGAGGTGGTAGAGTAGTGGTTGTTTTTTTTCTCCCAAGGGGATCAGCGCTTTGTGAACTTCGAGGGCCGTTTTTGCTACATCAGGATCTAACGAAACCGAAGCTAAAGAGCGCTTCATTCTTGAGGACGCTCCGCCGGCCATGATCACCAAATTTTTTTTAGGAGTCAGCATCTGGTGGGGTTAGGTTTACGCTAAAGGCCTCTTGCGCACCGTGAGAAAGAAAGGCCTCGCAGATTTGTTGTTGTGTCGATTTTGTGGCTAGAGCAACCATTGCACCTCCACCGCCGGAGCCCACGATCTTAGTGCCGAGTGCTCCAGCCTGAAGTGCGGCTTGCATCATTTTGTCCATAGCGTCTGGGGTGTTTTGTATGCATTCTTTTAAAATTTGTTGATGGGCATTCATCAGTTGCCCCAATTTTTCAAAATCGGGGGTTTGCAATTGTAATTCATGAAATGCAGCAAGGGTGATTTGGTAGTTTTCTATTGCACCATACCAATAGGGCTGAAGCTTTTTAGGAAGCCATGCTTTATATTGCCCATAATGTTTTGATTGGGCTTTTTGAAGTATAAAAGAAGGATCTTTTTCTTGAACAATTTTTAGGGCTTCAAGTGTATATTTTTTCGCATTACCCAGCACCCCCAGTGTTTGTTTTTCGATTCCTGAAACAGCAACGACCAAGCTGCCTAGATTTGGTTTAAGAGGAGTCCAATTGCCCGTGGTTGTGTCTAAAAACCCCAAACCCTTATGTGCAATTGTATATTGATCCATCATTCCTCCAGGCTGGTTAAAATTGAGCACTTCACTTTCAAACGCCCATTGTCCTATTTGACGGGAGCTAAAGGATTTATTTTTGCCAAAAGCACAAATCAAAAATCGGATCCATGTGACGATAACGGCCGAAGAACTTGAGAGTCCCGAATTGATAGGAAGATTGCCTGTGATGGTAACAGCGTAGCCTTGGTTGGGTAAAACCCCGTATTTGGAAAGCGTGTGCAGCGCAGATCGATAATAATCGTTGGGTTCTAATGGAGATGTATCATCTAAGTCAATATTACGTGTTTGATTTAGATCGGGCAAGGTCAGGGTAAAAGCGCGAACTTCTTGAGGGGTTGCTGTTAGCGAAATCGTTCGATCGATGGCGCCTGCAATGATGGGAAGACCCAAATAGTCTTGATGGTCACCAAAAAAACAAATGCGCCCAGGAACTTCAATTGAAATCATGGTTGAAATTTAAACAAAACCAATATATTTATAAAGTTCGTCCATATAAACATATACCATATGAAAAGCATCAATCGTAGATCATTTATTCAAAAAACTTCTTTGGCGACCGCTGCAATGAGCGTACTGGGAGCAAGTAGTTGTCAAGAAGAAACCACAGCCAATCCAGCCCAAGGCGCTTATTTAGGTGGTTTTGCGGCACCAAAACTAGAAACCATTCGTGCTGCTTTTATTGGAGTGGGGCACCGAGGAAAAGGACACATTCGCAATTTTTCGAGACTGACCCAAACCGAGGTGGTTGCCATTTCAGATCTGTATCAAGACAATGTCGACAAAGCTGCGGCAATTGTTCAAGAAGAACAACCTCAAAATAACAACCCGATAGCACTGTATGCTGGTGAAGATACACTTTGGAAAAAAATGCTTGAAGAAGTTCGTCCCGATGTTGTATTTATAAGTACCAACTGGGCCAATCATGCGCCGATGGCCATTGCCGCAATGGAGGCTGGTGCACATGCTTTTGTAGAAGTCCCTCTAGCATTGACAACCGATGAGTTGTGGGCCATTGTCAATACTGCAGAAAAAACCCAAAAGCATTGTATGATGATGGAGAATGTTAATTATAGTAGAGACGAATTGCTATTTCTTAACCTCTGCCGTCAAGGGCTATTAGGAGATCTTCTGCATGCCGAAGCTGCATATATCCATGAATTGCGGTGGCAAATGGAAGAACAAGAGCGGGGTACGGGTTCGTGGAGAACCTATCACTATGCAAATCGCAACGGCAACCTGTATCCAACCCATGGCCTGGGTCCGGTAGCTCAATATATGAATCTCGCTCGTGGTGAAGATACTTTTGACACATTGGTTTCTTTTTCGACACCAGCTTTAGGACGCAAAGCCTATGCCCAAAAAAATTATCCCGAGGATCACAAGTGGAATCAGCTTAATTATAAAGGCGGTGACCTCAATACCTCAATAATCAAAACCCAATTAGGAAGAACGGTCATGGTGCAGTGGGACGAAACCAGCCCAAGACCCTATTCGAGGCTCAACTTGATTCAAGGGACACTAGGTACATTGGCAGGTTTTCCAACTCGAGTTGCACTCGAAGGTGGTGTGTTGGGGATTACCAAAGATCACCACAGTTGGGTGCAAGGCGAGGCCATGGCTGCCGTTTATGAAAAATACGATCATCCCCTATACAAACGGTTAAACTCCCAAGCCAAAGGAAGCGGCCATGGAGGTATGGACGGTATTATGATGTACCGTATCGTCGAATGTTTGCAACAAGGACAACCCCTGGACCAAAACCTCTATGAAGGGTGCTTCTGGAGCGCTGTTTCTCCATTAAGCGAAGCTTCGGTGGCTTCTGGGGGACAACCACAACAGTTTCCGGATTTTACAAGAGGCCAATGGAAAAACACGGCACCACTTGCAATTATTTCTTAAATTAAAAAGGACACCACATGTTACTAAGTCTTCTTCTAAGCACTTTTTTTACCGTTGTTCAAAATCTTTCCATAACAGGCAAATGGGTAACTATCGATGACGAAACCGGAAAGGAAAAATCCGAAGTCACGGTCTTTATCAAACAAAACCGGCTTTATGCCCGTATCGATCGCCTCCTATTAGAAGAAGATCAAGGAAAAAGATGTACCGAGTGCAAAGATGACAAACAGGGTCAACCCATAGAAGGTATGCTCATCATTAATGGCCTCGAACCCGATGGTGACAGTTGGTCTGACGGGGAAATACTCGACCCAGCCAATGGCAAATATTATGATTGCACGCTAAAATTGGAAGATAAGAATACCCTTTTGGTAAGAGGCTATATTGGCTTTTCGTTTATTGGCCGTACCCAGCAATGGAAGCGCAAACAATAAGTCTTACTCAAGCAATATAACCCGAGTGGTTTCAGGGGTAAAACGGTGGTCTATTTTGAGCAATAGTGACTCTTCTAGCGTCTCAATGATAAGGTCAAAATACAGCCCCCGATAATCGCCATAAACGTTAGTGATCATAAACGGGCTATCCAAGGGATATAAATTTTCTTGTACCAAAATAGCCTCAATCATCGGGAGATATTCCACTACCTTTTTTTTATAGCGCTCTCTAGGTTGAACGACCGGTATTTTGAGGGGGATAAATTTTTGGGTGACCAAATCCAAAAGCCCATAAAAGCGCCAATACCCTAAGTCGCCGATAAAACCCTGTCGTCCCTCGATTTCAACATAGCGCGCCCGGTGTTGAACAATCAAGGTGTCCAAGTCCATAGGATGAACCCCAAAGGTTTCGTAAAGTCGGTTTTGTGCCTGTAAGGCACTAAGGGCCAAATTTTTGTTTAGTACAGCAGGCCGTTCAAGTCCGCGACTGGTTGTTGCTTTTTGCTGACTATAAGCCGAAGTGAAACGCAGGATGATAAACAGCAAAAAGCACAGGCGTATGATTCGTCCTGTAAGATGAAATTTTAAGCGATTATTCGCCAAGGACATACTGAATTCCTTTTTTCAAAAGCGTTATAAAACGCGCGTCACCGTAGGTTTTTTCCCAATGCCCCAAACCGGTATAAAAAGCTTTCCCGCC
>Ga0255760_10001861_pt1 | contig 19820 bp, 18 predicted proteins | sample 071ome_25_FD_179960 | JGI IMG/M metagenome (GOLD analysis project Ga0255760, IMG submission 179960) | Coastal salt marsh microbial communities from the Groves Creek Marsh, Skidaway Island, Georgia - 071410BT metaG (version 2) | ecosystem: Environmental > Aquatic > Marine > Intertidal zone >... | reverse complement strand
AAAAGGCCGGTCACCATGTCTTGGAACATGCTAAGGCCCTCAGTGCCCTCTAATAAGTCTCTCCAATATTGAGCAAACAACATGCGATCGCTTTGAACCCTAGGGCTCCACATCGCAGGTCCTTTTGATCTGTTGAGCATTCTAAACTGTATCATGCTCTTGTCTGTGATCAACGCTGAACCGCCGCCTAAGGCATCAATTTCACGAACTATTTGACCCTTGGCCACTCCGCCCATAGCCGGATTACAGCTCATTTGACCAATGGTCTGCATATTCATGGTAATGAGCAACACTTTCGCACCCATCTTAGCAGAGACATACGCCGCTTCACAGCCTGCGTGTCCCGCGCCTACCACTATAACATCGTATTTCTCGTCTAGAATCATATCCCTAGTGCGCGTAGCACCTCGTTTTCTTTTTCACGCATGACCTTACTTTCCACCTCGGTCTTGTCTTTAAAGCCCAACAAATGTAGAACTCCGTGAGCAACCACTCTATGAAATTCTTGAATCTCACTACTACCGTGGGTAGAAGCATTTTCTCTTACGCGGTCCATACTAATAAACAACTCACCGCTAATCTTTCTTGAGGTTGAATAATCGAAGGTGATGATATCTGTATAATAGTCGTGGTCCAAGTGTGTCTTGTTGATTTCCAACAGCTCGTCATCGCTCAACCAGTGCACTTGAATCTTACCTAAACGCTGCTCTGTATATAACTGAGAAATACAGCTAAAAACAGAGGTGATATCTACTTCTTGTGGAACCATAACTACTTGCGCTTGAGTATAGGCAAAGGTAAGTCGGTCGTCGAGGATTTTACACGCTCATTCACTTTAAAATCAACCGATTCTTCTTGCTTCTGGTTTCCTTCCTTAGAGCTACGCGTATCCCCTATCTCTTCTTTTTCAAAGACACTTTGCTCTATAGACCATAAACGCTTTTCAAAAGCTTCCAGCCGCTCTTTCTCTTCATTTGACATAAACAAGAGTTGCTGTTTGATAGACTCTAACTGAGATTGTAGTTCCTTTGAAACTCCCATCTTTTCAATGGATTCAATCCTCTTTAAAAGATCAACATCGTTCTGGGATGTTCCTTTTCCTGAGGCACCTTTTTGACCATTTTCACCCTCTTCACGAGGCTCTCCGCTTTGTCCCTTTGAACGACCTCCTGGTTTTTTACCTTGTGATGGTTTGCCTTTATTTCCCTTTTGACCTTGGCCGCTTGTTGAAGGTTTACCCGTCTTACCAGGACGCCCATTCTTACAATTCTTTTGTGCTTGATTTAAGGACAGCTTTTCACTTTCTAAAATCTCATAAAGAATCATGTCCAATTCGTTCAACGCACTAAGTACATAACCAGACGCGCTCGGCACCCCTTTATTTGCAACAAAAGCACTCTCTAATACACTAATTTGATCCTCTAGGTTGTTTTGACAAGTAGTTAGTGCCATTACTAAGGCGGGATCGTGTACCAATAGAAAAGCTAAACTATCATTGATATTATCCTCAATAGCTAGAAGCGCTTTTTGCTGACGAACCTTGTTGGTTTCTAAAGCTATGGTATTGGTTATTTCTTGCTGGATCGAGGTAGACCAGCTCTGTTTCAATAATCTTTTCAATCGCTCTACGTTATCCTCCTGTACCGCTGCTTGGGTAGTATTGAGTAGTTCTTCAAGTTTCTTTGCAGCGTCCTTTGCTTCTTCTTCTCGTTCCTCACCTTGCTCAGGAATATCTTCAATTTGATCCAATACATCCGCTTCTTCCGAACCTTCTTCAGTGGTAATATCCTCTAACATTTCTGCGATAAGGCTATCGGTAGAAGCATTCTTATTACTATCCACCGTGTATAGCGTAGATAGTAATTGTTCTTTTAACCAAAGTTGGTTTAACTCCTTTGTCCATTTACTCTCCTCCTCCGGATTTAAAGGTTGTAATGGGTCCAATTTCTTTATCTCCTCTTCCTTTCTGTCTTGGGATGTTTTTTCCTTTTGACGCTGTGCAGAAGATAATCGCTCTTTGCTTTCTTTTCGTATTCCTAACTCATCCGCAACTTGGCCAGCGATCTGCGATTGCAACATCTGAGCACTTGGTAAAGGTTTTTCAACCGTCAATACAGTAGTTTGTCCTTTGGTATCCCTTACCTTGATTTCAACAGAAGAAGAATTTGACCAATTCATATTGAAATTCTTTCGGGATCCCGAAATACGAGTGACCTGGTTATTAACAAACAAAGAGTGTAGACCAAAATCATCCCTCACCTCAAACTCTAATGAATCGATTGTATTTTGAATTATAGTAAGGGTAGGGAGATGGTCCTTTAGTTCTATAATAACAGGTTTGACTAATTCCTTTCCTTGAGAGGAAACTATACTAATCGTTTCTCCACTGCTCCAGTTTATAGTTTCCGATGCCTGTACTGTTCCACGTGAAACACTAAGGAATATTCTATCTGTTAACAAGCCTGTGAGTTCAAAAATGACTTCACTTCCGTCGTACATAAATAAGGTGTCGCTGCTCGTATATTGATCAACCTCTAAATAAGCGGGAGGGGAGATTCTTGCTGTGTAGTTATTTAGGCGAGGAATAGAATCAGTGGTAATCCATAATGATTTTACAAGGCGTCCCTGTAATAACCATTTTAATTCAATATCACTCGTACATATCAAGGAAGGTATTTGAGATAACTTACCGTTGATAGATAAGGTGGTTTTGTAGATCTCTGGAATCGAAAACACTTCACCATAATTCATGTATATAGTATCATATCCTTCAAATTGAATTCCAGAACGTGATGTGAATTCACCAGTGGTAATTTCTGAACCTGTATCTGATACTGATGATTTAAATATCGCTATACATGTAATACTCAGTATGAGAATAATCGTAATAGGAAGTAAGGCGAATTTTGATTGCCAAGATTGTTCGATGCGCGGTAAATCGTCGGTAAGTTCTTCCAATACTTTTTTTGAAGCCCAATTCTCAATGGTGTCTTTTGATTGAAGAAATTGGACACTTCTAAACCATCGCCCTTCATCATACTTCTGTAAGGCTTTAGAGAAATAGGTGATGGGAAGTATAAAAGTCGCTAGGTAGTATCCTAATAATCGGATAGGTCCAAGAAGTAAACCTAAACCCCATAGAATAGTAATAGCCTTGATTCCTTTAATAAACTCTTCTAATGGCGGAAAAAAGGCGTAGTTTGTGAAGACAATAATTAAGAGTAATAATGCAGAGAATATTAGATATAAAACACTGTAATACAATAACTTATGTAAAAATAAGCGTCGTAAATAGGATTTTATATTTCCTGGTATTCTCATTGCTAGTTTCTAGTTGTTCAACACAACAAACGGTCATTACAAACCTACCTAATTATAACGTTGAACAACAGGGTAGGGCGCAAAGGCCGACGGTTTTATTATTCCAAGATCCAGGATGTGGACTTAATGATTCAATTTCTAAGTATTTAAACAAAACCGGATTTAATGTACTTCGTATCACTAAGCAAACCGAGTCTCTAGAAGTTCAGAATAGTGATCATAAAGAACGACGGGGATATGAGGGAGTGGAGTTGTACAATGAACTAGCCCAGAAATATAATATCAAAACCCTTGCTTCGACTGGATTAGAGATACATGGTAGTATTCCTTGGTTTGTGAATACTCCTGTGCAAACCTTGTTTTTTTACAATTACTATCCGGGTTCTTTACAAGATCATATTCTCACTTCAATAGGTAAGAATGCAGATGTCTTTCCAATGTATATCGAAGAGTACCCAGCAGTGGAATTATTTGAATTACTATCCAAATATCCACCACCCAGTGGAAAAATATCCTCTTATCCTATCCGCTACGTCAATAGCATATGGCAAGAAGATCCTAAATCATATTTAGGAATGAATGAGCGCGAGGTTAGATTTTTTAGAATCTATTAAGCGCAGCTGATTTTGTTCACTCGACGACCGTGACGTCCACCTTCAAATTCAGCTTCGAAAAAGGCAGTGATGATGGTATTGATTTCCTCTTGCGATAAAAATCTCGCAGGAATTGCAATGATGTTTGCATCATTATGTTGACGGGCAAGTGAGGCAATCTCAGGCAACCAACAAAGAGCACCGCGAATACCTTGGTGTTTATTGACAGTCATATTGATACCATTACCAGATCCACAGATGACAACACCTAAATCTGCTTCTTTAGATTCTACTGCCTCAGCTACTTGGTGACCGTAATCTGGATAATCAACACTCTCTGTAGAGAAAGGTCCTTTATCAATCATTGAGTATCCTTTTCCTTCTAATAACTCGATGATGGCACTTTTCACTTCAACACCAGCATGGTCACAACCGATAGCAATTTTCATAGTCTCTTACTTTGGTACAAATATCAACAATGATGTTTGTAACTAGGTTAATAGATGTGAGTAAGTATTGAACATCGTATAGAAACTTATCCTTGCATTTTTGCTCCAAATTTCGAATTGAACAAAAATTTGAAAAACAGCTGTAAGAGTTGTTTTTACTTACACTCGACTTATCCGCATCCATCATGTAGATAATAACAGGAGCTTCTAAAAATCCTTTTCACTTTTCATTGTTGATAACCAAAATCACATTGTGAATACAAAATTCCAAATCCTTTAAACATAAGGGAATAGGAAAACAAGCATGGTGGATAAAGTAACTCTCCAGTTCACAGAATGATTTCATTCTAAAAGTTATCCCACTTATACACGGACTATATACATTACTATAACTTTCTTTAAAGAATAAGATTATATATATAATGAGAAGAGGAGATTGGTTAATACATGAATCTGTAGAGGTCTATGATAATCCATGGATCAATGTAGTACATCACAAGGTGTCTACCCCGAACCGTACCCCTGGAATTTATGGACAGGTGTCGTTTAAAAACTTCGCCATTGGTATTATTCCTATTGATCAGGATGGAATGACTTGGCGGGTGGGTCAGTATAGATTTCCTGTGGATCGGTACAGCTGGGAAATCCCAGAAGGCGGTGGTCCTTTGCAAGAAGATCCCTTAAAAAGTGCCCAGCGTGAATTACGAGAGGAGGTTGGGTTAATTGCAGCGCGATGGTCGCTTTTTATGGAATTAGATTTAAGTAATAGCGTAACCAACGAGCAGAGTTATGTGTACATCGCAGAAGAATTAACCTCTGTGCCTACTGAACACGAAGATTCAGAGAATCTTACCATTGAAAAATTACCTTTTTATGAATTGTATCAACAAGTACTCGACGGTACCATTCGCGATAGTATTTCTGTGGCCGCTATCTTAAAATTAGCGCATGTTCGGCCTGAACTAGTGAAGTGATTACTTTTTACCAGTGAGTATATATTTCTCAGATAAATCAATCCGAGAAAAATTACTCTAAAAGGATTTTAAAGAGCTTTCTAGGGACCAATTATATATTCTTGAGTATTCGGACGGTTCGGTACTAAAAGTCTTTTTAGGAGCCTTTTAAATCAAGGAATGTTTTAAAGTGTTCCATCACTGTTGCAGCGGCTTGATCTGTAGGGTGTGTTCCTTTTTCGTTGTAGTAGCTGTAATCCCTCAAAATATCTGTGACAATCTCAAAACTTGGGAAGTAATAACTGTTGATTCGAAGTTCAAGTAATTGCTCTATAACCAAGTGAAGTACAGATTTTGAAAGGGTGTTTTCACGCCACCCAAGTTTGGTGTATTTCACAGCACTAACGGTATAAATAATGGTCCAATCCTCTGGAATAACAGCAAGTACTTGCGCCCAATAACCCACAATATCCTCAATAGAAAGCAGTTGTCTCTCGAACAAAGGATTGGGCAGTTTATGGCAATTATTAACCACCTGATCTTCGTACATCCAAGCGTGGGCTGTGCCAAAAGACAGTATTAGAATGTTCTGATGGCCTTGATGTTTTTTAATATTATCAAGCACTTCTAATCTTATCGAATCTGTAGTGGATTGAAGGGCCGCGCTATCGGAATCTTGGAATTTATTAGCGGCATCTAATTGGTGATAGATCCCTTGAAAATCCACTGGAGGGAGGAGGGGAAAATCGTTCGAGAAGAGCCATTGCAATTGACGGCCGATGGATATAGGGTTGAAAGAAGTTCCTAAAGGATTGCAGTACATAGGTAGATGGTGTTGCTGGGCAAAACCTTCGAAGTGTTGCACGAAGCAACTACCAATACCTAAAAAAAAGAAAGGGGAATCTGATCCTTTCAAATTCCCCACTTCTATTTGTTTATGTGTCATTTAAATATTGAATTCAATCCCCTGCGCTAAAGGTAGGGCATTGCCATAATTCAATGTATTGGTTTGTCGGCGCATGTACGCTTTCCAAGCATCGGAGCCACTTTCTCGTCCGCCGCCTGTTTCTTTTTCACCGCCAAAGGCACCGCCTATTTCTGCTCCTGAAGTACCGATGTTGATATTTGCTATACCACAATCGGACCCAGATTCACTTAAGAAAATATGCGCTTCGCGGAAATCACTAGTCATCACTGCACTTGATAAACCTTGCTTCACATCATTTTGAATAGCAATAGCGTCGTGAATATCTCCGCTGTATTTCAACAAGTATAAAATAGGGGCAAAGGTTTCGCGCTGAACACTTTCGTAGTGGTTTTCAGCTTCGACAATACAAGGGGATACATAGAATCCTTCGTCGTAAATACCGCCAGAGAGTACCTCACCGCCTAACAACACCTTTCCGCCTTCCTCTTGAACAGTGGAAATGGTGTGTAAGAAATTATTAACCGAATCCTGGTCAATCAAGGGTCCTACATGGTTAGAGGCATCTAATGGGTTTCCAATTTTTAATTGGCCATAGGCCTGAACCAAGGCATTTTTCACAGTATCATATACCGACTCGTGGATGATCAATCTGCGGGTAGAAGTACAGCGTTGTCCACAGGTACCTACAGCGCCGAATATGGCACCGGTAATAGTCATTTTGAGATCACAGCTTGGAGTAATAATAATGGCATTATTGCCGCCGAGCTCCAAGATTGATTTTCCAAAACGACCTGCAACTGCAGCACCAACTATAGCACCCATGCGAGAGGAACCAGTGGCTGAGATTAGTGGTATTCTATGATCCTCAGTCATCCATTCTCCTACTTTATAATCACCGGTAATAATGTTTGAAATACCGTCCGGTAATCCATTAGCAGCAGCGACTTCGTTCCAGATATGTTGACAAGCCACGGCACATAATGGGGATTTTTCAGAGGCTTTCCAAACTACCGTATTTCCACATACCAAAGCGATGGCAAAGTTCCAAGACCAAACGGCAACAGGAAAGTTGAAAGCAGAGATTACACCAACCACACCAATAGGGTGCCATTGCTCCATCATGTGGTGTTCGGGACGTTCGCTTTTAATAGTCAATCCGTATAATTGACGAGATAGACCTACGGCAAAATCACAGATATCAATCATTTCCTGAACCTCACCCAATCCTTCTTGGTAGCTCTTACCCATTTCTAAAGAAACAAGGGCTCCTAAATCTTCTTTCTTTTTTCTCAGGACATTACCGAACTGTCGGATGTATTCTCCACGTTGAGGTGCAGGGACTTTTCGCCAGTCCACAAACGCTTGTTGCGCGGCATCCACAACCTTGTGATAATCACTTTCGGTAGTGGTATTTACCTCGGCGAGGTGTTGGTTTTGGATAGGAGAGGAAGAGCCAATGTACTGTGAGGAAGCAGACCACTTTTGTCCTATAGCTGTACCGTCATTTTTTGATTGGATTCCAAGTGAAGCTAGAATGTTTTCTGGTTGAAGCGTGTTCATGATAGATTCAAAATTTGTATAAAATTAAACATTGAGTACCACTTTTGTTGGAATTATAAATCTCTATCTGGTTTTTTTCTAAATGCTTCGGCTTGCGTACTTTTGTTATTTAGAATTAATTTAAATAAGATGCGTTTTACCCCAATTTTCCTCGCCATCCTTATTGCCGCCACCAGCTGTACAACCCCAGAAAACAGCGCCTCTTCCGCGCCAAGCAAACCCATCATCTTGTGTACCACAAGCATCATGACGGATTGGGTAAGCAACATCGCCGGGGAGCGTTTTGAGGTAAAAGCATTGCTTGATAAAGGCATCGATCCACATACCTACAAGCCAAGCAAGAAAGATTTGGATGCCATTCGAGCGGCGGACGTCATCATCTACCACGGCGTTCATTTGGAAGGAAAAATCATCGATGTCCTGGAAAAGATTCAGGGCAAATTGATCATTGATGCGGCGGCACACGTGCCGGATTCAATCATCATTAGCGACCCAAATTTCCCAGCGAGCAAGGATCCACATTACTGGTTTGATACAGAGCTCGTGAGATTTATCATTGGAGATATAGGCCAAGCATTATCAAGCGCCTATCCAGAGAGCGATTCAGAAATTTTAGCCGGTGTACAGCAATACCAAGCGGCCATTGCGGCTACCACGGATAGCGTTGCAGCGATTGTGAACAGTATTCCTGAGGACAACAGGTTGGTAGTGACCACCCACGATGCATTGAGTTACTGGGCGCGTACGTTTAACATGAAGGTGAATACCCTACAAGGGGCCTCGACGGTTTCTGAATTTGGACTAAAAGAAGTGACAGATTTGGTCAACTTCATTTGTGCAGAGGGGGTGCCAGCGATTTTCTTGGAAAACATTGTAAGCCCGCAGGCAATGGAAAGTGTGCAGCGTGGGTGCGCGGCAAAAGGCTGCCCAGTGGTACTAGGCCCGGAGCTTTTAAGCGACTCATTGGGACCAGAAGAGGATCAAGATACGTACCTTGAAATGCTCATATACAACGCCAATTTGTTGGCCACTTACTTAAAATAATCTTTGAACGACCTCATTAAATACCTCACTCTTTCGGACCCCAATGTTCGATACGTGGCCCTAGCTATTTTGCTATTAGGCGGGGTCAGTGGTGCGGTCGGTACATTCAATTTTCTACGTAAGAAAACCCTGGTCGGTGAAACCGTTGCCCACAGTATGCTGCCGGGCGTGCTTATCGCTTTTGTATTGAGCGGGGTTAAGGATCCATTGGTCTTGATTTCCGGCGCGGCGGTAAGCGGTTGGTTGTCCATTTGGGTGGTGGATTACATCACTAGACACAGCAAAATCAAAGGGGACAGCGCCTTGGCAATTGTGCTTTCGAGCTTCTTCGGACTGGGCATTGTGATGCTCACAGTGATTCAACGCACCTACGGCAGAGAGCAAAGCGGTTTAGATCATTACATCTTTGGAAACGCGGCAGCAATGAGTCCGGAGGACAGCGTGGTCTTTGGAATTATTTCCCTGGTAGTGCTGTTGATTGTGGCGTGGCATTACTTCAGTTTAAAGGCGGTTGTGTTCAACCAGGATTTTGCTCAAAGCGTCGGCATTAACACCAAATGGATTGAAACACTGATCAGCTTTATCACGATTTTAAGCATTAGTGTTGGGATTAAAGCGGTAGGCATTGTGATGATGAGTGCCCTACTTATAATACCTCCAACTGCCGCGAGGTTTTGGACCGACAAACTGGGCCGAATGTTATTGATTAGCGGCGCCTTCGGCGCCATTTCAGGTTGGCTAGGGGCTTTTATCAGCTACAGCTATTCGAGCATGCCGACCGGCCCGTGGACCATTGTGATGATTAGCTTGATTGCTTTTATCTCGATGATGTTTGCGCCGAACAAAGGAGTGGTTTTTCAGCGCTGGAGCAAGCTTTTGGTGAAGCGTAGAATGAACGAAGAAAACTTGCTGAAGACAGCGGTACAATTAGAAGTTCGAGGTCAGGGCAAGCTCTTTAACCGTAGGAGCATTAGCGCACGCCAATTCTTTGATACGCGATTGTGGAACAGAACCATTAAGCGCTTGCGCAGAAAAGGCTTGGTTAAGAGAGTACATACAGGATTTACCTTGAGTACAGAAGGCCGCGCCATTGGTGCTGAGATTGATAGACGTCACAAGATTTGGGAGGTCTATTTGCAGCGTCGTATGCAGATGAGTGTACACCTAGTCCACGACGAAGCCGATACCATGGAGCACTTTTTGACGCCAGAAATTGAGGCAGAGATATTAAAGGAATTGGGCCTTTGTAGTAGGTTTAACCCCTTGCTTGAAATACACGAAATAGTCCCAGAGGGCGCATAGTATGGATGCTTTTTGGATCATCATTACAGGCTTTTTAGTAGCATCTTCTACGGGGATGTTGGGCAACTTATTGCTGTTGCGCCGAATGAGCATGATGGGCGATGCCCTGAGCCATGCCGTGCTTCCAGGAATTGTAATTGCCTACCTCATCAGCGGTTCTCGCGCTTCTTTACCGTTGTTTTTAGGCGCGATCGTGATGGGTGTGGTGACCACGCTTTTGATCCAATTCTTTTCTTCCAAAGGCAAGATGCAATCAGACGCCGCGATGGGAACGGTCTTTACCTTTTTGTTTGCCGTAGGGGTGATCTTAGTGACCCGATTCGCAGGTGAAGCGGACATTGATGCAGATTGTGTATTGCACGGAGAAATTGCCTTTGTACCCCTTCAAACCTCTTCTTTTTTGGGTCTCAACGTTCCCGCCCCAGTGTGGACACTCTTGGTGTTGTTGTTGCTCATTCAGGTGATTTTCTGGTGGGGCTATAAAGGTTGGATGATTACGTCCTTCAACAATGAATATGCGCAAAGCATAGGGATTCGCACCGTGTTGTGGCACTACAGCTTAATGGCAGCAACCTCGGTGGCTACTGTGGTGAGCTTTGAAAGTGTGGGCGCTATTTTGGTCATTGCATTCCTAGTGGTTCCTGCGGCAAGTGCGTACTTAATCACCGATAACTTCAAGAGAATGACCCTGTTGATTATGCTGCAGGGACTGATCAGTGCAATCCTAGGTTATTATATCGCCGAATGGGTAGGCGGTTCCATCAGCGGATCTATGGCTGTGGCCAGTTTCTTTCAGTTTGCGGCTTGCTTCGCTTGGAGTAAGGTTGGGGCAAAAAAAGAGGGCTAAAGTCCCCACTCTAGCCCTCACTCGCTTAACACAAAAACACGTAGAATCGTTGTTTTCAAACGACAATGCAAACCTCGTGCCGAAAAATGGCGCAAGGAAAAAAACTTGTGTTAAGAGTTTGTTACCAGGTGGCGTCCGGGTAGGTACGCGGCAAACTTTGCATCTCGGCAAGGATATATCCCAGGTGGGCAGAGTGTATGCCGTATCGCCCGCCAGTTTGAGCCCAGGCATTATCATCAGGGCGAGAGAGCGTGGCCATCTGAAGCACTTCATCGACCTTTTCCAGCCAAGCAGATTTTAGTGTAGGGAAGGCTACGAAACTTGGATCCAGCTCTTCAAAAATTGGAGAAGATTCAAATAATTCACCGGCCCACATCCAAAGGTCGTTTATGCTTTTTTGAACTTTCTCGTGGCTTTCTTCTGTGCCGTCTCCCAAACGAACCACCCATTCTGCGCTCCACTGCGCGTGATAGGCAATTTCTTTGATGGACTTTTCTGCGATCTCTGCAATAGGCGCATAGGTACAATTTCTTAGCGCGTCGTAGAGGTAAAAATTGAAGGAGTCCATGAAGAAACTGCGCACGATGGAATCCCCCCAATGACCGTTGGGTTGCTCGACCAACAAGGCGTTGCGGAAACCCATATGATCACGGAAATACGCGAGGCTATCTTCTGTGGCAGCACCGCCTTTTAATTCCGCGAGGTGTTGGTACAACAATCGCGCGCGACCGATATGGTCTAATGCGGTATTGATGATCGCTATATCCTGTTCTAAGACCGGACCAGAGGAACACCATTTGCTAAGTTGCTGCCCTAAGATCAGGGCGTCGTCAGCCAGGAAAAACAAATATTCTTCTAGAGCCTCTTCTTTGGTGAAGTCGCGCTTCACGCCGTTTAACCATCCTCCCCCCATGGCTTACATGTGTTCGACATCATCAGGGATGTCGTAGAAGGTGGGGTGACGGTAGACTTTGTCGTCGCTAGGGGCAAACAACGGTTCTTTTTCGTCCGGCGAACTTGCGGTGATTTGGTCCGAAGGAACAACCCAAATACTGATGCCCTCTGAGCGTCGAGTATAGACGTCGCGAGCGTTTTTAATAGCCATATCGGCGTCGGCGGCGTGAAGGCTACCTACGTGTTTATGGGCAAGTCCGTTTTTGCTGCGGACAAAGACTTCGTAAAGCTTCCAGTGGTTCTTATTCATGCGGTTGTAATAGGTTAGGCTGCTGAGGTTCTTTTTTCTTTGCGCTTGGCTTCTTTTTCAGCGTAGGCGAGCGCGGCTTCACGGACCCAAGCGCCTTCTTCGTGCGCTTTTACGTGATGTGCAATACGCTCTTTATTGCAAGGCCCGTTGCCTTGAATAACGTTGTAAAACTCGTCCCAATTAATTTCTCCAAAATCGTACGATCCACGCTCCTCGTTCCATTTCAAATCAGGATCTGGAATGGTCAGCCCGAGGTAATGGGCTTGCGGAACGGTTTTATCGATGAACTCTTGACGAAGGGTATCGTTGCTCTTGCGCTTGATTTTCCAACGCATGCTTTGCTCGGAGTTTGGGCTATTGTCGTCCGACGGTCCAAACATCATGAGTGAAGGCCACCACCAGCGGTTTAAACTCTCTTGCGCCATTTTCTTTTGTTCAGGAGTTCCTTGGGCCAATTTCATTACGACCTCGTATCCCTGACGTTGGTGGAAACTTTCTTCCTTACAGATTTTAACCATGGCACGTGCATAAGGCCCGTAGCTCGTGCGCGTCAACATTACTTGGTTTTGAATCGCGGCACCGTCGACCAACCATCCAATCGTTCCCATATCTGCCCAAGAAGGCGTAGGGTAGTTGAAGATGGAGCTGTACTTCGCTTTACCGCTTTGCAAATCCGCAATCATTTGGTCGCGACTTGTACCTAAAGTTTCGGCGGCGCTGTACAAATACAAACCGTGTCCAGCCTCGTCCTGCACCTTGGCAAGAAGAATGAGTTTAGCGCGGAGCGAAGGCGCACGCGTGATCCAATTTGCTTCTGGCTGCATCCCAATAACCTCGCTGTGGGCGTGCTGAGAAATCTGACGCACCAAGGTCTTGCGGTATTTTTCGGGCATCCAGTCTTTCGGCTCCACCTTATTTTCGGCGTCTACGTAAGCCTGAAACTTTTCTTCTAAAGAGATGTTGGTTCCCATGTATCTGTGTATTTGGTCGTTTACAAAGTTAAAACACAACAACTAATGGTTGTTAATGGTTTAATATTGCGTTCTACCTTTACACCACAAATCCAGAAGCATGTTTAAATTCTTCAAGAAAAATTCCACAGAAAGCCCATCCCTACAGAAGGAATCGAACGAGAAAGGCGACGGTCATTTCCACGCGGTCACCGTTAAAGAGGTGCGTCGTGAGACTGAGGATGCCGTGAGTATTGCCTTTAACTTGCCTGAGGACGGCGCAGATTTTTCATTCTTACCAGGCCAATACCTTACCCTGAAAGCCAACATTGATGGGGAAGAGGTACGCCGATCGTATTCGGTTTGTGTCGCCCCACACGAGGGCGAGCTGCGCGTTGTGGTCAAAGAAATCGAAGGAGGTAAGTTTTCAACATATGCCAACCGCGAACTAAAGGCGGGTGATGCCATCGAAAGCATGGCGCCAACAGGCAATTTTACTTGGGCGCCTACGGGCAACGCCTCACACGTTGTGGGCTGGGCCGCAGGATCGGGCATTACCCCGGTAATGTCCATCGCAAAAAGCGTTTTGGCGAGTGATGATGAGAGCACCTTTACTCTCTTCTATGGGAACAAGAACAGCAATAGCATCATTTTCAAAGACGCTATCGACGATCTAAAAAACACCTACCTCGAGCGCTTCGAAGTACACCATGTATTGAGCCGTGAGGACCAGGGCACCGACCACCTCAAGGGTAGAATAGATGCCGCAAAGGCAGAGAAGTTTGCACAATCGCTGATCGACCTAAACAAAGTGACCGCACATTACCTGTGTGGGCCACAAGAGATGATCGAAACGGTAAGCGCCAAGCTCGAAAGTTTGGGTACGGCGAAATCGAATATTCACTTTGAGCTGTTCAACACCTCAGCACCTTCGAAAGAAGCCCAGGCCGCCTCTCAAGCACGAGCTTCGGCCAATGCTTCGGTAACCGTGGTATTGGACGGTGAGGAGACCCATTTTGAAATGGGGCCTAAGGACTATGTCTTGGACGCAGCCCTAGATGCCGGGGCCGACGTTCCTTATGCTTGTAAAGGCGCGGTGTGTTGTACCTGTCGTGCCAAAGTTTTGGAAGGAACTGCCGAGATGGTCATGAACTATGCACTTGTAGACGACGAGGTGAAAGACGGCTATATCCTTACCTGTCAAAGCCACGCCACGAGCGATAAACTAGTAGTAAGTTTCGATGAGTAAAAGCAGTCCTAGAAAGAATGGCGTAAGCGACGAACCCGGACCTTCTTTTCACGAGAAGAAGCCGAAGAACGCCAAGGACTACAACATCGGTAAGGGCGCGAAAAAGCGCATGAACAAAGCCAAAAAGTACGGTACTGGCGGAAAAAAACGCTAGGCCCAGGATATAAAAAGCCCCGCATCAGCGGGGCTTTTTGTTACTCGTATGTGTTGTTGTTCCGATCGATGTCGAGCATGCGCTGCGAAGGATCAATCTCAACCCCAATAACCGTTTCTTTACTAGGGATAAACAGCTTGTATTCTGGATGCGTCCAAGGCCAAGGTTGGTGAACCTCAAGGCCGTCTTGATGCTTGGCACCATACATACTAACAAGAGGAATGGTGTGCATTTCTTTACGTCCACCTTCATATTGCACCATTATATCTACCGGCATTGGGAACAGTCCAACGCGTCGTAGGGTGATTTGTGTGCCCACCTGGTCAGATTCAACAGATGCCACATCATAATCAATGCTCTTTACTTGATCCATGTAATAGCTGAGGTACCAGTCTAATTCCATGTCGGATTCCACCTCCATAATGCGCAAGAAATCTTCCGGCTTTGGATGCTTGAACTGCCACTTTTGCCAGTAGCGCATCATTCCGCGAGCAAAGGCCTCTTCACCAATAATGTATTCGAGTTGGTTTAAGAACAAGGCGCCTGCACTGTAGCTGTTGATGCCGTAAGTGCGGTTGTAGTTGAAGTGATCTGCGGGGGTGCTCAGGGGCTCGCGCAAGCCTGAGGTGTCGAGGTACACATACGCCCTGTAGGCTCCAAGGTGTGGGTTTTCTTCACCGCGATTGAACAGGAAGTTCATGCACTCCTCTTCTGCATAAGAAGTGAAGCCCTCGTCCATCCAGGGGTAGGCCGCTTCGTTTGTTCCAATCACGCCATAGTACCAGTTGTGTGTTGCCTCATGTACGAACAGCCCGGTAAAGCCCTCGAACTTATCGCCGCCGCCAAGCATCATGGTACACATGGGGTACTCCATTCCGCCATCGCCGCCCTGGATGAGGGAAAATTGATCATACGGGTACTTGCCGAAGTTGTTGGCCATGAAATCAAAGTACCCTTGTAGGTAGCCTTTTTGGATTTCGTCCCAATTTGCTTCGTTGGCCGTCTCAGGATCGTACAACAAGTGGACTAGCGGGCCGTTTTCAATTTGCAGCTGCTTGTGTACATAGTCCGGATCTGCGGCAAAGGCGAAATCATGGACTTTATCTGCTTTAAAATGCCAGGTGCGCAGCTCTTTTTTGCCCAAGCGAACTTTTTTAATGCCGCCATAACCAAAGCCGACATCTTCAGGGTTTTGTAGGTAACCCGTGCCGCCTAGGACATAGTCGCGGTGGATGTGAATTTTCACATCGAACGACCCCCAAACGCCATAGAATTCGCGTCCTACGTATTGGTCTGCATGCCAGCCGTCCTCGTCGTATTCGGCCAATTTTGGGTACCATTGCGTCATGGTAAATTCAATGCCCTCCTTGTTGTTCCAGCCCGAGCGACGAATCTGTTCTGGAACCTGAGCGTCCCACGCCATCGTGAATACGGTCGACTGCCCAGGCAGCAGGGGCTCAGCGAGCTCACATTTCAACACTGTGCCCTGAACGTCCCAGCGCAAAGGCGATCCGTTTTGGGTGAGGGTGCGCACGTTTTGGTATCCGATGCGATCTGGCCCTAACCCCTCGATGCGATCGCGCACCCGGCGGTCAGGATCGGCAATGTTGCGTGAACGCACGTCCATCATACTTTCCGGCTGGAAGGCGTTGAAGTAGAGGTGGAAATACGCCTTGTGCAAGGTGTCGGGGCTGTTGTTGGTGTAGGTGATTTGCTGTGCGCCGTCGTATTGGTGGTTCACCACGTCCATGGTGATGTCCATATTATAGTGCACGGCTTGTTGCCAATATTGAGCCTGGGCGCTACAACCTAGGCCTACAAAGAATACAAGTAGGAGATTTTTCATCGTGTGTAGGAGTTAACCAAAAAAGTGATCGAGGCGTCCGTTGTCCAAAAGTCGCGGACCCTTTTCTGTCATATGTAACGTACAAACTTCATTATACGCGTCGTGTTCGAGGAATAAATGGTAGCCCTTTTCCGCCGCTTCGGTAAAGATGCGGGTGCGCTCATCTAGGGTGAGTAGGGGCCGAGTATCGTAGCCCATCACATAGGGCAGGGGAATATGTCCCGTGGAGGGCAAAAGATCTGCCATGAAAACGACCGTTTGACCTTTGTAGGGCAGAATGGGACACATTTGGGCGTCGGTATGGCCGTTGACGACGAAGACGTCGAAGCCCAGCGGTGTGCTCACGCGGTGCTCGCTTTCTGGGGCGTCGATAAATCTGAGCTGCCCGCTTTCTTCGAGGGGCAGAATGTTTTCAGATAGGAAGCTGGCGCGTTCTCGGGCGTTGGGTTTGGTGGCCCAATTCCAGTGGCGCTCGTTGGTCCAATAATTGGCGTTTTTGAAGGCCGGTTCGTAACCGGTGCGGTCGGCGTTCCATTGCACAGCGCCCCCCACATGGTCAAAGTGAAGGTGGGTGAGGAATACGTCTGTGATGTCGTCGCGATTAAAGCCATGAGCGGCCAGCGACGCATCTAGGCTGTGGTCCCCGTGAAGGAAGTAGTGGCTGAAAAACTTTTCGCTTTGTTTGTTGCCGATACCGGTGTCGACGAGGATTAATTGGCCCTCGTTTTCAATCAATAAAGAGCGCATGGCCCAAGTACATAGGTTGCGTTCATCCGCAGGATTTGTGCGCTCCCAGAGGCCTTTGGGCACCACGCCAAACATGGCGCCGCCGTCGAGTTTGAAGTTCCCGGTGTGAATGGGGTAAAGGTTCATTTCTGAATGATTTTGCTCCAATTTACAACCGTTGTTCGTAACGCATATCACGGGGGGTCCTATTCTTAAAGGGTTATTTTACATTTAACCCGGCGTGAACATAAACCTGAACCGCGCCTTATATTGTAATAAACTGAGAACAAGATGAAAGCAAGCTCGAAACACAATCCTATCACAGAGTTTGACGCACCAAAACCATTTCGCTGGAACCAGTACCTCGTAGGTGGAGAGATCCACACTTGGGACGGTGATTTCGAGAAAGTATATAGCCCAATGGGCGCCGTTAAAGCCGATGGCACCACGGATAAAGTGTACCTCGGCGAGTCTCCAACACTGGACGAAGCCGCGGGTCTTAAGGCCCTGGCGGCAGCTAAAGAAGCCTATAACAACGGCCGTGGATATTGGCCAACGGCAGGTGCCGCAGCGCGTATCGCCGCCATGGAGAAGTTTGTGGCGTTGATGAAAGAAAAGCGCGAAGAGGTCAGCACTTTGTTGATGTGGGAGATTGCGAAGAACAAGAGCTCCGCCTACAAAGAATTTGACCGTACGGTGGATTATATCAATGACACGATCGAGGAGTATAAGGAGCTACAACGACGCGGTTCACACGTGGCGAGTAAGGATGGGGTGATTTCCCAAATTCGTCGTGGACCACTAGGCGTTGTATTGTGTTTAGGCCCGTACAACTACCCGCTAAACGAGACCTTTTGTTTACTCATTCCTTCCCTGATCATGGGGAACACCATTGTTTTCAAGCCTGCGAAATATGGCGTGCTATTGTTGACCCCGCTCATTGATGCGTTCAAAGAGGCCTTCCCTCCGGGAGCGGTGAACATCGTGTTCGGTCGTGGACGTACTTTGGCAGGCCCTATCATGAAAACAGGCGATGTGGACGTCTTGGCTTTAATTGGAAACTCAAAAAGCTCAAACGCATTGGTGGCGCAGCACCCAAAACCAAACCGCTTACGCCAGGTATTGGGACTAGAAGCTAAAAACCCAGCCATCGTTTTCGACGACGCGAACATTGACCAAGCGGTAAAGGAATGTGTGAACGGCGCCTTGAGCTATAACGGCCAGCGTTGTACGGCATTGAAGCTGTTGTTTGTACACAAGAGCGTATCGGAAGAGTTCCGCACCAAGTTTACCGCAGCGGTGGACGCCCTCGTTCTTGACCACCCAGAAACAGACTGTCCGCTCACTCCGCTGCCAGAGCGCAACAAAGTAGAGCAGATGGAAGCCTACGTGGACGATGCCGTGTCCAAGGGTGCGCAGGTGATCAATAAGAACGCAGGTCGCGTTTCAGATACCGCCTTCTTCCCAGCAGTGTTGTACCCGGTGACTAACGAGATGGACATTTTCCATGAGGAGCAGTTCGGCCCGGTCGTACCCATCGTGGAATACGAGGATCTTGAAGAAGTTATGGCGTGCATCGCAAAGAGCGACTACGGCCAGCAATGTAGTTTGTTCAGCGGCAACGAGGCGACTATTGCCTATGCCGTGGACAACATGGTGAACCAAGTATGTCGCGTGAACATCAACGCCTCTTGTCAGCGCGGTCCGGATTACTTGCCGTTTACCGGAAGAAAGGATAGCGCCGTAGCGACATTGAGCGTGCACGATGCGTTGCGATCGTTCTCAATCCGTACGCTTGTGGCGACGGGCGCGGACCAGAAAGAATTGGTCGGCAATGTGATTTCTGGGGGCCAAAGCACCTGGATGACGACCGACTACTTGTTGTAAAACACAACGCAACAGATCTACAACCCCGAGCCTTTGGTTCGGGGTTTTTTATTGTACTTTGATGAGATGAAGATTCAATACCAAATCCAAGAAGAGGATTTTTATACTTATCAGCTTTTCACGGCCTCACAATCTAAGCGTGTGCAACGCCAAAGGTCTCGCAGCAAACTATTGCTGTTGGGGATGTGTGCACTGGGGATGTGGGTTTTTTATTTCGATAACGCAGGGATGACCTTTTACTTCGCTGGTGTTTTTCTGGTGGTGCTTTTTGGGTATGGCAGGTATTTTAGCTGGAGGTTCCGAAAGCATTATCGCGCGCACATTAAAGAACATTATTCGGGCCGATTCGGTCTTGAGGAAACCCTTGTCTTGGAAGATGATGTGGTGATTTCCACGAATAAATTGGGCGAAAGCAAGTTGAATATTTCCGAGTTTGAGAAAATCAGTGAAACCCGGTCCCACTTGTTCGTGCACATGAGCACCGGAAATACATTAATCATCCCTACACATGCAGATGGGGTACAGGTCTTCAAGCAACACCTAGTTGACAAAGGCGTGAGGGTTGAGCTTTGTTTTGATTGGAAGTTTTAGCGGATTGCCCTCACTTTGTTCGGGCGGACCGCGTGGTCACCTAAGGTCAGTAAGAACGCCCCGGTCCTTTGCTGCGCAAAGCCCTTGGCCTTTTTTAGTTGCCCCGGCGCTCAAGCAAGCTTGGCGCCGCACCAACTAAAAAACCCCAGCTCGCATCGCGAGCCGGGGCTTTTCTTATTCTGAGGTTCCGAGCGGACTCGAACCGCTGTAGCTGGT
>Ga0255760_10001852_pt1 | contig 19862 bp, 19 predicted proteins | sample 071ome_25_FD_179960 | JGI IMG/M metagenome (GOLD analysis project Ga0255760, IMG submission 179960) | Coastal salt marsh microbial communities from the Groves Creek Marsh, Skidaway Island, Georgia - 071410BT metaG (version 2) | ecosystem: Environmental > Aquatic > Marine > Intertidal zone >... | reverse complement strand
TCGTAGGTCCATTCCGCGGGCGTGTTGTCGAAGTCCATGAGCGCCGCATCGCTGTCGGTGCCGATGGTCCATTTCATCTCGCAGTCGACGCTGGCCAAGGCATTCTCGAGTTCAGGATCGACGAGTAGCACGCGCGCTCCTGAATGCTTGACGATGTAGTCGACCTCCTCGGCAACAAGGCGGAAGTTCACTGGCACCAGGATGCGTCCGGAACCCGACACGCCGAACAAGGCGGTGAGGAGACGAGCCGAATTGTGAGAGACCATGGCGACACGCTCGCCGACTGCAATTCCGAGCCGGTCAAGTCCGGCAGCGATGGCGCGAGCCCGCCGCGCCATCTCGCGATAATCGATCGAGTCCCACGAGGGTGCGGGTTGATCGGGTTCATCGACGATGGCGACCCGGTCGGGGTAGACCAGCTCGGCGCGGCGTAAGAAGTCATTCACGGTCATGGGGACGAACATGCCCCACACCGTAGTCGGCGGTGCTGTGACCGAAGTCATGGAATCATGGCGTGACGGCGATGGCGCGTAGTGTGCAGACATGGCGCGTCGAGACGGAATGACCATCCCACTGCCCGGCCACCTGCACGCCCAGCGTGATCGCATCGTGGAGTTGGCTGACCTTGGCTACACCGATGTGTGGAGCGCGGAATCCGACGGTGCCGATGGCTTCACCCCGTTGGCGCTGGCCGCAGCATGGGAAAGCCGCCTCCGCCTCGGTACGGCGATTATCCCGGCGTTCACCCGCGGTCCGGCGTGCCTTGCGCAGTCGGTGGCCTCCCTTGCCGATGCAGCGCCAGGCCGTTTCACCATTGGAATCGGGTCATCGAGCGATGTCATCGTCGGGCGCTGGAACGGTATCCCATTCGAACAGCCGTACCGCCGTGTGCGCGACACGGTGCGGTTCCTGCGCGATGCTCTCAGCGGCGAGAAGGTGGCGCAGCGCTATGACACGTTTGAGGTGAATGGCTTTCGTCTGGGTGTGAAGCCAGAGGTGTCGCCACCGATTTTGGTTGCCGCACTGCGCGAACAGATGCTGCGCCTGGCGGGCCGCGAAGGAGATGGTGCCATTATCAACTGGCTCGCCCCGCACGATGTCGCCGCGGTGGCCTCGGTGGTCAACGAAGCGGCGGGTGGCAGTGCTGAGATTGTCGCGCGGATATTCGTATGTCCGAGCGACAATGCTGAGGTCGTGCGCGCGGGAGCGCGTTACGCGATCGCGGCGTATATGAACGTGCCTGTGTACGCCGAATTTCAGCGGTGGTTAGGGCGCGGTGATGCTTTGGCAGGAATGTGGGAGGCATGGGCGGCAGGTGATCGTCGCCAGGCCCTTCAAGAGATTCCCGATGAAGTGGTTGATGATCTCGTGGTGCACGGAACGCCGGAGCAGTGTCGTGCCCGCATTGACGAATACGTGGCGGCTGGAGTCACGACGACAGCACTTGCGATTCTCGGCCTCGACCCAGATGTGTCCCATGGTGATGCCGTCCGCGCACTCGCACCGCAGGCCTAAAGCAGGCGCATCTGCTGCCTGCATGCGTCGTAATGAGGAATTAGGCGGCCCGGTCGGTTGTGTGTTCGGTTGGGGTGACCATGCTGTGGGCTGATCGACGTTGAGCAAGTTGGGCGCGCAACACGGCGATGTGAGCCAGACCGCGCTGCCGGGTGTCGTCGTCGATGCGGAATCGCTCGCGAGCTGGTAGCTCCTGATCGGCGAGAAGCGTCAGTTGCTCGGAGTCGAGGTGACGATGTTCGCTGCTGTGGTTCATGCGCTCACCATGACACAGGGGTGTAACAGCGAGTGCTGGTGATACTAGAGAGCACGAAGGCCGGCAGTGACGGCAGCCGCCGTCACGATCACCACGATGAATGGCGCTCGTCGCCACACCAGCACCCCGGCGGCAGCCATCCCTATTTGACGGGCATCTGCATCGAGCGAGGTGCCATCGGTCAAGGTCAACTGGGCGACTACTGCAGCGACAACAGCTGCTGGGATCAGCGAGGCCAGGCGCGCAGTCGATGGATACTTCGTGATCAGGCGGCCACCGAGAAACATGCCCACAACACGTTGCAGTGCAACGCCTGCTGCGAGTGCAGCGACGACAATCCAACTCATTGATTCTCCCCGGAGCGAATTCCGAGTGCCACGACCGCGCCGCTGACACTCAAAATGATTGGAACGCCCGCCGGAGCGACGCCGAGCAAACCAACGCACACTGTGGCGCCGATGACAGCAGCCACCAACCCGGCGCGTTCCCTCAAGAGGTTCCCGATAATCGCCAACATGGCGGCGGGGAAGACAGCATCGAGCCCCCATGCGCTCGCATCGCCGATGACATTGCCGAACACGATGCCAACGATCGTTCCCGACCACCATCCCACATGCATCGCTGCGGTGACTCGCCAGAAGGTGCCGATGACATCGTGTTGGGCATCGTGCTGCACCGCAAGACCGACATTGGGATCGAATGACTGCAGCGCAATCGCCAGACGATGAGCACGACCCACTGTGATACGTGACCCGAGACTCGCCGCGAGCAGGCCAAATCGCGAAGCGACCACCCACCCGGCGATCAGGGCGGCGAGAATTCCTCCACCGGCATCGCGCACGGCCAAGTAGGCCAACTCGGTCGTTGCCGCGTTGACAACGACGGCCGCGACGAACGTTCTTGTCTCCGATTCGATTCGTTCGAGTACAACGACATTGACCGTGATGCCGAGGGCAAAAAAGGTCGCCGCGATGCCAAACAGGACGCCCAGCGGCGGCGACGAAGAGCGATCGCTGCTCATTGGTGGAGTTTGACATTTGCGGTGGGGGACGCCGCCAGCGGACGTGCACTCACCACCTCGGGCGACGTGGTGTCATCACGCGGCGATGACGACACAGCAGATGAATGCCACTGCGCACAGCACAGTGAGCGCAGCCACCGTCGAAGGTCGGCGTATGCGCCCGCGTCGATCAGATTCCACAAGGGCGCATGCTCCTCCGGCAATAACCCCTCCGAGATGCCCTCCGATGGAGATGCCAGGCACCACGAACGTGATCAGAAGATTCATGAGGAGCAGAGACCCGATACCGGTGTTCATCGGATTGACCCCACGCCGCCAGAACCCGATCGCCGCGAAACCCATCAACCCAAAAACGGCGCCCGACGCCCCTCCGTGAAGACCGTTCGGTTGAAGGGCCAACGCCCCTGCAGATCCACCGAAAATGGATGCAAGGTAGATGATGCCAAAGGCAACTGGTCCAAGGGCGCCCTCGAGCATGCGCCCCAATTGGTAGAGCAGGAACATATTGAACGCCAGATGGATAGCACCGAAGTGAATAAATCCAGATGATGCGAAGCGGTACCAATCTTGGGGGCTATCAATAAATGGTCCGTACAGTCCGAGATCGGCGTGCAGCGCCGTCACGGAGCCGTTGAGCGTCGCGGCGTCGGCAACGGTCATGACAACGAAGACCGCGACATTCACGCCGATGATGGCACGGGTGAGTGCACCCGAGTTTCGGGCCGACCACTGGCGAGCACGGACACGTGCAGCGGGCCGACTGGCTCGGCGGCAGTCGTGGCAGATACTGCCAACCGCTCCTTGGACGAGGCAATCGCCGCATGACGGTCGGGCACAGCGCGTGCAGCGCCGACCAGCCGGTCGGCCGGGATGTCGGTGGCACACATCAGCGGGCGGGGCCACGGCCGCGTCGGGTTTCGGGGGTGGAAGATCAGCCATTGCGGGCCTCTGCGGAGCGGCGCAGCACCTCGAATGAGTGGATGCCAGTGGCGTGTCCATCGGACCAGGTGATGGCGAGCCCCCAGAGACCATGCATCTCGGCACTCACGAGTGTGATATCGGCGGGCACCGTTGGTCCACCCTGCGGTCGAAGCTGGACGCAGGCGGCACATGGGCACGCCTGGCGCAGTTCCTTTAGGGGGAACTCGATGACCATTCCGTCATCCCACTCAACGGTGACGCCCGACGACCGTGAGGCTGCGATTGAGACGACCTGTGGCATATCAGACGATCAGGCCAATGAACTCGGCAACTCCGTTAGCTGATGGGTCACGAAGATCACGACCGTCCCCGCTATCGCACCCACCAGTGGCGAGACACCACACGAGAACCAGACCGGCAGCAAAGACACGGCGCCGAATGACCACGACGCCACGCTATCGGTAGTCTGAGGGCGTGTCCGATCGTCCCCCGTGCATCATGACGGTGCACGCCCACCCTGATGACGAGGCCTCAAAGGGGCCCGGCACCATCGCTTTGTATTCCTCGCGAGGTGTTTCGACTGTGCTGGTGTGCTGCACCGGGGGCGAAGAAGGAGATCTGCAGAATCCGGCTTTGGCCGAACCGGGTGGACCTCTACACGGTCTCGAGGGCGTTGCGCTGTCACAGGCCATCGCGGATATGCGTCCAGCAGAACTAGCGGCGAGTGCGCAAGCCATTGGGTTTGATCACGTCGTGATGCTCGGTTACCGCGACTCTGGGATGGCTGGTTGTGATGCCAATGCGCACCCTGACTGCTTCGCAACTGCGCCCCATGATGACGCATGTCGTCGGTTGGTGACGGAAATTCGGCGTCACCGACCGGATGTGTTGTTGACCTATCCGGATGATCAGCGCGGCTATCCGCATCCGGACCACCTGAGGGTGCATGAGATCTCAATGGCTGCTGTCGATTATGCGGCTGATCCCGCGTGGCATCCAGATGCTGGTCCTGCTCATGAGGTTCGCAAGGTGTACTACAGCGCCTGGTCTCGCCGTCGGCTCCTGGCCCTGCACGATGCTCTGCTGGCGAAGTGGGGCGAATCACCTTTTGATGAGCGTTGGTGGGAACGGCCCGACACCGACTATCGCATCACCACCCGGATCGATGTAGCCGACCACATTGCGGCTCGGAGCGCCGCACTGCGTGCCCATGCGACGCAAATCGATCCTGCGTCGCCGTTCTGGTTCGGCCTCGATGACGGTGAGCTACGCGCGGTCTACCCGTTCGAGGATTGGATTCTTGCGCGGCCGAGCACCGACAACGATGCAGTGGAGGAAGACGATCTCTTCAGTGGGCTCGACGATGTTCGTTGCGATGCCGATGGCCAGTATTTCCGTGCTGCTGGAGCACCAGCGTCATGAGCGTGCGCTGGCGGGTGTCATTTGGCGGTCGTGATGTCGTGGTCGAGGGCCCAGATGACGCGATGGTGACGGTCACCATTCCAGCCGTTGATGTGACAGCCGACGGATTCGATCCGACCGAGGCCTACATGCGGGGATCATTGAAAGCCGAGGGGAATACAGGTGTTCTCTTCAGAGTTCTTGCCGATGGCACAGCGCTCAGTGAGCTGACCCGGCTCGCATCGCGTCCCTGAGCTCGCGGTAGCCGATCAACGTGATGTCGCGATTGGCGATCATCTCTGCGATCGCTGGGTCAAGCGCAAGTTGAAGGTCGTCGATCCATCCGTCAGCGTCGGTGGTCATCGCCCGCACTTCGGGTGTGTCGATCGCGGGTTGGATATGCACCTCGGTGACGCCGACAGGCAATGACTCGATGGCGGCCACGAGTCGTTCACGTGATCCGGGACGCCAATCGTGATCGAAGAAATCGGGATGGATGATGTCGCGCTCGGCGGCGAGCCGACGAAATGCAAACCCAACGGTTTCTTCCGACACGGTTGACGGCAATCGGATTGGCAAGCGGAATTCGTCGGCGAGATCGAGGTACACGTCGAAGAATTCAGGTCGCAATGTCATCTTCGTGAGGTGAGGCGCCAAGTGGGTGACATCGAGCCCCCAGGCCCCGGCACGGGTGATCTGGGTACGCAGTTCCCTATAGACCTCATCAATGTCGGCGTGCTCCCATAAATCGTCGGGGGAGGCGGGAAACCCGCCGTCGCCGGACAGCAAGGATGGCGCATGGGTCACCGGTCCCCATCGGTAGGTGGGGTGTTCAGAGTTGAGCGTCAGGTGGACGCCGACGTCGTCCGCGTCGGTCAGACCCGCGGTGGCGTGGCGCGCCCATGGGGCGGGGACCATCATCGAGGCGCATGTTGCAATGCCGTCGCGAAGTGCGGAGAAGACGCCGACGGTGGATGCATGTGATGCACCCAAGTCGTCACAGGAAATGATGAGCGCATGTGCGTCCGATGGAAGACCAAGACGATCCAGCAGCAGCGACACAGGGCGAGGCTACCGCTCCGCAGCACCCACGCAGAGAGTCCAGATCCCACGTCGGTCTGAACGGGCCTCCCGCTCGGCGCGGGTGAGCGCGTCGTCATACTTCCCGTTCGGGGGTATGACCAATCGCTGGGCCCAACCGTGTTGCAACAGTGCGGCATTGAGGGATTGGTCGAGGCCGGTCGGGGTCACGACGGCGAGCAGCCGACCGTAATGGTCACGTGGAACCACATCGCGGTGTAACTCAACCGACGTGCCGATGGGAACGCTGCGTGCTGTGAATTCGGCCGCCTGAATGGCCCCGCATTCGGGTCCACCATCGGAGAAGAGTTCAGGAGTGTCGATGCCGAGCAAACGAACACGCTCTGTGGCCCCGCCGATGTCGACGACGACTGTGTCACCATCAATGTGGGCTGTCACAACGGCGAGATCTGCTGGCCGTTGTCCCGATCCGCACCCCAGAATCGATACGGCCAGAAGCAGATAGCGCGAAGTTCTCAGAGTCGTTCGATAAGCGTTCCCGTGCCGAGTCCGCCACCGCAGCACATCGAGATGAGGCCGAATCGGCCCGAACTGCGCTCCAATTCGTGGAGCGCCTTGGTCATGAGGAAGGCGCCTGTTGCACCGAGAGGGTGACCCAGGGCGATCGCGCCGCCATTCGGGTTGGTACGGGCGAGATCCGCACCCGTCTCCGCTGCCCATGCCAACACGACAGATGCAAAGGCCTCGTTGATCTCGAAGGTGTCGATGTCGTTGATACCGAGGCCGCTTCGGTTCAGCAGGCGTTGCGTCGCATCGATCGGGCCGGTCAGCATCAGCACCGGGTCGACACCAACAAGACAGGTGTCGAGAATGCGTGCTCGTGGTGTCAGACCGAGTTCGTCGGCTTTCTTGGCCGTCATCATGATGACGGCAGCGGCACCATCGGAGATCTGTGAGGAGTTACCCGCTGTGTGAACTCCATCGGGACGCGCGACAGGAGACAGTGCCCCGAGCCGCTCAAGATCGGTGTCGCGGATGCCCTCGTCGCGTTCGATGGTGCGCATGTCACCGGTGGGCTGTCCGTCGGCATCGAGCACAGGGGCCTCCACGGGCACCCACTGGCCAGCAAATCGGTCCTGTTCCCAGGCGGCCGCTGCGCGCTGCTGTGATTCATAACCAAAGCGGTCGGTGTCGGCACGGCTGATACCCCACCGATCGGCGATGCGTTCGGCGCCCTCAAACTGGGAGGTCATCTCGTACTGCTCGAAATATGGCTTCGGAATCGGAACGCCCAGCCCAAGTTTCTTCGATGAATTCGACCCGATTGGCACTCGAGACATCACCTCGACTCCGCAGGCCATTGTCACATCTGTGACTCCTGAAGCGACGAGGCTGGAGGCGAGGTTCGTGGCCTGCTGGGATGACCCGCACTGGGTATCGACAGTCGTCGCCGCACTCGACAGGGGAAGACCTGCGGCCAGCCACGCTGTGCGTGTGACGTTGAAACTCTGCTCGCCAACCTGAGAAACACAACCCCCCACGACCTGCTCGATGGCTGCAGCATCAATGCCGGTTCGATCGATGGCGGCCCGCTGCACCCGACCGAGAAGATCAGCAGGATGCAGGCCGGCAAACCCACCATTACGACGACCGATAGGGGAGCGAACGGCATCGACGATGACGACGTCGTTCGGAGCGAGAGGTGAATCTGGCGATGTCATGGCGCCACCCTACGTCTCATGGAGCAGTCCGGCGCCATTGGTGGTGCTGTGCGTCACCGGGCGGTTACAGAGTGAATTCGGCACGGACGTCACTGCGGCGTCCTGCTCGCCAATCAGCAACAAATGACGCTCGATCTCCACGCAGAAGTGTCGTGCGATGTTCGATCGGTCGGCCAGCCACACAGCCGGTGCGAACCACACAGAACACCGGAGATCCATGGGCTACATCCAAGAGGTCGGCGTCCGCGCCTTGAACGGTCGCGGGCGTGATCGTCTCGATACCCGACGTCGGCCGACCAATACCTGAGGCCTCGAGTTCGTCGTAGAGAGCGGTGTGAGTGAAATCAACTTCGAGCAAACAGCGCGCAATATCGGCATCAAGGCGAACACGGTCGAGTGCCAATACCTCGCCCGCAGCGAGGCGGAGTCGATCGAGATGGATCATCATGGAACCGGCTGGAAGTCCGAGTTGCTGAGCAGCGACGTCATCGGTGTCCTCGCGAAGAGCAAGAACAGTTGACGACTGCTCATGACCGGCATCTTCTACGACTCGAAAGAGGCTGTACAGCGAGCCCAGGGACTGCTCGAGGCGGCCATCATCCACAGTGGTGCCAATGCCTCTCGAACGCCGAACGATGCCGTCGTTGCCGAGCCCTTGCACAGCATGACGTGCGGTGTGGCGGGAGACGCCGTACACCTCCATCAATTCGCGGTCGGTCGGAAAGCGTTCCGTGAAGTGCCCGAGATCAAGTCGCCGGCGCAACTCATGCTCGAGTTGAGCCCACAGGGGTTCATTGCCCGAGCGATCAATCTGTAGTGCGCCGATACCGAAGTCAGTCATCATGACCTAAGTGGAATGCTGATGGGACGGGCTTTAGTGGCCGTGCGTACCACAGCGGACGGCGGAGGCCTCCAGGCCCCGGGGCGGGACGCGTCTTGGATAACCAGTCCAGATAGGCCTCGCGCGACTTCGCTGTGTCCACGACCACATCTCCGTACTCATCACCAGGCTGTGCTGGGCCGACTCGCACGCGCTGGTGCCAACACTGCATGCCCGAGATCGGATCGGGTTGCACGGCAAACGTCAGGTTCTGGTGCACCCCGGTGTCGTTCCACCAAATGCGTTCGGTATCGGGATCCTTTGATGTGTACGACGACATTCCCTTGGTTCGACGTAGCGACCACTCGCTTCCGTCGTTGTTGATACGAGCGAGACCTGCGCCCCACGAGCGTGCCTTCTCCTCCTCGATGCGCCAACGGCCCATGTGATGGCTGGCCGCGACGACACCAGGTCGGATGCCTTCTGTGCGCCACGATGAAATCACGAAGTGCCCGATGCGTGTGGTGACACGCACGAGACCGTTCTCATCGATGCCAAGTCGCTCCGCGTCGCTTGGGTGCAGCCACAGGGGATGACGGTGGCTGATCTCATTCAGCCATTTGGAGTTCGCCGAGCGTGTGTGGATGAGGGTTGGGATACGGAATGTCGGCAGCAGGATGCGCTCATCGTTCTCCATGTCGAGGTCCTCCCAGTGCACATGGGACGGGATCCATTTCGGCGTTGCGTATTCGGGCCACCCCCAGTCACGCAACGTGGTGGAGAACAGTTCGAGTTTCTTGGAGGGAGTGGGAAAGCCTTCTTTCAACTCGCCGTCGACCTCAACAGCGGGCGAACCATCACCGAGTTTTGGAATCGACAACTCGCTCAACGATTCGCGTGAGCCATCCCATGTTCCTGGGGTTCCAGGCTTGCGGTACACGCCAGATTCGTCACGGACACAACCATCCACCGCCGAGGCATCAACTGCACGTTCGTATGGGGTGTAGGGGTCACCTGGAACAGCGAACGCACCTCGATCACGCATGAAGTCGAGTGGTGTTTGACCAGCAGCCTGCGCAGCCTCGCTCAGACCGGGGACACCCTCGGCAAACATGCGTCCGTAGTACTCGTCGATTCCGATTGGTTCGCCAGGGTGATCGATCGACTCGAAGTGTTCACGGATACCGAGCGAACCGTCAGGGTCGATGCGCCACGACAGATCAATCCAGAACTCGTTTTCCTCCCACACCTCGCCGTCGTTGAATTCCCACGTGCGACGGTCCGGGCCGATCTCCTCGCCATTCAGTTCTGCGTATCGGCGCATCACCGGTTGACGGAAGCCGATCCAACGTCCTGCATGGGTCTCGTAGCTGGCGATGTCATGACGCTCAGAGCCCACACCCATTGGCAGGACGTAGTCGGCGAACCATGAGGTTTCGGACCACGTCGGCGTGAGAGCAACATGGCACCCGACCTTGTTGGGGTCCTTGAGCGCCTCGAGCCATGAGAAGCCGTCGGGGTTCGTCCACACCGGGTTGTAGACACGGGTGAAGTAGGTGTCCAGCCGCCCTCGACCCTCGTTCAGGAAATGGGGGAGGAGGATGGACATCTCGTGATAGGCGAGCGGGTATTCCGTCGGCCAATTCATCTCGTTCCATTCCCGGATGGGCTGTGTTCCCTTCGGGGCGGCAGGCGTGAACTTGTTCCAACCGTTCGCGCTCGTGCCGCCGGGGGTTCCCACAGAACCGGTCAACACGTTCAAGAAGAAGAGGCACCGGGCGACCTGCCAACCGCCCAAGTTGCCGGCACCGGCGCTGCGCCAGTTGTGCGAGGCGAACTTCGTCGGGTGACGGCCGATGATTCGCGCAATGTCGACGATGGTCTGGGCCGCCACACCGCATACATGTTCCGCGCGCTCGGGTGTGTACTCCGCGTACTCATCGAGAAGAGCGGTCTCCAGCGAGTCGAAGGTGCAGTCAAGATCCGGACGGGTTTCGGTGAGATAGGTCTCCCAGTTGACCCAACGGCGCACAAAGTCGCGTTCCCACGTCCCATCGAGGAGCAACTGTCGGGCCATGGCCAAGAGCATGAATGGTTCGGTGCCGGGCCATGGGGCGAGCCAATGGTCGGCTTTCGCGCCGGTATTTGACAGGCGTGGGTCGACACAGATCACGGTTGCGCCCGCCGCCTTGCCTTCCATGATGCGCTGTGCATGTGGATTGAAATAGTGCCCCGCTTCAAGATGTGAGGAGATCAGAAAGATCACTTCGGCATTGGCGAAATCAGATGACGGGCGGTCAAAGCCCATCCACGACTGGTAGCCAATCCGGGCATTAGAGGAGCAGATGTTGGTGTGGCTGTTGTGACCGTCAACGCCCCACGCGTGTAGAACTCGCTCGGTGTAACCATCCTCGCCTGGTCGGCCAACGTGGTACATCACTTCGTTGCCACGGCCCTCAGAGATCGCGGTGCGGATCCGGCCCCCGATCTCTTCGAGTGCCTCATCCCAGGTGATGCGCTCCCACTGGCCCGATCCACGTTCTCCAACGCGTCGCATCGGGTACAGCACCCGCTCGGGGTCGTGGACCTGGTTGATGGTGGCCGGGCCCTTGGCGCAGTTCCGCCCTCGGCTGGCCGGATGTTCGGGGTTGCCCTCAAACTTCACGACCTCACCCGACTCCTTGTCGATGAAGGCAACAAGGCCACAGGCCGCTTCACAGTTAAAGCACGTCGTGGGAACCAAGGTGTAGTGGCGCTCGCGCCGCTCGGGCCATGCCTTGGCGTCGAGTTCTGTCCAGTCGTGCCACTTCTCGTGTGGTGGATGGTTGGTCAAAGACATCGCGGGTTCCGATCAGGAGAGAGGGACGGACTGGCCTGCGCGAACGTAGGCATCTTCGTAGCTAAATAGGCCGATGAGGGCGCTGAGGCCGGCAAGTGCGGCGAGGGCGGTAGAGGTATCGCCGCTGCTCATGAGGGCGGTCGCTGCCAGAACCAACGGGATCACTATCCCCGTGAGAACGCCGCCGAACCAAAATCGTCCGGCGTACGCACCCTTGGTCATTTCGAGGACTGCGAGTTCCACCGAACGGGATGGGCGAGACCACAATTCCGTCGCAATAAGTCCGCCAAGAGAGCCCAGTCCAATCAGCATCACGATCACGATGGCGTCTTGTTCTGGAACATCGATGACGAGATCCAGCATGGCGTAGGCGCTGGAACCAGCGACAGCCGCTTGGGCGAGCAGCGTTGGCAGCAACAGTGGCGTCTGCCAGAGGTCCCGTCCTTCGCATTGGCCAAAGAGGAAAGCTGTGTATCCGGCGACGGCCGCTCCGAGCGCGACCATCGGGAGGGCGAGCCACGGCAAAACATCTTCGGCGTTGATCAGGTCGACCAAGCCCCATACGCCGGTGAGCCCGGCAAAGGCGCCCAGAATCCACGCCCCGCGAACCAGCCATGACGAGGTGTTGGACTTCGTCAAGATGTACAAGAACCGTCCTGGCTGTTTGAGGTCACCGATGAGCAAGGCCCCGGTGATCGCCGTGAAGATCGCTGCCACGACGGCGGGCAGGACACCCGCGGCACTTGACGATGTGCCGTGACCCATGGCGACCATGAGCGCGGCGATACCCATGACACCGGCTGCCACGGCCTTCGTGACGAGGTAGCCCGACACCTTCGATTTCCAGGTCATCGGGTGGGTGGTGGTGTACGCGGTACGCGCAACGACACCGTTTCCGGAATGGTCGGCCATCACCGGGCTGATCGTGGGGTGGTCCTTGGTTGTGTCGGCCCAGATCATGCCATCGTCGGCAATGCGCGTGCGTGTGGGGTCTAAAGATGCTTGATCAACCCCGCGGTAGAACACCTTCGGATTCGTTCCCTGCTCGGGAGCGCGAACCGCAGTGGCCTCTCGCGCCACAATCTTGCTGATCTCGGATTCTGGATCATCCAGGTCCCCGGTGATGATCGCGTGCGTGGGGCAAACGACGACACATGCGGGCTCCAAACCCACCTCGACCCGGTGGTTGCAGAAGTTGCACTTATGTGCGGTGCCGGAGTCCGGGTTGATGTAAATGGCGTCGTACGGGCAGGCATTCATACAGGCCTTGCAACCAATGCAGCGACTGTCGTCGAAGTCGACGACACCGTTGTCGGTGCGGTGCAGGGCACTGGTGGGGCAGATGGTCATACACGGTGCGTCGTCACAGTGATTGCACCGCATGACCGAAAAGGTGCGCCCGGTGTTCGGAAATGCTCCCGTCTCGATGTACTTCACCCAGGTCCTGTTCACCCCTAGCGGGACGTCATGCTCGCTCTTGCACGCAACTGTGCAGGCGTGGCAGCCAATGCAGGAATCACTGGCGAGGACAAAACCGAGTCGCGTCATATCAGGCCCTTCCTGAGAGCATCAGGTTCCAGTAGAGGAACGGAAGACCGTACTTTTTTAAGAACCACATATCGCGGCGAGGTTTCACGAGGTTGATCACCGGGAAACTCGGTGTGCGCTGCATGCTGTAGTCGAACTCGGCGAGCAGCATCTTGTCCCGGGATGTAGTGAGCGGGCACGATGCGTACCCACCGTACTCGGCAGTGAGCGGTTGGGACTTCAAGTGGTGATCGATGTTCTCTACCACGACCGGGGCTTGTTTTCTTATGGCGGCACCCGTCTTCGAGTTCGGTGACGAACTTGCATCACCGAGGCTGAAAATGTTGGGGTATCGCACGTGTTGCATGGTGTGTTTGTCCACCTCGACATAGCCGGTTGGTTCGGACGTGGACAACGGTGACGCTTTGATCCAATCGGGTGCCGATTGGTGCGGCACCGCGTGCAGCACGTCGTAGTCGAGCGTCGTGGTTGTCGAGCCATCGAGGGACGACACGGTCACCGACTTGGCGGCTGTATCGACGGCGGTCATCTCCTGTTGGAAATGAACGTTGATGCCGTATCCCGCCACCACTTTGTCGAGCTCGTCAGCGATTTCAGGTATGCCAAAGGTTCGCGGTGTCGGCAGCACAAGATGAACGTCGATGTCGGATAGCACACCCTGTCGGCGCCAGTAATCGGCCGCGAGATATGCGATCTTCTGCGGCGCTCCAGCGCACTTAATCGGTCCGGATGGCATCGTGAACACCGCACTCCCGGACCGGAGGTCACGAATGAAGTCCCAGGTGCGTGGAGCCAGATCGAATCGATAATTCGACGACACGCCCTCGACACCAAGTGCATCGGATAGGCCATCGGTTCGATGCCAGTCCAACTGAATACCGGGCGCAACGACGAGGACCTCGTACTCCAATTCGCTTCCGTCGTCGAGAACGACCGCGTTGTCGTCTGGTCGGAAGGCGGCAGCTGCCTTGCGAATCCATGTCGCGCCTTTCGGCATGACGGATGCCTCGCTCCGCTCAGACGTCGCGGCCGAGGCGCACCCACCTCCGACCAATGTCCACAGCGGTTGGTAATAGTGCTTGTCGGAGGGTTCAACAACCGCGAGGTCGCTGTACCCCTTCTTCAGCAGGCGCGCAGCAACGGGAATTCCCGCTGATCCGCCCCCGATGATCACTATCTGGTGTCGCGTTGTGGTCATTGTCCCCCCTTGGACGTGTGTCACGGACCCTTGCTAGCGCCCGCATATGTGTTCGTAGTGCTATTCAGGCGCTCTGCGTCGTGGCCTGCCATGCGCCGTAACCACCGAGCACATCGCTGACATCGCCAAAACCACGTTGGCGAAGCACGCTGGCCGCAACTGACGAGCGGTAGCCACCTGCGCAGTACACGACTGTCGGCACGCCTGCGGACAACTCCGAGGTTCGGGTTGGCAGCTGACCCACCGGGATGCAGATCGCACCAGGAATGGTGCCATCGGCGGTCTCGCCCGGGTTGCGTACGTCCACGATCTGCAGGTGGTCGAGCTCCGAGTGGCGTGCGTTGAATTCTTCGGGTGTCAGGCGGCTGGCACGGGCGGTCTGGTCCGGGTTGGCGGTCATGGTGCCGTACGGGTCGTCGATGCAGCCGATGACGCGATCGAAACCGATCCGTGCCAGTCGGTTCTTGGCCTCGAGCTCGTACCCCGGCTCCACGAAGAGAATGATGTCCACGTCGGTCGGAACAACTGAGCCGGCGAACTCCGCGTAGCGCCCCTCAAGGCCCACGTTGACTGCACCGAGAAGGTGGCCTCGGGCGAAGTCCTCGGGAGTACGGCCGTCGATGAGCATCGCCCCGGCGTGCATTGCCGTGCGCGCTGCGTCGAGTGTGAGTGGTGCTGGTTGCTCGGATTCGTCGAGGAGAGGGCGCTCCTTACGATTCAGAATGGCATCGAACACGAAGTAGCCAGGCGCCGGCGGCTGCCCCTCGGTCACCAATGACATGAAGGTTTCTCGATCCGGAGCGCGCAGGGCGTAATTGGTTGCCTTCTGTTCACCGATGGTGGAGGAGCGCTCAGTTGAGAGATTCTTCCCGCAGGCACTGCCGGCTCCGTGAGCTGGATACACGCGGGTGGCGTCGGGGAGGGTCATCAACTTGTTGTGCAGTGAGTCGTACAACTTGTCGGCCAACTCATCACGGGTGAAGCCGATAGAGGACAACAGGTCCGGTCGGCCGACATCACCGATGAACAGTGTGTCGCCGGTCAGGACACCGTACGGATCCGCATCGGGTCGTTCGCGCACCACGATGCTCATCGATTCTGGAGTGTGGCCTGGTGTATGGCGGAATTCGAGGGTCACGTCGCCGAGGCTGATCACTTCGCCATCGTCGACGCCACGGTGCGCGAACTCCGTTTCGGCCACCGAGGAGTAGACGATCTCGGCGCCGGTCGCTGCGGCGAGTTCGAGATGCCCCGACAGGAAGTCGGCGTGGAAGTGCGTCTCGATGACTAACTCGATGCTGAGTCCGGCCTCAGCAGCATCGGAGATGTACTCCGACACATCGCGTTGGGGGTCAACGACGACTGCACGACCGGTCGTGTCGTCGCCGATGAGATACGACGCGTGGGAGAGACAGTCGAGGTAGTACTGGACGAACTTCATGTTGGCTCCTTTCGCCTGTTCGCGATCATAATGTACGGACATATTGTCGTCAAGGGACCTTCGTCATCATTCGACAGTGATGATCTCATCGGTGTCGTGATCGATGACGGCGGCGATCACGGTAGGCATGGCCGCCCCAGTCGATGCGCAGACCTCAGCAAGATGTCGTCGCACGGTCGTGGCACCCGATCGGGCCACATGTTCGATGGGATCGTCTCCGGATGGCTCTGGCGGGAGATGCCGCTCCACGCCCGCGAGCATCGCATCTGGGGCGTCTGTCCGGAGGCCCGCCCGGGCCGCGAGCGTCGCAGAAATTGCGCCGCAGCGTCGATGAGTCATCACGACCACAAGAGGTACGGCAAGGGCCACAACAGCGAACGCAAGGCTGGCCAGCACCTCATCGTTGGGAATGGCTCCTGCAATGCGGATGGAGAACACCTCATTGTCGGCGGTGCCGCGAAGTCCGTTCTCCGCAATTCGTGCGTCAGAGCACGTCAAGAGAGCGACATTCGGTGACTGGTGGCGCTCGGGTTCGATATTGCGTACCGGTCGTGCATCATGGGCCGCGACCAAGTTGCGCCATAGATGTTCGCCCTGTGGCGCTGCAGCGCTCACACCGACACCCCGCGTTCGTCAATGCCCGATGACCGCGGATCGACGGCCGATTCGCCGTCTACGGCCTGGTGGGGCGTCGCGTGGATTCGTCCGCCGAGTTCATCCCACAATCCGCTGCGGTGCAGCACATCGCGAACCGGACCTTTCACGTCGCAGAGGTGCAATTCAACTGGCGACTCCGCAAACTCGGTGATGATCTCCGACAGCGTTTCGGCTCCGGTGGCATCAATGTCATTGATACCAGAGCAGTCGAGGACCACTCGGCGCCGACCATCTGACGGATCAGCTTCGGCGAGCAGCAATCGTTTCACGTACTGACTGTTCACGAATGACAACGCGGCATCGATTCGGATGACGCGAACGCCAGCGGCCTGGACCGCTTCTGGGAATCGGATGATGTTTCGGTAACTAGTGGTGTCGGGAATGCGTCCGAGTACAGCGGTATGGGGCCGCGACATCCGGGCAAAGACGACAAGCATCGACGCGACGACGGCGATGAGAATGCCGAGTTCAATGCCCACCGCGAGGGTGCCGACGAAGGCAACGCCCATACCGACGGTGTCGGACCTTTTCACGGTGGCGATATGGCGCATCTCGGCGATATCGATCAGGTTGATGACCGCCACGATGATGATGGCGCCGAGTGCTGCCTTGGGCAGGTTGGTGAACAAAGGTGTGAAGAAGGCGATGGACACCAGCACCAGCAGCGCAGTGATGATTGATGCCAGTGGTGTGCGTGCGCCCGCGGTGTCGTTGACCGCGGTGCGAGAGAATCCTCCGGTTACTGGGTATCCACCGAACACTCCCGATGTCACGTTCGCCATTCCGAGTGCCACCAGTTCTTGGTTGGGCTCGACCTCGTAGCGATGTCGCCGTGCATAGACCTTGGCCACCGCGATGGATTCCATAAACCCGACCATGGTGATGACGAGGGCGGTGACGACAAGCTCACCGACGAGACCACCATTGATATCCGGGAGTCCGAATGCGGGGAGCGAGTCGGGAATCGAACCAACGGTGGACACACCATCGTCGGCGAGGTTTGCGCCGGCTGCAATGGCAGTTGTCGCGATAACGATGATGAGTGCGCCGGGAATTCGTGGTGCGATGCGTTTGATCCCCAATAGGGCGGCAATGCTTCCCGCGCCAAGCGCGAGGGTGACGCCATGGGTGTCGCCAAGGGCTTTGGCAACGTCGATGACGGTCTCATAGAAGTGGTCTTTGCGATCGATGCTCACACCCAAGATGTGTTTGACCTGAGAGAAGCCGATGATGATGGCCGCAGCGGCCGTAAAGCCGACGAGTACAGAGTGCGACAAGAAGTTGACGATGAACCCAAGGCGACCGACGCCGAGCACGAGATGCACCAGACCCACCATGATCGCCAATAGGGCTGCAGCCGATACGTAACCGGCGGTCCCTTGCTCGTAGAGCGGACTGAGCGCGCTTGCGGTGAGCAGCGACACGATGGCCACCGGTCCAACGGCGAGCTGACGGGAGGTGCCAAAGATCGCATAGGCGAGCACCGGAAGGGTCGAGGCATACAGCCCAATTTCGGGTGGCAGGCCAGCGAGTAAGGCGTAGGCCATGCCCTGGGGGATCAGCATTGCCGCGATGGTGAGTCCCGCCGCGAGATCGCTGCGCAGATCAGGTCGCTGGTAGTTGCCCAGCCAATTAGTGATGGGCAGCACGCGATGGAGCGATAATGGCGACATGCTGCTAAATGTACGGACAACTTATGGAGGCGTCAAGCATCGACGTGCGACCACCGTCACGTCACTCCGACTTCCGATGTAGCGGACGTCGCTCGCCCGACATCGGGCCTGCGACGGCGCTCGCTAGCGTGAACATCATGATGACGTCGACCCTCAACCCCCAGCATTCTGTTCCAAGTGGCCACTCAGGTCGCCGCAATCACTGGTGCTCGGTGTCGACAGCGGTGGCGAGTGCAATGTTGCTCGTGCTGACCGGGTGTGGTGGCGGCAACGCCGAGGATGCAGAGGCCCCGTCGGCTGATGTCGCAACCAGCCTGACGTCACCGGTTGTAGAAGTCGTGAACGCCATGGAATTTGCCGCTGTTGTCGACGAACCAGACGTCACGGTGATCGACGTGAGGACCCCGGAGGAGTTCGCAACATCGCGCCTAGAGAATGCAGAGCTCTTCGATATTGCATCACCCGACTTCATTGAGATGATCTCCACCCTTGATGCCAGCGGACGGTACGCGGTCTACTGCCGGTCGGGTAATCGTTCTGCAGTCGCGACCGCGGCGATGCGGGACCTCGGATTCACCGACGTGGTGGAACTCGGCGGGGGCATTCTCGAGTGGGAGTCCGCTGGCTACCCCACCGTGTCGGGCTAAGCGTCGAGCACCGGTGTCAGAAGAGTTCGAGTTGTTGCCATGTGGTGGCGACAACCTCTACCGATGTCCACTTCAACCCGCCTTGGCGCCCAGCTCTGCGTACTTCAACCGCATCGGCCGGAAGCGAGCGTGTTGCTCCATCAGCATCGATGAGCCGCAAACTGCCATCGGTGTCAACACCGGTGATTCGAGCAGATCTCCAGCGACGTCTGCCGGCCGGTCGAAATCGGGCCGGCTCGTCGTGACGCAGTCCGAGACGGGTCAGACCGCCCCCGGTAATCACCGGCGTCACACGCCCATGATCCGCCGTTGCAGGCGCTGCATGCCGGCGATCCACTTCTCGGTGTCTGTCGCTCGAAAGACCATGTAGTCGGCGACTTCCGCGTGGGGGAGTACGAAGAATCGCTCGGCCTCGACAGCCTCAATGACCCGATCGGCCACAACGGATGGCTCCAGCACCTCGCCGACGGAGCGAACCACTTCACCACCGTCACCGAGGACCTCGCTGGCATTCAACATATTCGTGTTGACACCCTGCGGGCACAGACACGTGACCTTGATTCCGCGAGCGCCGTAGGTGATGGACATCCACTCGGCAAAGGCAACCGCGGCATGCTTGGTGACCGAATACGGCGCAGATCCGATCTGGGCCAGAAGACCAGCGGCCGATGCGGTCGATGCGAAATAGCCCTCACCCCGCTCGAGCCACTCCGGAAGCAGATACCGGGCAGCCCAACGGTGCGCGTGGATGTTCACATTGAATGAGACATCCCACAGATCCTCATCATCGAGAGGATCGATCCCGAGGGCGACTCCGGCGTTGGCGAAGAACAGATCGATTGGGCCGTGCTGGGAGCGCGCCTCATCGATCAGGGCGCGATTGCCTGCCTCGGACGAGAGGTCTGATGCGAGCGCTACAGCGTTGGGCATCCCCTCCAGAGACGGAGCGGTGATGTCCGTCGCGCTGACCCGAGCGCCGCGGGCGGCAAACGCGCGACTTAACGCGGCACCAATACCTCCTGCAGCCCCGGTGACGACAACATGACGGTCCTGTAGGTCCATAGGGGCATGGTAGGCGAGAAGGTGCACGCACGATGTCTCCTCGGACGGTACGGTGGTCGGTGATGAGCAGCGATGCAGACACCACCGCCGTGATCGACGCA
>Ga0255760_10001826_pt1 | contig 20046 bp, 17 predicted proteins | sample 071ome_25_FD_179960 | JGI IMG/M metagenome (GOLD analysis project Ga0255760, IMG submission 179960) | Coastal salt marsh microbial communities from the Groves Creek Marsh, Skidaway Island, Georgia - 071410BT metaG (version 2) | ecosystem: Environmental > Aquatic > Marine > Intertidal zone >... | reverse complement strand
CTGCAAATCTTCTTGGATCATCAGCCAACAGAATCACGAGATCAGGGTTTGCTGCCTTCAGAGTCTCTGGATTGCTGAATAGGAAAGAGAAGAAGTCGTTGGCATTCAGTGCTGATTTCAAAGGGTGCAGCCCGTACCGATAAAGTGCAGACACTCCCTCAGTACTTAGCAACCCCACCCGCAGATCATCTCCTCGCGACGATTGAAAGTAGTAGTGATTGTCATAGTCAGGATCTGGCAGCTGAGGCTCAATCAATATTTGTAAAGGTGCGTGATGCTCGTATTCAGGACCTAGTGCTAGTCGCTGACGCTCTGGTGTGCCTTTCCAACTGATGACAGACTCGTGCAGCTTTTGAGATTCTTGCACCACAGTGATGCGTACCTCTGTAGATTGTGGCTGTTCTCCAAAGAGTTCTACCTCAAGAACTGCGCTCAGTTTTCCTTCTGTTTTTACACGAAGCTGCCGTAATCCCAAATTAGGTGTGGATTGTAGCCCTTGTGGTCTTTCAAAACGCCATTCAATGGGTAGTGCAACGGGAGCATAAGGCCAGTATTGGGAACGTTGAAAATCAGACACCAAGTTGACAATCAGTCGACGATTGCGTTCCGTTTCTGGTCGCGATTGTATGATGGCTTGTCCGATCTCCCCTAGATTGGGTGTGCCAGCAAAAAAACTTCCCTGAAACTTGGTTTGTACTGGGGCTTCTGCTGGAGGAGGAAATAATTCTGAAAGCAGAAGTGGTTGTATTCCTGTCGGTAGATTTGACTGTAGCGAGGGCTGGGTCGTCAGGCTAGCACTGTCATCAACGACCCATAGTTCCAATGGAGGAGGTTCCTCCAGCCAGTAAGGACGAGCCAGCAAAAGCACAGCGAGTAGTACCAATAGACTACGCAGCAGTTTGATCCAAAAATCTTCACGAGAAAATCTAAGCTGCTGTCTCAGTGTTTCTGGAGGCAGCAGGAAAAAAGCGGAGAAAGGCTGAGGTTGGCGAGTCCGTGGCTTTAGCAGCGGCCAAAGCCAAGGTAGAATGACTGCTGGGAGAGCCAGCAGCCATAAAGGAGTGAGGAATTGAAGCATGCCAAAGGCCTGCTAGTCCTGAAGTTCTGGAGTCTTGATTCGGTTAAGAAATTGCTGTTGCGCAATGGAAAGCAAGTTACTGGTCAGCCAGTAGAGTGTCAGTCCAGCAGGGAAAGTGAAAGTAAAAATGGTGAACACCAGCGGGAGATACTGCATGATCTTCTGCTGCATGGGATCCATCGTAGCAGCTGTGGGAGTTAGTTTTTGTTGGAAGTAGAGGCTCACCCCCATCAGAATTGGCGTGATTCCAAGGCCATCAGGAGCAGACATGTCCGAGAGCCAAAGCATGAAGGGCGCATGACGCAGTTCAACAGCACCAGAGAGAGCGCTGTAGAGAGCGATGAAGACAGGAATTTGTAGAAGTAGCGGCAAGCAGCCTCCCAGTGGGTTGACTTTGTTCTTGCGGTATAATTCCATCATCTCTTGGTTTAATTTTTCTCGGTTATCCTTGTACTTCTCCTGAATTTTTTTCATTCGTGGCGCCAACTGCTGCATCCGTTTCATCCCCTTCATGCCCTTGTAGGTTAGCGGGAACAGTAGCAACCGAACGATGATCGTTAGGATGATGATGGCGATGCCGTAGTTGCCGACATAGCTGAAAATCCAGTGAAGTAGGGTTAGCAGTGGATCAGCTAGAGATTCGAGTGTCATCGCGTGGGCTTCGCGCAGATTATAGCCGAATTTGAGCATCTCCTCATCTAGCTTTGGTCCAAAGTAGGAACTAAAGTTTGATTCAATCTGGCGGTCTGGTTGCAGGCTGACCAATGGCAGTCGTGCCCCAAAGTACGGGCGCAGCATGGATCGCTGATCCACCAGTGCAGCAGCAGAACGAAAGTAGGCAAAACGGATAGGAGTTTCAGCGCGCACTGCATTTAAGAAATACTGGTCTTCGACTCCAAACCACTCGGTGTTTGCCACTTGAAATTCTTGTTGGACATCGCTGTTGCTTTCAGTCTCCACACTATCTTCAACAAAGTATACCGGCCCGATGTGAGCCCCTTGTTGTTGATAATCATCGTTCTGAACTCGGCCTTCTCCAAAGACGTGGCGAATCCGTAAGGACTTTGCTTCCTGAGAGCGGTTGATCACCTGGACCCGATAGCCTATCTGGAAGGAATCCGCAAAGAACTCGAAGGTCTTGATCAGCTGCAGTCCGTCAACAACAGGAGAGACGAATTGTAGGGAGGCCGTCCCTTCTTCAAGTCGCAAATCTCCCTGTGATTCAGAGAAAACAGTACGTTGAAGTCGGGCGGAAAGCTGGGGGTCGTCTTCCAATTCGACAGCAAATTGATGCACATCGTCGAGGTCGTTGGCGAACATGTTCACCTTGTTGTCCTCTGTGACGATTTCTTCGTTGCTAGCCCCTAAAAATGATGTGAGATAGGGGAACCATGTGCTGAGAGTCAGTCGTCCCTTGTTGTGCTGATACTCCTGAAGCAGCAGGCTTTCGGCCACTGCGCCCCTAGTATTGAAGGTCAATCGATAACGTGGAGTTTCAACAACAACTTGTTTGGCGGGTTGGCTTTCATCGACACTGGGTAGGCTAGCACTCAATGGAGAGACAGAGTTTTCAGAAACAGCCGGTTCACTCTCTTCTAAAGCTACGGTTGGGGAAACTTCAGTAGCAGTGGGTACAGTCGTCGAAGTTGGCGGTGGTGGCGGTGGAAAGAGGAACTGCCAGCCAATCAGTACAGCAGCCGACAGAGCGATTGCTAGAAGGGTTTGTTTCTCCATAGTGATTATCGGCCGGGTCAGAGGTTTGAAGATTTAGTGGATTCGGTATGCTTATCGGGAACAGGGTCGTATCCTCCAGGATGCAGAGGATGACAACAAAGAATTCTTCGAAGCGCCAGCCAACCACCTTTGCCGAAACCATGCAGCTGAAGGGCTTCCAGTGCATAGTTGGAACAGCTTGGGTAGAAGCGGCATGATCTTGGTAAAAGCGGAGACAGGCAATATTGGTAAAGCTTGATACAGGCGATCAATCCTCGGGACAGTAATCTTGAGGGTGATAGCTCAGGATAGGATGCAGAGGGGACGTCCATGCTGGTTAATCTTCAGCAGTCTGGGCGTTAAGAAATTGGAAAGCTTGGTGAACCGAACTCTCAATGTAAGCCTGCTCCACGGGGCGTTGTGGTTTTTTAGTGATCATGAAGCAGACATCAACAGGCTGGCAGATTTGGTGTCGGTGATGGCGAATTGCTTCTCGAAGCAAACGTTTCAGTCGATTCCGCAAAGGTGCATGCCCTACGCGCTTACTCACCGTGACTAGAAAGCGACTCTCCGAACTAGAACTAGTGAGGTACTTGATGCTGATTAGTCCTAATCCTCGGTAGTTCCCATGCTGAAAAATTCGGGCCACCTCACTCCGACCGCAAAGGCGTACCCGTTTTGGATAACGCCTTGAATCCACTAAGCGGACAGTCGCTTGCGTCCCTTGGCTCGTCGTCGCTTGATGATGGCTTGACCATTTTTTGTCGCCATCCGTGCGCGGAAGCCGTGCTTCATTTTACGCCGACGATTGTTGGGTTGGTAGGTTCGCTTCATCTGCGCAACTCACTAGGGGTAGAAGAATGTAAAACAGAAATTAATATCGAGTTCATGATTTTTTGACAAGTTTTTTCCTACTCTTGGTTAGGTGAGATTGTGTAGTAAACTGGAAATTTGATTGAGTTCTGTAGTTTGTTGTGCGAAATTAAAAAAATTTTCTTGCCCCATGGATGCTGGCCGGCACCTCTGGCTGTGCTGTAAAAAGGAAGCTTATGCTGCAGAATCGCATTACGGAAGGTTTGACCTTCGATGACGTTCTTCTTGTACCCGCCTACTCAGACATCCTACCTCATGAAGTCTCTGTTCAAACTCGGCTGACCCGACACTTGGATTGTAACATTCCTCTGTTGAGTGCGGCAATGGACACCGTTACAGAACACCAAGTGGCTATCAGTATGGCACAGGAGGGTGGTCTTGGAGTGATTCATAAGAACATGAGTGTGGAGGAGCAAGCCGCTCAGGTTGACCGAGTCAAACGATCAGAGAGTGGGATGATTTCCGATCCGATCACAGTCGAGCCTGAACAACCACTGAAAGATGCCCTACAGTTGATGGAGCGCTATCGCATCTCCGGAGTTCCTGTAACCCGTGGTACGGAGTTGGTTGGTATTCTGACGAATCGAGATTTACGTTTTGAGACCAATTTGGATCAAAAAGTGGGCTCTGTGATGACTAGTGGGCGGGATCGACTGGTCACGGTCTCTCCAGGAATTGATCTCGAGGAAGCAAAAACTCTGTTGCATGCCCATCGCATTGAGAAATTACTTGTTGTCTCAGAAGGCTATGATCTGCTTGGTTTGATCACGATCAAGGACATTGAAAAATCCCGCAAATATCCAAATGCCAACAAAGATGATCGAGGACGTCTAAGGGTTGGTGCTGCTGTGAGTACAAGTCGAGATTTGATGGAACGTACGGCGGCATTGATCAGCAAAGGGGTTGATCTGGTTGTGCTGGATACAGCACACGGACATTCTAGTAAGGTCCTGCAAAGCATCCGAGAACTTCGTGAAACTTTTCCAGAACTAGAAATTGTTGCGGGAAATATTGCTACTGCCTCTGGTTGTGAGGCGCTGATCAAGGCAGGAGTTGATGCTGTCAAAATCGGAATTGGGCCAGGCTCAATTTGTACAACGAGAGTAGTTGCTGGTATTGGTGTGCCCCAGATTACAGCAATTAGTGAGTCAGCGAGCGTGGCGAGACGTTACGGGATTCCTGTAATTGCCGATGGAGGAATCAAGTACTCTGGTGATATTGTGAAAGCTCTGGCGGCCGGTGCAGACTCCGTAATGATCGGTAGCTTATTTGCTGGAACCGCAGAAACTCCGGGGCAAGTGATTCTTTATCAAGGGCGTCGGTATAAGCTGTATCGTGGAATGGGATCAATGGGTGCGATGAAGGAAGGTAGCAAAGACCGCTATTTCCAGAACAATATTGAAGAATCAAAACTAGTACCAGAAGGAATTGAAGGGCGAGTGCCGTTCAAAGGATCACTGGCAGAAATGGTCTATCAGTTTGTAGGAGGATTGCGTTCTGGAATGGGATACACTGGCTGTCGAAATATTACGGAGCTGCAAGAGCAGGCACAATTCGTCCGAATCACCTCGGCTGGACTACGGGAGAGTCATGTTCATGATGTCTTCATCACAGAAGAGGCTCCAAACTATCCAATTTCTCAGGTGGAGTGACGTGCGACGATTCTGGAAACGCCCATTACTGCTGTTATTGAGTCTACCCCTGTTGGGGTGCTCGTTTGCTTACGATCAGGGAGTACAACTGGAAGCAGAAGAACGTTGGGAAGAAGCTTCGATCTCCTACAGGGAAGCCGTTGTCGCCAACCCGGACAATTCGGTCTATCGTGAAGCTCTCCAACGAGCGAACCGTCAGGTTGCTCAGGAAAACCTTCAGCGCTATCGGGAGTACTTGGCTGCTGGGGAAGGAGTGAAAGCCTTTGCTCGGTTGCAAGCTGTTCGTCAGCAGGATCCTGACTTGGCAGAGGCTGCTGAAGAAGAAAAACTATGGTCACATGCCTTGCTCAGCGGTCGGGTGCAGTTCGAGTTTGAACAGCTTCAGACAAATGTGAGGCTCGCTGATGAAATGCAGTTGCAAATTCGTTTCAATACCCCTGCGGGCAAAACAATCTCAGCGCCGATTTCAAGCGAGAGTGGGATCTTTTTTGTAGAAGATTTGATCTATCGTCAAAATCCTCAAATCTTTGCTCAATATTCAGTGCAATCCATTGGACTACAACTGGTACGAAATGAGCCTTCTGGTCTCTCTCGTCGAGAATATCAAAAGTTCATTGATTTTCGAGAAATTCAACCATTGCGTGTCCAAGGACAGCTTGATTTTCCAACAACCATGGTGCCATCAAGATACTTGATTTCTGATCGTTCTCGAGTGCTGTTGCGTCAACAAAACCCGCAGGAATGGAACCCACCTCGATTGGTTCAGTATGAACTCCTGCTGCAAGGAGACCGAATCGCAGTGCGCAGTACGGATCAACGACGGGAATTTGCTGCGGATATCTTGTATTGGAATCTGGAGGATCAGCGGGCGCTACTGGATTTTGGAGTGTATGACCTACGCTTCCAAGAAGAGAATCGTAACTGGACGATTCGCAGGCAGGACTATCAAGAACCAACAGATGATTATCTTCTGGAGCTTGCTGACAATCTGGCCCTCAGTCCCTATTTCTTCTACAGTGGAATTGCCTATCCTTTTATTGCTCAGCCCTGAGTAATAACTTCTGCCTCCTGAGTTAGTCACTGAAGTTTGCAACAATGATGTTCTGACTGAACAAGACTGCGGATCACAGTCAGATTTCATAACAGATCTTGGCTCAAGTCAGCTCACCCTCTCAATTTCCTTGCCTGGAAAAGAACATTCCTTAAGCACGGGACACTGTCCACAAAGAGGCTTTCGTGCTTTGCATGTGTAGCGGCCCTGCAAAATCAGATAGTGGTGTGCATCCTTGCGCCAATTTGGAGGAACATTACGAGCTAGTTTGCGCTCGACTTCTTCCACCGTTTTTCCACGTGCCAATCCTGTGCGGTTAGAAACTCGAAAGACGTGAGTGTCGACAGCAATCACAGGATGCCCGAAGGCCGTGTTCAAAAGGACATTTGCAGTTTTACGTCCCACACCGGGCAAGGCTTGCAGAGCTTCAGAGTCTTCGGGAATTTCACCTTGATGCTGTTCGCAAAGCTGTTGGGCAGTTTTAACAATGTTTTTGGCTTTAGTGGGAGCAAGGCCGATAGTCTTGATATGGGTCAGCACTTCTTCTGGTGCAGCCTGGGCGAGTTTTTGTGGAGTAGGATAACTGCCAAAGAGAGAGGGAGTGACCTTGTTGACTGCTGCATCCGTCGTTTGTGCACTGAGGATGATAGCGATCAGAAGTTCGAAGGTGTTGGCATGTTGTAATTCTGTGATAGGTTCTGGAATCGCTTTGCTGAGATTCTGAAAGAACTGCTCACGCTCAGCTGCACGCATTGGTCCCCGTATTTGACTCCAAGAAGGTCTGGTGAATGACACGTAATGCTTCTGGCGCGTCCTCTTGCCGGATTACGCAGGAGATGTTGATCTCAGAGGCGCCCTGCGTGATCATCTCCAGGTTGATTTGTTGCTGGGCTAGCGCCATAAACATCCGTCCTGCAGTACCTGTAGCGTAGTGCATTCCCTCTCCCACCAAACTCAGTATTGCTCGGTCACGAATCAGGGTTACATCGGCGAATTCCTCCATGTCGTGAATCAGGGACTGAATATTATCCAAGCGGTCAACTGTACAGGAGATGTTGACTTCTGATGTTGAAATTAAGTCAATCACGACTCGATGCTTCTTGAATAGCTCAAATACCTGCGCCATGAAGCCGGTCGAATTCAGCATGCGGTTTGAGTGAATGTTGAGGATGCTGACATGGTGTTTGGTTGTGACCGCCACAGCTGTTTGATTCCGCTGTCTTCTCTGTTCGGTCAACTTGCCAGGGACGATGATGGTGCCGGGTTTCTCTGGGTGAAAGGTGTTTTTGATTCGAATTGGTACGTTGGCCTTGATGGCACACTCCATGGTAAAGGGATGTAGTACTTCAGAGCCAAAATACGTTAGTTCGGCAGCTTCAGCTGGTGAAATTTCTGGTAGTACAGAGGCTGTAGGAACCTTGCGAGGATCTGCGGAATAAATTCCATCAACTTCTTTCCAGACCTGTAATTCATCGGCTTTGGTCTCTGCAGCGATCAGGGCAGCGGTTAGGTCAGTGTACCCTCGACCGACACGATCAATGATTCCTCCAGGAACAAAGCCAAAAAATCCTGTGATCACCGCAGTCCGCCCTGTCTCCTGAGGCAAGTACTGCTTGAATTGATGCTGTAGGTAAGGAAAGAGTGCGCGTCCTTCGGGGGCGTGCTCGCCTTCTGGAAGGGCTTCAGATAAATCAACGTATTCGGCATCAATTCCCAAGTCTTGAAGCACGCCACTTAACAATCGCGCAGAAAGACGCTCTCCAGTACCAACAATCAGGTCTTGGCTACGTGGTGAAATCTCTCGAATCACGTGGATTGCTTCCAGAAAGGACTTCAGCGAACGCAATTCTCGATGAACAAATTCTCGTAGTTGTTCCTGGATTTCCGGATTGCGAACAGCCTTGCTGAAAGCCTCGTTGTGGCTTTCCTCTACAAGGTCAATCATTCGATAGAAGGGGCCCCCACTGAGCGCTAAATTTCCGGCTTCCAATAGCCTACTAGTGGTTCCTTCTGCCTTGTTATAGCTGCTCATCGCCGAAACGACAGCAGTGACTCGGTGGTATTGTTTTAGATGGTCTACTATGATTTGAGCGACCCCTTTCATGCGCTCGGCTGTGCCAAGGCTGGTGCCGCCAAATTTTTGGACGAAATGGCTCATTACACTGGATTTTAGTCGAAAATAGAGGGAACGATGGTTTGTTGGGGTTGACGATGATTAGTGAGGTAGTTGCCGAGCAAAACGGACAGCAATATTGAAGTACTGTACGGCCTTCTGTTGAAAGGCTTCGCGTTCTTCTTCTGACCAAGCCATTGCGGTGCGCATCTCACAATTGGTGACCCCTAATCTGAGTGCGGCGTACATTTGATAGACAGGAAGCAAGGGTTTCATGTCGGTACGATCCCGAGAACTACGTAGGTACCGATCCAGAAAACTACTATTCAGCTCTTCTTCTTGTTGGCGTAACAACTCTACAGAAAAGGTTGCCACATCGTTGGCAGCATCTAGAATTGCATATTTTTTCTGGGCTTCCTGAGGGCTTAGAAATATTACAGTCTGGCCCTTAACATGGATGTGCTCAGGCAGCAGTGCACCATGTCCCTCAACGATTCGATGTTTACGAATTCGGCGCTGAAAAAGCCGATTTTGCTCATCAAAAAATTTGTCGAGTGGATGACGAATCATATCCCGAATAGGTTGGGTGAATGACTCGTCCAAGTGACGTTTCATCTGATAAAGCATGTCTTCGCACAGCGAACGCAGCACATCCGCCCGTCCTCGTTCGTGTGCAGTCTTGTCGTTTGCAGGGAAATCTGAGTGTACTTGAGCGAGTTTGCGGGCAATTCGCCCAACAGCAATCAGTGAGAGTTTTTTCTGATCCAGCAGATGACTCACCAGATTGCGTTCGCTCAGCGCAGTTGTTTTGAGAGCGTAGTCTACAGCTGTGGCTCCGGCTTCATTCTTGTAGCTGAAACTTTTCCCATTCTGATAAACAGGAAGTACTTCGGCCTGTAATTCTTCTCCATTGAGTCGATGTAGTAATTTGGCTTCCTCTTGGCAAAAAGCCTGTTTAACCGCTAAACTTGTGTGTTCACTATCAGCCTTCTTGATCTTGTAAAAGTGATCACCAGCTTTGAATAGATAAGAAGAGACCGTCTCTTGAAAGCGGATCTTACTGACAGAATCGAGGTAGGCATCTTTTTTCCGTAAGGCTGTGACGAGTGGGGGGGTTGAATTTGTAGGCATAGCACTTTTGGATGTAAACGGGACAGAATGTGGATGTGATAAATTCCCGGAAACCAACCTGACTTGACCAAATTAAAGCAAGTCCATCTTTGTAAAGAACATTATAAATCAAAAACTAACACAAACCAGAAATATACGGAACTATGACGGAAAACTTGCAGCACCATCCTGCAAACCGGAATTTTGCTGGCGAAGCACCTCTTGCGGACTTATTGCCACATGTCTTTTCTTTAGATGGACTCCGTGATCGCAAAGGTCGTCGCCGGATCAACCTGGTTCAGGATGAGCGACTGCGCGAGCGCCTTTGTGAACATTGGAAGCAACAAAAGGAGATGCCCTTTGGTGGATTATTGGAGATGGCCCGGACTCCATTTTGGGCTTGGCGACCAGCGATGCCTGGTATTCGAGGGACCAAGCGACCGTTCACTTTGGCTCATTGTGTTGCTCTGGATTTGCCATTGGAATTGATCCAGAGTTTGTTAAAACGCGCCGTACAGGTGGGACAGATTTTGGAGGAGCGCAAAGCATGTTGGGATCATACCAGTCAGTTGCTATTGCTGCACCTCAGCAATTTGAGAGAGTACAATGTCAATCAGCGCAAGCTGTTCAACGATCATGGACAGATTCAGGCGAGTCTGTTCTACACCAAGTGTGAGGCAATACACGAACTGATGCTGCGGGATTTTTCTTTCCTGGAGAGCCTTGTCCTCTATGGTAATTTACTTGAAGACCTATGCCATCGAGTAAGCCTACATTTCGCTGGATTGTCTTCCGAGCCTGGTGAGACGAATATGGATCAGGTTGAGCAGTTTATTGATGTTCGTCAGGTAGAATACCTAAGTCTCTGTGATCGTGTTTTGCTTCAACCTGAGCACACAATTCTGCGTCAGTTCCTGCGTAAGCATTTTGCTGGCGATCTGTTTCAGCAATTTGCCTTGGTTAAACTCCGTACGGATTTGCTTCATTTTGTTGAGATCCAACCGTTGGATCTGGCAAATCCATTGGAGGATTCTCTCACACTAACCTAACATTATTCATTGCGTAGGTTGAATTCTAGTTTCCATTGCTGTGATCCATCGGTCTTCTCACACCACAGTTCCAGAGCACCCACTTCTGTCAGTAGTGTACGTAACTGTACGGGAACAACCTGTGATCCAGTGGCATCTTCCATTTCCAGACAGACTTCCAAACTGGCTAATTCTTCTAGCTCTTCTTCAGCATTTTCTACAAGATCTCCAGCTTCGTCTTTGCGTTCCCGACTGATGAAGAAGCGGAACTGAGCGGTTTCGCCAACCAACAAACCGAATTCCATTCCTGGTAAATGAACCTCACTGCCTTCTTCCATTCCAGATGGTGCGACGCAGAGCCCATTCATAAATGGAGGCATTCCTGGGATGGCTGGCATCGTCGATTCAACACCAATGTAGTAAGAAAAAGTGTTGGCGCTACGAATACGAAGGCCAAGGCCTCTCTGTACACTACCGTAGTAGGCAGCCCCTTGAGCCACGGCAAGATCTGGGTCGCCCAACTCCAGTAGTTTTAGGTTGGGTTGTTCAATGGTCTCTAGCCAACCATTGAGGGTTTCAACGATTCGATCTCTAAACAGAGGAGCCTTCGTAGCGCCCCCATTGAACAGGATTGCAGAGGGTGCAAGAAACTCTTGCTTCAGGATATTTTCAGGTAACTCTTCATCACCGATTCTTTTTCTGCTTTCATGAAGAAACTGGGCTAGGTGCCTGAGGATTCGAGAATCTTGGGCGTAGTTCAATCCAAGTGTGCGTAATCCTGTGCGCTGAGTATGTTGTGTTGGCCGGTCTTCCAGACCACATGTTGAAAAAAATCCTTCCAGCAAAGCTTCTTCCAGTTCCTGGCGAGTGAGTTCACAAGAAATGGTTCCCCCCACAAGACGACTTCCACGACCTGGCACCACAACACTAACGCTGTCCAATTCAGCATCCTGCAGCAGTTGCTCTTTTGCCTTACGACATGAATGTGCCAAACCAAAAAACTGCCATTGCTGTAATTGACGTCCTTCCTCCTGCATTTTTAGTTGCAGAGTCCGAGCTAGGGTCAAATCCATATTGTCGCCGCCCAACAGGATATGATCCCCGACAGCAATGCGGTCAAGCTGGAGGGAGCCTTCTTCTTGGCGGACAAGAATCAGGCTAAAATCAGTGGTACCTCCTCCGATATCGCAAACAAGAATCAAGTCACCAATGCTGACTTGCTCCCGCCAATTTTCTCCGTTCTCTGCAAGCCAGGCATAAAAAGCTGAAATCGGTTCTTCCAGCAGGGTAATCGTTGAAAATCCTGCAGCTGTGGCAGCTTGAAGTGTTAGTTCTCTGGCAACTGCATCGAAAGAAGCTGGAACGGTGATTGTAACCTGTTGATCAGATATCAATTCCTGAAGGTGACTTTCGTCCCAGGCCTCTCGTAGGTGTTGTAGATAGGCTGTTGCTGCATCAACTGCAGAAATTTTTGTCAGATCTTCTGGTGCATAGAGCGGTAGAATGGCTTGTTTTTGACCTTCTGGGTGACAAAGCCAGGACTTGGCAGAACTGACCAGACGTTGGGGGGTTTTCTCTCCCAGCACTCGAGCGCCCGTTCCAACCAAATATTCGTTGGCTGTTTCCCAGTGCAAATGTCCCAGCAAACTGGAGAACTCCTCTTCCAAAGGGCAGTACAGAAAAGAAGGGAGCGTGGGAAGCTCATCAAGCAAATTCCGATCGATCAATTGGGGAATGGAGAGAATCTGGCTCCCTTCAGCTTCTTCATGATGAATGAAAGCCAGGGCGCTGTTGGTTGTGCCTAGATCAATGCCAATACTGAAAGGACTGTCTGGGTTCATAACTCTATTCAATCTGCGGGAATGGAATACGAACAGGAGCGAAAGAAATCTGACTAATGGATTCTAGGGAATTTGCGGGAAAACCGAAACGTGAAATTCCAGATGTGGTCAATTGTTCGGCAAAGAGTGTCGGATGGGCAAGCGAAAGAAGGCTAGATTGGGACTTGGGAGATTTCTATGAAAAGGAATAAAACTAATCGAAACAGTATTTAAGAACAAAAATTAAAGAACTTTCAGAAAAAGGGAACGTTCTTGCATGATGTCGAATGTGGGCCTAGGTGAGAAATGGATGAATCACCTGGGTGCTCTCACTTTTGGTGATTCAATCTTCGTGAAATAATGCCCCCCATTATTTCAGGCGAATGGAAGCGCCTCATGAGACCTGGGCTCACCCCCGTCTTATGTCTTGCTGCAAGATGCAGACCTCTCCCCAAAAAATAATTCTACACTAGTTTTAAGTTCAAATTTTATCAGGGCACGGTGCTGCCATCTTCGCCAGGCTTTACGATAAAACCTGTTCGCTCAGATGACACCACGTTCGCGTAGGATGTGCTTGATATATTGAGAAAGTGGGCGACCATTCGCGGCTTCCTCAAGACTCTCACGTTCGGCAGGCTTCATAGAAACGAGGATTTTGGCAGAGTTTTTTTCATCCTCGGGTTTGGGTTTGGGGCCGGACTTCTTATAGGTTACGCGTTCCTCGACGGATTTGCGCAATAGTCCCCGGTTTTCTTTTTTATAATCTTTGAGGTTGACCTTACTCATAGTGTCTCCGGATGAATTCGATGATCTTGTCGAATTGCCGGTCCAGGTACTGAAAGTGGTATTTTTGCAGACCTCCTTCCTCGACCATGGCCTTGATGCTCTTCTTCTTCTTGAAAATGGCAGGAATCGACTGGCTCTCCTTCACCTCGAAAATCGGATATTTGTAAAATCGGGATAAGATTTGACGGATCTCTTCATAATCCCCACGCTTGGTTCGATTGGCGATCAAGCAGATATTCGTATTATATTCTTCAATTTCTGCGACTGAGTTGATTGTAGTCTGCAAAATTGAATACTCGTTGATAGTAGGAACAAGTACGACTTTTGAGTTGCGTAGCACCGTGATGCTGCGCGCTTCGATGTAGCCCCCCAGATCAAAGATAACCTCTGCATCGGTTGGAAAATCAGGAAATTCTTCTGATGGGCTGACCTTGAGCACGTTGTCAAAGACTTCTTCAATTGGCGAGTAGATATCATTGGTCACCACACCATAATCCATGGTGAGCGCAATGTTCATCGCACAGCTCGTCTTACCGGCTCCTCCCTTGAAATTGTAAATTGTAATCAAGCCACCTCTTCTTCATTCCCCGTCAGCGCCAGACGTCCATGACCAGAGCAGAACAAGCGTTGCAGACAATAAGGATTACAGAAGACTATTAAAATTATATGAATAAATTAAAGTTTCCAGAATTAACTCGATGCAAGCTCTGGGCACACTTTATTTTATCTAAAAAAAATCTTGTCCTACAGGCTGTTAGGGGCCTAAAGTCTGCCTCTGGAGAGGGCATGCCCTCTGCATCTTGTAAGGTAATAATTTGTTAATACAGAGATATAGTAAATGACGATAAGTACTTTTCTGGATCGGATGCGTCAGCAGAAGCTTCAGGAGATTGAGAAACGCCAACGTGCTCATCCTCTTGCTGCCTTGCGAGAGCGGCAGGCAGAAGCTCCAGAAGTACTGGATTGGCGAGAGGCACTGAGCTCCAGACAGCGCCCAGCGTTGATTGCGGAACTCAAAGCGCGGTCACCAGCCCAGCAAAATGTGGCGAATCCAGACTGGCCTGGGATTGTAAAGGAATATGAAGCTGGAGGTGCTGCAGCAGTGTCCGTACTTACAGATGAGAGTTATTTTGGTGGAAGCTTGGACTTATTAGAGCAAGTTTCACAGCGGACTATGCTCCCTAGATTGCACAAGGAATTCATTCTGGGAGAATACCAGTTACGTGAAGGGCGTTTGCGAGGGGCTTCTGCAGCTCTGATTCTGGTATACTACTTCTCTGAAAAAGAGCTTCGTGAAATTGTGAATTGTTGTGTTGAAATTGGAGTGACCGCAGTGGTTGAATGCTCTCTACGAGAAGAATTACCAAGAGCTTTGGCGATTAATCCGGATGTGTTGCTATTGAATAATCGTCCCATAGCCGCTCTACCTGCAGAACCGCAGCGTGGTTACTTGCAGGGGACGATCGAAACAACCCTGCAATGGTGGCGAGAAGAAGCTGAGTTGCGCCGGTGGAAGCAACAAGCTGGCAAGTGCTTGATTAGTGCAAGTTGCATCGATTCCAGAGCGGATGTTGAACACCTCAGCTCGGTTCCACTGGATGCACTACTGATTGGTAATGCCGTGATGAAAGCTCCCAACCGAGTGGAATTTCTACGTCAACTTCAATCCTAATTCTGTTAGCCCACGGGAACCCATGGCCAAAGCTTCCTCCAACAAATCAGAGTTAAACGTCCTCGTGGTGGACGATGACGAGAATATCCGGTTAGTCCTTCAAAAGACGATTACCAAACAAGGTTACCACGTCTCTACAGCACGGAACGCAGAAGAAGCGCTGAACATGTTGCAGCGGAGCTTTTTCCACGTTGTGATTACAGACATCATGATGGGGGAGATGAATGGTTTGGAATTGATGCAGCAGATCAAGGAGATCAACTCGTTAATGCAGATCTATATTATGACTGCCCATAGTAATCTCTCTCATGTGATTCAGGCGATGAAGGGGGGAGCCCACGATTACTTTGAGAAGCCGCTGCAGATCGAAGACATCAACGCTACGGTCAATGAGGCTGCACGTCGGGTAGCTCGTTGGAGTGAGCTTTACAACCGACACTCCCGGCCACCCGTTGCCGCATCTGGAAAAGGCTAATCAGAGATCTCGCTGCACAATGAAGCCTGCGATTTGTTCTAAGGTGTGGCGAATTCGATTGTTGGGAAGCGACTGAAGATTTTTCTGAGCTTGGGCTACAAATTGGCGACCACTCTCAAGCGCATAGTGCAATGATTGATAGCGTTCCATCAAACGAATGACATGAACCACATCATCCATTGTGATAGTGGTTGCTGTGAGGATTTGCTTGATTCGCTGGTGATCACGTGGTGAAGCTTTATCGAGCAGATGGCTGAGAGGTAAAGTGATTTTGCGTTCCTGCAGGTCTGTTCCAACTGGTTTACCAGTGCGATTACTGTCGCTATAGTCCAGAACATCATCAACGATCTGGAAGGCAAGTCCGATCTGCATTCCATAATCATAGAGGGCTTTGGTCTGATTGACTGGCAGTCCAGCCAAGATTCCTCCCATCTGTGTAGCAGATGCAAAGAGGCAAGCTGTCTTGTTGGTGATGATCTCCAAGTATTCCTGCTCATTGGCACTGTTGAATGAGCGTGTCAACTGTAGGAGTTCACCGCGAGCCATCCTAGTGGTGGTGTCTGACATCAGCTTGAGTAGTTCCAGATTCCCTAGAGTGGTCAGCTGGTGGAAAGCCATGGAGAGCAGATAGTCGCCTGTCAAAACACTTGCTTCATTTCCCCAAATGGTGCGGGCAGCTGCTTGTTGACGACGCAGATCTGCTTGATCCACCACATCGTCATGGAGCAATGTGGCGGTGTGTAGATATTCAACAACTTGAGCAGCGACCAGCAAATCCTCAGAATGTGCAGAGCCCAAAGCTCCACTGAGAAATACAAGTGCTGGGCGAAGCCGCTTACCACCAGAACTGAGAATGTGTTCTGCAACAGAGGTTAGTAAGGGAATATCGCTGCGAATCCCCGAGAGAATCTGAGTTTCCAGTTGCTGCAGCTGAGGCTTCCACTCGGTGAGTAGTTCACTCAGATTTTTTGCCGGCGCAATTGGACTGGAAAGTTGTGCGTAAGCCATAAATGAAATCAATGGAGGCAGACGCTCTAGTACGAGTTGACCGAAGCGCTCTGGCAAAATCTAATGGAATCTGCTTTAATCTAGCAGTGTTTTATCCATTGAAAATGATTTAAAAAAGCAAATGATTCTCAATAGATAAATTATTTCTGAATCCTAACAAAAGACTTTGTAGCGTCAAGCTTCGCTTGCTCACAGCTGTTCCACAAGACCGTCAAGCGTTTGTTTTCGCAAGAAAAACTAAGTACCTGCCTAAGGTTTTTTTATCATGCCTTTCACGCACGTTGCCCAAATTCTGACGACTGATTTTGGAGTTGTTTCTGAGAAGCTAGAGCAACTACAGGCAGAGATGCCTGCGAGTATCCGTTGGGAAGATTGGAAGAATGCTGCCATCAAGCAGAAGCTCACAACCGAGACGGTGTTGCAACAGGCACTGGCACGGTATTATGAGTTAGAATATCGCGACAATTTTGACGTTCCTCAGTTACCAGAAGGCTTTTCAGATAAAGTCTCTATCCGACATCTCAAAAATTTTGTTTTTTGCCCTTTCGCCTATGCCGATGGAATTTGGCAAGTAGCTGTTGAAAATCCTGCACGTACAGATCTGCTGGATGATCTATGCCGTACTTGGGGACTGCGTTACCAACCGGTGATCTCCCACCACCAGGCGATTATCGATCTGATCAATCAGGTCTATGACAGCACTTCAGCTGCTACTGAAGAAGCCGTGGAAAATTTAGATGACCAAGAGAATTTTGAGAGCATTCTGGGTGTGGAAGAACCGGAAGACTTGCTGGAAGCCAACGACGAGGAGCCAATCAAACGACTGGTCAATAGCCTGCTCTGGCAAGCCGCAAAAGATGAGGCGAGTGATGTGCACATTGATCCCTCCCCGAAGTCAACAGTCGTTCGCTACCGAATTGACGGTGTTTTGCATCAGGTGACCACCCTACCGCGGCAAGTTCATGTGACGGTCGTGAACCGAGTCAAAGTAATGTCGCGGCTCGATATCGCCCAGAAAGGCTTGCCACAGGACGGTCGAACAATGGTCCTGATTGCGGGTAAGAAGATCGATATCCGGGTCTCAACCATCCCCACAGTACATGGTGAAAAAATCGTGATGCGTTTGCTCTATCAGAGCAGCAAACTGATGCGTCTGAATGAGTTGGGATTGAGTGAGAATATCCTCAAACCGTTCCGTTCGATGATTCAAAAGTCTGGTGGAATCGTGCTAGTGACAGGGCCTACCGGAAGCGGAAAAACAACCACACTCTATGCATCGCTCGGAGAAATTGATAGCCAGGCGCGGAACGTAATTACTATTGAAGATCCGGTTGAATACAAGATTCCAAGTTACAGCCAGATTGAGGTCAACTCACGTTTGGGTCTTACCTTCGCACGCGCGCTTCGCTCAGTACTACGCCAGGATCCTGATGTGGTGATGGTAGGTGAGATGCGAGACGCAGAAACTGCTCAGATTGCCATCCAGGCTGCGCTGACGGGACATTTGGTTTTCAGCACTGTCCACACCAACAGCGCCCCTGCAACAATCACTCGTTTGATTGATATGGGCGTAGAGCCCTTCTTGGTCTCCTCAACCATCATTGGAGTCTTGGCTCAGCGCCTGGTGCGTCAAATTTGCTCTTCCTGCAAAGAACCCTATGAACCTCATCCAGAGCAGTTACGTGAGCTGGGTCTTGGTGCCAGCCAAGTCAATGCAACATTCTACCGAGGTCGAGGTTGTCCAGCTTGCCGAGAAACAGGTTATCGAGGACGATTGGGCCTGCACGAATTGCTGATCATGGGCGATTCCATCAAGGATGTGATCCTAAAGAGCAGTGACGCCAATGAGATCAAGCGAGCTGCATTGCGCCACGGTTTGATCACACTGCGAATGGATGGAATCCAGAAAATTCGCGCAGGGTTGACTACGCTGGAAGAAGTTCTGAGTATCACGGTAGAAGACCAAGCCATCGAAAACCTACTTCCTGAATCACCATCCATCCCAGCCTAGCCGGTCCCTTTCCAGCCTGACTGAAACCCCAGCGGAGAACATGCCATGGGAGAAGTTCTGGTTCTAAACGCTGATGTCCAGCCCTATCGCTGGAATCCACTCAGCGTGGTGAGCTGGAAGTGGGGTATCAAGTCTTACTATCTTGGCAAGATTGATGTGCTGGAATGGTATGCTCACGAATGCCGTTCTCCTTCAACACGTATCAAGATTCCCAGCGTGGTGATTCTGCATGAATACCATCGGGCTCGACTCCGCGTTAATTTCACCAAGCGCAATATTTTCATTCGGGATCTGCATCGTTGTCAGTATTGTGGGAAGGGCTTTCCCGTGATTGAACTGACCTGTGACCATGTGCTGCCTCGGAGCCATGGGGGGCAGAATTCCTGGGAGAACATCGTCACTTGTTGCCGGGGATGCAATCGTCGTAAGGGACAGCGAACCGATATCCGACCGCTACGCGAGCCGCGAGAACTTGACTACTGGGAGATGGTGCATGCCGTCAAGCAAATGCAGATCACAGTCCCTGACCCCCGCTGGCAACAGTACCTGCAGTGGCCAGGAGAACTCGTCCAAATCCGCCATCCACATTTCCTCTGAAATTCCTCTCAATTATCGCTAAAGTCTCTGCCCTCTCTGCCGATAACTCTATCAAGTCTCTCCCCATCTATGTTTAGGTGAGAAAAGACTAAAGAAATTCGGCCTTCTGCCGATATTGTTATTTAAGAAAGTACTCTGGAATGGATCGCCTGCTTGAGATGCCCCGAAAAAACTGAATTCCCATCAGAATTAGGGACAAACTCTAGCAAACAGGTAGTTTGAAACTACCAAAAACTGTCTTCGTTCTTTGAACTAAAATGCCAAGGCAAGCTTGAGCAAAGATCTCAGCTGCCGAAACGTGCTAACAGAGTTTCCTGCTAGCACCCGGGATGAACCCGCTTCCTGACGGAACCAACATCGCTTCTTGAAGCTTGTTTGGCCAATAGCAAACGCTACCCGTCTCTACGATGCTGAACCAGATCGGTTCACTGCGTCCTGCTAGCCGAATGGCTCTGGCACGGACATTCGCAGCTACTTTGCTTTGAAGATCAATAGCTAATTTTTCTGTGCTGAACGCCAAAGGGCCTTGGCACGAGCAGCTTTGATCAGTTCGCAGCAACAAGGTAATGACAGTGGCTTTCGCCTGTATAGCTAGAAAGCATTGGTACACTAAATTCTGTCCTGAAGCATTTTTATAAAGCAAAGTTGCCCAACTCTGGCTAGGTAATCTGCATTTGTGAAGTACATACAGCTTCTGTAGAAGCGGATCTTGTCAAAGAAGTGAAGCCGCTCAAAAACACTTTGCCAAGTTTCATCCTGGTAGGCATAAAATCACGATATAAGTTTGCAGGGCTATCTCGCACGTCATGGTCCTGCCTGCTGAATGGGAGACTGTTTCTAATATGCTTCAGTCTCGCTTTGAGCAGAATTCTTCTGTTTTCTTGGAAGAATAAAGCAGCTCGTTCTGAGCACCTTGAAGAACTGTAGACGCTCAATTAGCAATCCGGGAAATTGCCAATTGATTTGAGTCTCTTCTTGGTGAACAGAATATATTTGTTTGTGCTTGATCGAAGGCAGTACCTCTTGCGATCCATTCCAGAGTAGTTTGAGGGTTCTTCG
>Ga0255760_10001823_pt1 | contig 20069 bp, 29 predicted proteins | sample 071ome_25_FD_179960 | JGI IMG/M metagenome (GOLD analysis project Ga0255760, IMG submission 179960) | Coastal salt marsh microbial communities from the Groves Creek Marsh, Skidaway Island, Georgia - 071410BT metaG (version 2) | ecosystem: Environmental > Aquatic > Marine > Intertidal zone >... | reverse complement strand
GTATTTGTTGTCAAACCAACTAAAGTTGTCAAACCAATGTAATCTTTTGACTTGTTGATTACATACAATGTCTGAGAGGTTCCACTAACTGGTAAAGCAAACGGAGTTGCTAAAGAAGTTGCTCCAACAGAAATAGTACTTGCACCATTTGTATAGAAAGTTACTTGTTGGTTTGTCTTAAATGGATGATTTGGTATGTAAATACTTTGTGTTGGTACTGATACAACCTTAGCAACATCACCGATGAAATAATTGATTTGGGAACCAGCTCCAGTTGTAGATCCAATTCCAACAGAATTTACTGGATTAAAATAAATTCTATCATTAACTTTAGAGTCAAAATAATTTGAAGGTAAATTAATAGTAAATTCTGATGGTTTTGAAAGAACTGCTGTTGATATTGTATGAGCTGCTCCTGTTACACCTCTCTTTACCCTTAAAACTTTTTCTTGATCAAATATATTCAAAACGGATAGAACTTCTGTTCCAATACCAATAGTAGATCCAACGGATATATTGTTTAAGTTTCTGGAAACATAGATATCAGTTACCACTCCAGAAATTGCATTTGAAGAAACTTCTTTTATTAGATAAGTAGTATCTGTTGTTACTCCAATTTTATGTGTTTTAGATAAACCAGGAACAAAAGTTGACAGACCACTTATTGTTATGTTTTCCCCATCTACTAGTGTATGATTCGAGGTCGTTTTGATTTCAAGTTGATTTTTATTCTTCCAAACAACTACGACATCTTCATAAGTTTCTGTTTCTGTAACTAAGTTTATAATATTTTTTCCTTCTAAAGAAGAAACTGATGCTGTTAATCCACCACCCCCAGTTCCATCATCATTAAAGTTTGCAATATCACCTATCTTGTAATCTTCTCCAGATGAGATAATACTTAATGAATCTACAGAACCTTGTGTAACAGAGTCAATCCTAGTTCTTTGACTTACTATCTCATATGACTCTGGAATAAAATCGTTATTGATATCTTGCTCAGAAACACTATAAGGATATGTGTTTCTCATCAAATTTGAAGATTCGAAGTCAAATGCTTGGTTTAGTTTTTTGTTCTCTGCAATATACTTGCTCTTAAATGTGTTTCCAACAAAATATGGGAAACTAGGAACCAAACTATTTGTCAATAAATTTGTTGTAATTCCACAGAAGTATGCATAAACTCCATTTGGAAACTCTGGAGTTTTGCAATATCTTCCATTATGATCATCTAAATTTCCAGTTGAAGTGTATGAGTAATCCTCAACAAAGAAACCAGAATTAAAAGAAGGAGGTCTATTAATTACTCTTGATGGTAGCAATTCGTATCCAGTACGAATTAGAACCGGATCTGAATTTATATTTTCTGGATCTGAGTATCCATATGGACCATAAATTGGATTCCCGTCATATGCCCATCCAACTATTGGGGAGTGTTTGCTTCCGTCATCAATTAAAATTGAATTTCCAATCTGAGTTGAATAACCAACTAAACCATATTGGAGGCCACTACCAGATGGATGTAATATTTCATCACCAAATCTAGAATGATTATTAACAGTTAGAGATCTAACATTAACATCAAGAACCGCTCCCGATCCTGGAGGAACCACGGAGATATATGTGTTATCTGTATAACCAGATCCAGAGTTTATGACTACAACATCCGTAATTGATCCATTAGAAACAACTGCTCTTAATACAGCACCAGTTCCATCACCTCTAACAATTAGATCTGGAGCAGCATTATACTCCGTACCTCTAGCTAGAATAGAAACTCTTTCGATGGATCCTGCAGTAATTAAAGGTCTTAATTCTGCACTTTTTCCATTTTTTATTGTTATTGCTGGTCTCTTGTGAAGGTTTAATACAGTAGATCCATATCCAGTTCCAGAATCATACAAATATGCATCTACAATCTCTCCTCTAATAACTGGAGTTGCTGTTATTACACCAACAATACTACTTCCATAAGAAACATTGATATTTAAAGTTATATCTGGATAAGAGAATGTGTGATATCCAGTTCCAGGTGATTCAAATTTAACATAATTTTTACTAATGTAATTGGAACTTATAGTGCCACCAACACCAGCGTTAGCTAATCTAAAACTATCATTATTTTCTTTTAGAATATAATATTGATTTGATGTTGATAGACCAGTAATTACTGTTCCATCTGAAGAATAATTTACAAGTTCTCCACTCTTGAAATTGTGATTTTTAAATGTTACTAAATTCTCTGAAGTAGAAATTCCTGAAGAATTGACATTTAATTTTCTATTTGTATATCCGGATCCAGAATTTAGAACTTTTATCTGAGATATATTATTTTTACCATTAAAGACTCTAAACTTGTGGACACCACTATTTGCTATGGTTGTAAATCCAACAGTGTTTATTCCAGAATAATAATCTGTCTCTGATTGGTATAACTTGATAGTTGAACTATTAACAATTTCTGCAAAATATGCAGATCCATTAATTAAAGTTCTTCCTTGATCTGTGTTGGATGCACCAAAAGTTCCAATGCCAATTTCAGAATTTCCATTTTTGTTATATACGATTTTTTCACCATTTTTGAAGTTATGATTAGATAAAAATGTAATCGTCTCATTAGTTGAATCAATACCACCACCAGATGAAGAGATATCATTTCCACTGAAAGAAACTTCTCTATATCTTTTTCTTAAGACTGGCTCCAAAACGGCACCATTGCCGTTTCCACCAGTAATAGAGATTGATATTACATTCGATATATCAAAATCGGATGGATCTACAACTACCGATTTGACAGATCCAGAAACAACAGGTTGAATATATGCAGTTGTACCGGCAGATGGTGTAGATACCTCTATAGTTGGTGGGTTGATAACATCATAATTTGAACCAGAATTAAAGACTGTTACTTCATTAAGTGGACCATAGTATATTTTATTATCGGATTTATAATTAAATATTTCAACACCATTAACCATCATACCGATTGGTCCAACCTCAGTCTCGTCAATTCCAGAATCTAATAGATTTTTTTCTGAAGGAAACTTTCTAAAAATACTTTGTGGTTCAATCGATAAATTTCTATCTGAAGATAACGTAAATCTGTGATATCCAGAATTTGATGTTGGCACCCCAAATTCTAGATAATCATCAATGTCAATGAACGACCTTGATGAATAAAGTCTAATCTGATTTCCACCACCTACAACTCTAACATAGTAAATTCCTTCCTCAATGCCAAATAATGGTGCTAATTCTGGTTGGTAATAGACTTCATCACCAGTTAGTAAATTTACATTTGAATTAAAAGAAATTATGGAATATTTTGATGTATTGCTATTATATCCCTGAAGAGTAATATTTGCTTCTGCAGTATCAATCTGCTCGGAAATTAATTTTTCATTTATTTGATATGATGGTAATGAATTTGATGCAACATAATAAAATTCATTACCATCATTATAAGTGTTTTGTATATCTGATAGTACTAAATTATTTCCAAACTTAATATTTTGATTTGAACTAGATGCTGTTTTTACAACTCTTCTTAAATCATAATATCCACTTAGTGTGGATAAATCAAATCCACTAAGATTATCTAAAGTAACTTCTCTCTTTGTGTAGTTGATATTACTGACTATTGCGCCACTAAAAATTGGTGTTTGTGTCTTTGAACCGACTATCTCGACAGTATCACCAACTTTTAATGAAGTTTTATTTGGATTTCCTTTTAGAGTATATGTTGATGCTGTTTGTGCAGAATCAATGGCAAATCTTGAGCTGGTATTGTAAATCCATGAATTAAAGAACTTTTCTTTAATTCCATCACCATTAAATATTTTTTCACCAACATTTCTTACAAAAATTTCTTCTCCCTCAATTGCAGAAGAAATATCAGACTTAGTTTCAAAAGATGACAGAGATCCGGTAATTTTAAATTCTACCTTCTTTGAAGTATCGCCATTTTCGTATCCAAAATAGATATCATCCGAAAATATGTCTGATGCTACAGTTATCTCATTTTCAATTCCAAGACAACCAAAGAATTGATTGATATTTTTACTAGAATATGTAATTACATTATTATTTGCTAGTAAAGTTCCTGTTTGTGCAAATCCAATAGTTGAATCTACCGTGATAATAGACGAACCAGCAGAAACTGTTGTTAAATTTTTAGTATTTGGTGTAATTTTAAAAGTTCCATTAATAAGATCATCATCACTAAATCCAACAAATAGACCAACCTTATAATAAGTTTGAGCGTAACCAACCTGTCTGTTTCTTGTGAATATCTCAACTTCTGAGACAGAACCATTTGTATTGAGATCTTTTGATTTTACTATAGTTTGTCCAACTAATTTATTTGGATCCCCAGAAATTGGTTCTATAATTATAACTTCTCTTCTTAAGAAGTTTGCTGAGGATGGTTTTAGTAAGAATCCTTCTAAATCAACTATCTTTGGCGTTACACCATATAAAACATTAAAAAGAATTCTAAAGGACTCTTCTGTTCCTTTTGACTCGTAGAAACTTCTAGATTCTTTTATAAAGTTGCCAACATTTAAGTTGGATACAAAATCAACATCCTCCAACCCAGGAGTTAGTGAATATTTTAGTTTTTTATAAAATTCTTTTAAAAATAGGGAACTTAAATTTTCTACTCTAGAGTTTGACTCATGACTTGCGCTAGAGGTAGAAGAAAATTGTAATTCATTTTGATTTGAATCGGATCTATATGATGTAATACCACTAAATCCACGAACACAACCAGTAAAACTATTCGGAGTTATTCCAGTATATGTGATAATTTCATTATCAATCTTTAATAAACCATATTGTGTAGGGAATCCCTTTGTGGAATTTACACTTATGACATCATCGGTTTCGGTTATTTGACTTTGTAGTTCTGTAAATCCAACTATTACATCTGGAGTTAGATTATCTAATTTTAAATATTGATCTAAATTTTCACTAATATCTACAGGACCACTCTGATATTCCTGAGAAATATAGTATTGCTTTAAAAAATCAACTGCCTTTGGACTTTCAGATAATATAAACTCAGGTAGTTGATTTTCAATAATCTGCTGTACTTTAACTCTAGTCTCAAAACCCGTTGTTATCATATTATCCTCTTGTTAATTCTCCGTTTGTATAGCTTGAAGTAACCTTAAATCCAACTCCAGATATCTGCTCACCAGAAGTAATAGTATCTTTTATCATATTTATTGAACTATTCGAAATGTCAAAATTCAAATAAAGATCCTTTAATCCAATAACATCATTTGATTCTGGGAAAGCCTGAATTTCAATAATATTGTTTGGTTTATCAGTTGAGGTAATGTTTATAGTTCCTATTATTATCTCACCTTTTACATAATCTACTGTTCCTGCAGATTTAACAACAACTACATTTTTATCATTTTCCAAATCTCTTCTAACTACAGAGATAACACCAGTCAAACCATCAGCATTTGGAGTATCTGTAAAATATACCGTCTGAGATGAACCAGAAATTTTAAATCCAGTGGTCTTAATATTCATCCCCTTTGGATTTACATGGAATCTATTACCATAACACAATTCATACTGAGCAAATTGATTTGTTAGTGCCTTTAAGTTCCTCCTAATTCTAACTTTTGTAATATTAGATGTTATTGCAGTATCAATACCATCAATCACACCTAAAACTTTACTATACTTGAATCTACCACCAAACTTGTTAATATCTCTAGATTCTCCATACACTTCTAAACCATTAATAACTTTGGTTTTCAAATCATTAACATTAGTAACTTGTGATGAATTATAATAAATTGAAGAATCTAATTCAACATACAATAACTTCAAATCAAGTATTTTTTGATTAATTCCTGTCAGAGAATAATTTTTTAGATTTGAAAGAATTTGTTGTTTATCAAAATCAGATACAAATTCTCCATTTTTTGGTTTAATGGTAATAAAAACGGTTCCAAATTGTGGTGGATCTAGTTCTTCTCCACCAACTACAGAAACACTTTCTGTGTTTGGATAAATTGATTGTATAATCGATTCGTAGTCCCTTCCAGTAACCGCTCTATACTGTGCAGAGTACAGTCTAGGGGCAAAGTACTTAATAGAATCTATAGATTCAATGTCGCCGCCGTTAGATGCCGCAGAGATCGTTGTTATTGTTGGGGTTGTGTTTGGAACAACAACATCATTAGCATCCAATCCTCTCAAACTACCAGAAAAGGAGAATTGTGATGGTCCATTACCATCTTTTCCGTCGGTTATAATATAGGTAACTGTTATAATAGTACCATCTTCCAACTTTTTACCAAAAATACCATCGCCAAATAGAAGTTCATACTTCTCATCTTGAACTTCTTGAATTAAATATGTCTCCGAATCTGACTTTACGTTTAAGATGTTATCAACTTTTTGGTATTGAGGTCCTAGACCAACGTCAGAAAGACCTTTTACATATACGACAATAGTTGAAGTATCAATAAATGAATTATCAAGCAAGAATCTCTGGTCTAGTGACCCATCAACAACAAATTGCTTGCTTAAAAATGTTCCTTGATATACACTAATTGGATTTTGAGATGTTCCAAAACTAGCAACACCATTAACAACTGTTGTTGTTATATTTTCTGGAACAGAAAATACATAAGAAGTGTTATCAACAGCACCAACGCACACTAGACCCGCTTGTAAAGTTACTGTTGGGTTTGATGTGGTAGTTTGCACATTAAATGCGATAGATGCCTTAGAGGCGGTTCTAGAGCGAGGTACGTATCCTATGTTTCTCGCCAAAGAAACCACATTTTCTCTAAGTGTTGCTGAGTCCAGAAAAGACTCATTAACAATCATATTAGAGTTGAATGCAGTTATATAAGTATTATACGCTAACGTATCAATTAAGACTGAGAAATTAGATCCTTCAAAGTCAAAATCCGTGAATGTTGAATTAGCACGGAGATAATCTTTGATAGATTCTCTTATTTGATCAAAGTCTAAGTTAGAAAACTTGGTAAAAGGCATTTTATCTTGTTGCCTCTAATATGAATGTGAACTCCTGGGTTGGAAACTCCTGTCCTACGATGTCAAAGATGATTGTCGCTTCAAATTCATTAGTATCAGGTCTTGGAATAACCTCAACCTGTACATTTTCGACTCTTGGTTCAAAATTTTCTATTGTAATCTCAATTTGTCTCTGAATAATAGAAGCAGTACCATAATCAACAAAGTCAAACAAACTTGAACGAACCTCTGACCCTAAAAGTGAGTTAAAAAACCTTTCCGTTGGAATGGTTTCTACAAGATTCCTTACGGATCTCTTGATTGCATTCTCATTTTTAAGGATTGTCATGTCCTTTGTCACCGGATGGGGATCAAAGGATAAACTAATATCTTTAAATGATCTAGATATCCTTTGAATTGCCATCTGAACGAGAGTTTTCTTGCCTTTATTTATGCTTACTCATGCCATCTTTCAACAAAATCATCAAATCCGTGGGGTCCACCACATGGACGTTCTAGACGATCGTCTGGAATTGGGTAGAGTTCTTCGTTTTGAGTGATTTTTCTTTGTTTTGCTGCTTTTCTAAGGTATTTTTCACTTTCTACTTCTGTAATAAGGGTCATTCCATTCTCTATGAACAGATTTCCCTTGTCAACTTCGTGATGGTTTCCCATTTTAGCTCCTGTTTCGTTAAAAACAGAACTTTTAGAGGGGTTGCTATCCCTTATCTCTATTTATTTTCACGTTCTTGGGCAGTTTTCCAGTGATATTCATCCTCATTTCCCATCCCAAGACGATCATAACCACACTCTACCTGATACCATTGGGTTGAAACCTTAAAGTCAGGCATTTTTGGTTCTTTTGGAGTCAAACTATTATCAAAAATGCGTAATCTGTTGTTTGGATACAGTGCATATTGTCCATTATTGAGTTCAATTAGGTTATGTGACTTGTGTTCTGCTGGATTTTCACTCGTTGCCCAGTCAACCATGTCTGGATCGCGGTGATAATTGTCTATTGTGCAGACATAAGTGCCTTTTTGAATGCCGTGATCACGTGTATAGCACTCAAAATCCATACTTCCAATGAATTTCTTGTCAATACTTACCACACCATAGTCCATACAGTTCCAAAACTGTAGATTTGGAAGATCCATATCAGGATCTGGTGTTTCTGGTGATGAAACAAACGCACTGATGGGCAATTTATCATACATTGCCGCATATTCAGGCAAATATGTCTCAAAATAAAAAGCGCGTCCAGGAATCGACTTTGCCGAAACCCAAACGCCCTTTACAAATTCACCATGTCCGCTTTGATGATCTGTTAGATACTCTTTACGAACCCATACTTCAAGTGAGGGTAAGTTCGTAATTAAACAAGACATGTGACAAATTTACTATTCTGTTGTTATTTAACCCTTACCTTGACCACGATATGCTTTACGTGCTTTGTTGCGAGACGACGCGGCATACTTAGTATTCGTTCCGCTTCCTTGCCGAGACTTTTTGGGTTTCCCGGGCACATAACCGCCACCTTTACGCATAGCCATAATTAAATCTCCGTGTAATCGTTGAACATTTCAGTTTGAATTTGTTTTGGACTAGGATGACCTGTCTGATAATACTCTAAGGACAGGTCATCCATAATAGCGAAGTATTCTTCCTCTGTCAATGATTTGTGGGCTATACGCCCCTTGATGAGTATATTGTACTTCGTTGCCATCGCATCAAATAACTCTTGTTTTTTCGTGACCAACGCGGATGCGAGGATCACACCAGATTTCAAAGCCAGCTTCTTTTGCATCCAGGCAGAAACTTACATCTTCTCCACACATATCCTGAACCTCACCAGATTCAAAGACTTGCATCTTCGGAGCAAACCAAGGATACTGCATACCCTTATCTTCGAATACACCATTCTTGATGAGCAACCATCCAAAACCAGTGTAATCAACAGTGAAGGGCTTACGACGCTTCTGAATGCTATCAAGAGTCTCGTGATTCATGACTCCACCGTTATTGCGGAAGTCATCCTCCTCTAACCAGTGAGCAACTGATGTGGTGTGACCATCTTCAGTGCAGTACCAACCAGCAGCAATATCCTTTTCCATTAGAACAAGTTGCCAGAACTTCTCACTATTGAAAACAATATCACTATCGATCCACAGTTGCCAATCGTAGTTCAGTTTTCCATCCCAAGGTAGTTGATCTGGACCACGCAGAACATTAGCACCAAGGCACTTACAGCGTGCAAAATTCACCATGGAACTATAGTCCTGTGAAATCTGAATACTGGCACCTGCTTGTACGAGATCAAAACAGAGCTGTACAAAACTCTTCAAATATGTGTAAGAAACTCCTCTTCCTGGGAGACAGAACACAACCGTTTTGCCCCTTACAAGTTCTTTTGCTTTTTCGTAGTCCCACTCAGGTTCTTCCCGAGACGGCATGGGGCTCTTTGCCTTTACAGTAAATCCTTTAGCCATAATAGAGCGTAATTACTTCAGTATCATACAGTATTATGTATAGGTTGTCAATTGCCCTCTATTGAAAATCTCTCAGTCTTGTTCGCTGAGCAGTACTTCACTACCCTCAACGGCAAACCCAATCTCCGTATCCTCATACCATGAGAGCTCGTTGATAACCCACTCAGGGATAACTAAAAAGTACTCTCCCGTCACTGTATCGACTTGGATAGGTTTCGAACTACCTCCGGAATTTTTTCGCATCTCTTAGATTATCGAACCTCTTTCTGTCTTTTATATAGCGAAAAATTTTTTAGACCCCCTCGGTAATTCCTTTGCGTTTTAGATTTAGAGGGCGATCGTAACACTTTATAGATTAGGGGATCCTATGCGTTTTTAATATACAAGAACGCGCCCCATAAAAAAAGGGGGCACAACGCCCCCAACTGCTGGTCACGAACGAATGCCTATCAGTAGCGGCAGGCGAGGGGGGAGTGTGCCTGGCGATCTGCCAAACGATCGCGGGCGGCGGCGATGCGATCGGCGCGGTATTGTGCCTTCGCCTTTGCCATCACCCCGTCAAGGTCCTCCACCATGGAGGCACCCAGACCGCGTGCCTTGGTGAAGGTCATGCCGCCACCGCTGCTAGCGCGGAGAGCGCCGCCCTTGGTGTTGGTGTCGGTGGAGCGGGTGTTGCCGATTGCGCGTGCCATGGGGTTCGTTGCTGTTGTGAATATTGTAGCAGATCAGAAGGCGATCGGGGCAGAGGTCGGGGCGTTGATTTCGGCAACGTTTCCCTGGTCGGAATCGGCGGCGATCGTTTCCAGGATCGCCAGGAGTTGGGCACCGTCAGCGGCACGGTTGAGCAGGGAAGCAGCGAGGTCGCGGGTCATGGTAGGATTGTGGTTTGTGGTTTGAAAGGAAAGGGGGGGAGGATCAGAGGTCCGTCATCATCTCCTCCATCTCAGCGGCATTGATGGCGGGGTCATCCCAGCGAACACCGTCGCCAGTCTTGACGAGGTGGCGTCCGATCTGTCCGTCAGTCATGCAGCGGATGAACTTTTCCCAAGGGGTCTCCCAAGGGGCACAGAACTCAACACATGCCTTTGCGGTGTTGTACAGGAACTCATCGTTTCCGATCCAGAGGGCGGCGTTCCAAGTTTCGTAGTTTGCCCAACCGTTCATGGTCTGTCGTTTCGTTTGAACTGAGATCAGTATAAGGGGTCAGGAGTGCCCTTCGGGGCGGTTTGGGTCCAGTTCAGCAACCGAACACCAGGTCAGCGATGGCGTTAGTATTGGCATCGGTGCGGCACCAGCGGATGGGGTCACCGTTAGGGGGGCACATCCACACCATGCAGGTCTCACCCCAGAGTTGCCCTAAGCGGTAGGCATGATTAATGTCCTTTGCCCAATCGCATCCGTAGGGATCGAAGGATGTCCAGGAAGCGGGTTGAACGGCGAAGGTCATCAGGGGTCGTCTGAACTGAAACCATTATAGGGGGCAGATCTGCCGCAATCGGGGAGTGGGTGGACAGTGCGCTCACTGGCACACCTCTTTGTTAAACTTAGCGTTGTTGAAGTTAGCATAACTGAACTGCTTACGATTGACCAGTTTCATTGTGCCAAACTCATTGGAGTAGACATAACCTTCGGCGTCAATTCGATCATGTCCAATGTAAGCAGCAGGTCCATCATTACGGCAGAGATAGAGTGCATCATCTTTGATAGATTTGACCAGTGCCCACAATCCAAGCAGGTTAGGATCGCAGTCGAATTCGCTATTCACAACGGGGCGATTCTCCCTGATACATGCATTCAATTGTTGCTTAATCTTCTTTGCTTTCTTCTCATCAACAAAGGTGACCATTTGTGCCATTTGTCTAGCAAACTGAATCACCTCGGAAAGGTCAGAGAAGGAACCAAGGCAGGTGTCATAATCACCACTGAAGATACGTGCCTTGGGTTTCACAAACTTACAATAGGCAGTGTCAGTGATGGTGAACAACATAGGGATTGCCCAACTATCACGGAGGTCATCATTTGCCTCATAATAGGTATGTGGAGCAATGATGATTTCCTGGTCGATTACTTCTCCGAAACTGTAAGTGATAGTGTTGGGAGTGTATTCAGAGTCTCCACCAAACCCGATAAAATCACCTTGAAAAATGGAGTCTGTACGAGGAAGATAATCAAAACAAGCGTGCAGAATCTTTGCAACTTCGCCTGTGTGGTTCTGATCAATGTCCGCATGAGATTCGTTGATCTTGATTTTAACTTTGTTGAAGACACTTTTGGTGCCCACGAAGAAGTTACCCGTAGCAGGATTGCGTCCCCAAACTACAGCGGGAGCGCCGTCGATCTTCACGGACAGGGCACCTGCTGCCTCAAACCAGTCCAGGGCGTTCAGGTCACCCGTCAGGATGGTGTCTTCGGGGTGTTCGATGTGTTTGTTTTGCATGTGCTTAGTATGGCAGGTCCTGGGGTGCTTTGGGGGGTTTGGTGGACAGTGTGCCAACTGGTCGGGCAGCCGACCTGGGTATAAAGAAAGGGGCACGAATGCCCCCTATTTGTTATGCAAACATGAACCCATCTTCGAAGTCGTATTCGTTATAAACAGGACCAGTGATTGAGGACTGTCCGATGAACTTATGAACGAACCAATTGAAGTTCTTTTGAACTACACATTCACCCTTGATTCCGTGCTCCGAAAGAATAGCATTCAGGCGGGACTTAGTAGTCTTGGATTGATGTCCACCGTCAAAGATTTGAACGAAGTCATCACCAACCACGGCGATCTTGTTACCGTGAAGGAACACTGTCGACTCGTTAGTTTCGGGGTTGTAAGCGACAGCAGTGTTGTCAGATTGCCAATTCAGGTTGTTAGAAATGGCGTTGTTCATTTCACGTTCGATCTTACGCATGAGGTCGTTTCGTTTGAACTGAAGTCAGTATGGCACGGGATCGGGGGGCAGCACAAGCGGGTCTGTGCCACCCCTTCAATTGTCACCGCCAGTCCAGGAAGGTGGCGGGGTTGCCGTAGTCTCCGATCACGATGCCGTCCTGGCGGACCTCAGCGTATCCGAACTCTTCAGAGAGGGAGTAGCAGAGGTCCCATGCCCGATCGGCGTCGGTGGTAGTGTTCTCCCAGGGAGCAGCGGGGCAGATCACGTCAAGGCGCATTTGGTTTCGTTTCGTTTGAACTTCAGTCATTATAGGCACGGGTCACCCCAGGCGAGCATAGGGAGCGGTCACTTCGCTCGCTGGCACACGGGTCACGGTCAGGCGCTTCCATCCTTCGATCTTATAGTAACGGATCTCCTCGATGACGCTATTGACCACGTTGTTGTGCTGGCGATCCATGCCCTTAGCAGTGGTTGCCTTGCGACGCTTGCGGAATTCAACGGCAGTCGTACCGTCAGCGCGGTCAAGTTCCACACGGTAGAAAGCGTAGGCAGTCACGGCGATCGTTTCGAACTGAAGTCATTATAGGCACGGGGTCGGCACGAACACGACCCCTAGTGTGCCACCTTGCCAACTGGTCGGGCAGCCAAACGGGAGTATAAAGAACTCCCGAACGGTTTGTATCACTCCTCCAGCAATTCGGGGTAGTATTCTTTACACTCTTCAGTCAACTCTACATCCGAATACTTATCATAACCCTCATTCAGGTAATCATAACAAAGGCACGTCATAGTCTTAAGGTCCATGTCATCCAACATCTGCTGAATGAGAGCATCTTGAAGTTCAGAACGGTTCATGAGTTTCAGTTAAGAACGTGACGGTAATCGATGGACTTGATACACCAACCAGTAGCGGCGGTGATCTCTTCTACTAAATCATCTCCATCTATTGCCTCCCAGAAAGAACCAATGATTTCGTCATACAATTCCTTCTCATCTTCAGGAGTCAATTCCTCATCAGCAGCATCACAATCAAGGTCAAACTCAATGTCAGTGACCTGGTAATTCATTTCCATTTGGGGGCAAAGAACCAGAGAATGATTAACGAACCAAGGAGTACAGTTGTCATCAGTAATCGTAGTTAGAGTTGATGTAATTCTCTACATTGAACTTCTCTTCTTTCTCCCATTCTTCTTTATACTCAATCACGTCAAAGATCTCACCAGGAGCATCAGCAATCTCGGTCCAGAGTTCATCAAACATGGGTCAATTCCCGAACACTTGAATACAATACACGATTTTGGGGGGCACGAAACCCCCACTGTGCCACTTCTCAGACCGTCCGCACGTAGGTATACAGAGCACGGATATCTTCGATCAGTGCTTTAAACTCAGGCACGAACACATTCATTACCCAAGCATAGAAAGTCTTAGCACCTTCGATGACACGAAGCACGAACAATTGAGTCCGTTCGGTCATGTTATGCTCTTGCCACTTCTCTGCAACGATGATAGCAACTGCAGTCACGAATGCACAGAAGATCTCAACACCATCCATGAAAGTGTTGTAGTGTTTCTTATAATCAATCTCGGTCATCATCTCCACGAAAGCATCAGCGGGAGGGAAGGATTTGGTCAGTTCCATTGTTGTTGAGTGAAAGGAATTTGGATGTGGGAGAATGCGTTTCTCAACCACGAAACCAACATAAAATATTTTCGGGCGATCCGCAAGGGGGTTTGGTCCACCTTCTCAACTGGCACAGGGGTTCAGCCGCCGCGAGTATAAAGAACTCACGGGGAGTTAGTTATACTCAGTAACGAGTATCCATGTTGTAGTTGTAATAAACCATCTCAACTTGATCCCATTGCTCTTCAGTGAGCGTGCCAACTTGTGCTTCCATGTAATCATAAACCATGCACCAATCAGCATCCATTTCGATACAGAACTGGTGGAGAGATTCCAGGGCAGAGTTAAACATTTCGGAGTTGTGGATTGCCATGAGAGAACAATAGGGCATTCTGCCACACAATCAATCACCTTTGTGCCAGCACGTCAATTGGCACAAGGCGGCGGCTCCGATTCTCAATAAGAAAGTATTATTGAGAATGGAATATTAGTACTGATTTATATAATGTGCCAATCCACAAGGCGGCACAGTCACCAATCGATATCGAATTCCTTGACGGTAGCATGGACATCTTCGTCACATTCTAGTCCTAGGATATCTCGCCAGTTGAGATCTTCTAGTTCTAGATCATCATAACACATGAGATCTAGTGTGACGCGTACCATACGCTTTGTGTGTGTCGCAGGCATGTGATTCTCGTGCGTGTGTGCTACATTGTATCATGCATAGTGACGATACGCAAGTGTGTCATAGTCTTGCGTATTATGTGCGTATTCCTCGTCGAGATCTACGTCACGTTGTGCATGATACTCGTAGTACGTATCCTCGTCGAGATTATAATCGTTGCTAAAAGAGTATTCGAGATCGTAATCGTCGTACATAAGCTCGTCGAGATTTTGTATGATGCTTAGATATTATACGTGTTTCTCGTCGAGATTGCAAGCCCATAATGCCCGCCTATTCTCGTCGAGATCATAGTAGTATATATGTCTTCTCGTAGAGAAATGTGTGTTTCTCGTAACATAATTCTCGTAGGGGTCTTATAAGAATTGTGTGGGTTCTGGGAAATTTCGCCGCCCCGTGACTTGACAAACTGCGCGTCTTATGGTACGCTCGCTAAACTCACAAGACCAGGAGGGGTTTATAAGGTTTTAGAGAGCATAAGGACAGGGGGTTTCAGAGGCATTTATAAGATATTAGAAGGGGTTCATAAGGGTTATTCTCAACAATAAAACCTTATTGATTCTCAATTAATGAACACTTATTGAGAACGGTATAAACAACGACTTTATATTTAAAAAGGTATTTTTTTAATTAATTTAACTATATTTGGTATAAATCAATACAATTTTCATTCATTTATTAGATAATCAATATTCAATACAATCCTGACTCCTTCATCAGTACAATTGGTTCCTGTATGCCTATATTCACCAGGGAAGATCACTGCTCTATTCGCAATAGACTGTACTCTCTGTTGGTTATGTTCAAAGACAGTATATCCATCATTAGTATTCATATAGAGTATGCAAACATTGTGTTTCTTATCCTCTACATCTACATGATAAGTCTTCTCTTTCAATACATCTTCTCTTGGTGTAGCATTCATCTTCATCCTATAAAGAGTATGCTTACTTGCATCTGGTACATAACGAGTATAAACATCTTCCACATACTTAAAGAACTGATTAGATCTTACCTCATTATTAAAATAAAAGAGATGATAGAACTGTGGATGATTATCTCCTTTATACACACTCCAGTCATGATAGAACCAAGGAAGATCTTCTACCATTAGTGTCAGATTATCAAAATAGTCCTGTGGTAGGAACTGATCAACAATTATCATAGACACTATCCCTACTCCTTACATATTCAAGTTGATGCCAGTATTCTGGATAACAAACAACTAATGTTCTTTCCTTCTTATGATATGTTCCATTAGGTAGATCTTCTGGATGTTTTGGTTTAGTCGCAATCTCAATAGTAATATAAACACTATCAGTAAAATACACCCATCCCTCTACACTGAACTTACCTTTGTTCCACTTTACATAATCATTAACCTTTGGATTATATTTGTTCATATCAAACGAATAAAATTATCAGTGGATCGAGTAAGTGAGAGATCAAATGCAAGTGTAATCCTTGGTTTGAACGAATTGTGTGGTGTCGTATAATGTGGAATATATGATGGGAAAATAGTCATCGATCCAGGTTCATTATCCATTGTCACCTCATATGGATCATTTAATTGATTCACGGGCGAAATATAAACAGTCGCAGTCTTTTCACACTGTACCACAAAATGACCACTCAAATAACACGTTGGTTCAGTCGAATGTAAATGTGGTTTGATATGTTGCCGAAAGCGTAGTACATTCACCCAACACTGTACCCACAATTCATTAGGAACAGGATGACCAAGTCCTCCATTGTAAATAACAACATTCTCCAGGATCTTACGTTTCAGTTGATTCGTCTCTTCCGTACCCCAGGTGAGAACATTATAACTGTTCGATCGTGATGTTGTACTATTTGATCCAAGTCCAGTATATCCATCAAATACATCTCCCTTTGCAGTATAAGAAAGACCTAACCTCTTAATTGACCTTTCCTTCCTTAGAATAGTTTTTGCCAGCACACTCAGATCAATATCATCAATAACATCGTGCCCAATGGAATAGTCCCAGGACGGTGCATAGGGTGATACTGCTGGAGCACTTGCTATTCTTTGGATCTTCATACAAATGCTGCTTCTAATGGATTTAAATTTAAGGGCATTGCAGTATAAGGAGTGGTAGAATGAATGCTTACCTTATCACCTTGCTTGGAGGAGTTGATAGGCGCATAATACTGCTTTGTTTTTGTATCGTAGAATCCCCAGATACAAGCAGATTCACTGTGACCATTGTAAGTAAACCCACGCTGATGAACAGTCCAAATTGATATAACATGACGTTTAAATTGTAGCGTTCTGTACTTGTAACCTTTTGGCGGTTTGTGGGGAAAATCACTGGGGATCATTGTCAACAACAACTCTTAAATACTCTGGATTGTGACCAAGTTCAATATACCGATTCAGACGCTGTTCGGCAATGGCACGTGGCATCTTAACGGCATCATGATCAATCAGTGACCATCCTGTCGTTGAATACTCTTCGATTCGATAAACGTTTTCCATGGTTAATCAGGTGGTAAAAGCATCAATGATACCAGACTCATAGTCATCAACTAATGAGAACTTCTGTGCCTTGACAACATTAGTCATAATCAGATGATTATAACTATCATCAAATCCTTCTTCATCGGCAAGCAATTCAAATGCTTCTGTATCGTTCTCTGCAATCAGTGTAATGACTCCGCCGTACTCAGAAGATGGGAATGGCACCCAATAGTCGACAATGTAGATTGATTTCATTGTTGTGTGTAAGTTACTCCTCGATTGTAGTATAGTAATTAGTGTTTGTCAATAGCGATAACTGCCGCTTTAGTTCATAACTAATGCCGTACAACTTACCACACATGTAGTTCTCATAGGCATTACCCTGCAATAAAACCAACAAATTATCAACCTGCATCTGTGCCAGGATTAGTTTCTCTTTCTCAGTCACAATACTCCTCTTGAATTAACATGTCAAAGTTAAGTGTCGATCGACACTCATGATTCACTGGACAGGACGGACTGTGGTAGATTCGTCCATCAAAGATTAGTATATCACCTCTGTTAGGTGATTCCCTTCTCCATTCTTCAATCTCATCCAATCGTTGATCATCACCATCAGACAAATTGTAGAAGATCGTATCACCATCGGATTCATTCACATAGTAAAGAATCACCAGGTGCCGTACTCTCTGAAAATCAATGTGTGGGCACGGTATAACAACCTTATCTCTTCTTAGAAATAAATTTGCCTGTGCTCTGATCAGTTGCCCAGAAAGATTGTAGTCCTCAATCAGTTTATTCATCCCCATGTCATTACCCATCGGATAAAGACACTCAGAGTTTGTCTGCCCATCAATGACCAGCATGTGATTCAGAATACTGATGTCACCAAACTGATTCAGTGATTCTGGTCGTGTTCCCTCTGTAATCGTGGTTGAACTGAAACTCCAGGGAAACTGCTCATTACGGAGCAGGAAGTTCTCAATTCGATCCTGATTCTCTACAGGAACACTACCAGTGATTCGATGGAAAACTACATCACCAAGTACAGGATGTTTGACTCGATTGAGGTTATCATTCATAGAAACTCTGCCATGTAGTAATCAACCGTCACTTCTAACTCTGATGCTTTCTTTTCATAAAACTGATTGGTGTATTCTTCTGCTTCTTTCCACTGCTCATAGGAGTGGATGTTTTCTTCGGCATGATTCATGAAATCTTCAAATGCAGAAAGGAATTGAGTGATGTCTTCGTCGTTCATTTGAATTCAATGCGATCAAATACTAGCATACCAATCTCAAAGAAGAGATCTTCGTCCATGTCACCCATAATCTCCCGAATACCTTCGGCAACACCATCCTGTAGTGCCTGAGTGACATTATCATCACTGATCAAATACTCAATGATTGTGGGTTTAAGTGCATCCGCAATCTTGGTAACAGAAGAATGGGAGAGTTTCATTAGAACAAAGAGAGTTGATTGAATTGGAGGTGATCATCACAGGAATCATCGTCCTGTAGATCAATCATATCAGTGTCTACGTGTTGAGTGAGTTTATCAAAGAGAAAGTTGATGAACTCTTTGTCTTCTTGGGAGAACATTGGCGGCGAAGTTTGCGACTGGTGGTTTTGTTTTGATTGCCTGCCTTCTTGTAACGAACTCCAGCAGGAACGGAACGGTCAGATAGTTTCATTAGAATACGTTGGTCCAGGAATTGTGTTGGGCTTTGGTAATCCTACCTTCTGCTAGTAGATTGTCACACACATTACAGAAGACTTCAAACTTTTGAGATCTGGTGAGAGTGATACCCTTGGAGGTTTCACCAATCACTTTAAGAACGTTAGTCTTGAGCATTACAGAATCACCAGCGAATGTAGGTTTGATCAGGATAGATACCGTTCTCTTCACAACGGCACTCATAGGCAATGCGCTTGAGCATTTCGATGTCCATGTCCTCAACCTCTCCCAGGATGATCTGGCGAAGTTCGCGGAGTTCGGTGTCGTTCATGGGGATCTCCCTGTCGATGCTCTTATTATAGGCTAGAATGATGCCTCTTCAAACTCCCTGATGCCAGTTTGCGAAGTGTCCATCTGTTCCATGAGCGCATTGAGTTTGCTATACAGTGTTGAAGCACTACCATATTCTCTGGCAATGCGCTTTTCTTCGCTCATTTCTAATAACTGTAGTGCGGATAGAATGACACCGATTTCGTGTACGTTTAATTTTACTTCTGCTTCAATCATAGTATTATTTCATACCTCTTATATTATAACATTAAAATGCGCCTTAGCAGGCACAAACTAAACCAGAGTTAAACAGTTGAGGGATCTCATTGAAACCAGTCACCTCATAACCATAACCATTCACACGGGAATCAATCTCACGCTCCATGTCGCGCTTGTTGATCATCGACTTGGATTGAGTGCCACCCATAAAGGTAACAATCTTGAGCATTTGACGGGAATTGATCGTACCGTCCGCAAACTTAACGGGATAGAAGTCAACAACCATGTTGCCGCCCTTAGCAGTGAGTTGCATTGGGGATCTCCCTCGATTACCTCTGTATTATAGGGCACTCATCAGGCGATTTGGGAAGGACTGGACCACTTTGGGGGCTGGCACACCCTCCACATCCATCAGGTACATCTCAAATAACCTTTCTTCTTCTTCCCGTGCCTCAATTTCATGTGGTTGATACCAATACTCCCAATTCTCTACGGGTTGTTTAGAATAACACAATTTTCCGTATCGAAACCGCAGGGAACCACGTATCCACTGTGCCAGATGGGTCAGTTCATGAAAAAGAGTTTTTATATACAAGTCCCTATCCATATGGGTGTCCAGTTCAATCAGAAAGTGCCGTGGGCGATAAGATTCACCCACAACATCACAATAACC
>Ga0255760_10001809_pt1 | contig 20135 bp, 27 predicted proteins | sample 071ome_25_FD_179960 | JGI IMG/M metagenome (GOLD analysis project Ga0255760, IMG submission 179960) | Coastal salt marsh microbial communities from the Groves Creek Marsh, Skidaway Island, Georgia - 071410BT metaG (version 2) | ecosystem: Environmental > Aquatic > Marine > Intertidal zone >... | reverse complement strand
ACATTGATGGAATCATAAGTAAATTAGAGAAATACATAAACACTTCTACTAAATATCAACAGCGTAATCATAACGCTATTGTAAGGGTATTAGAAAAACTCCGTTCAGCAAATGATAATTTAAGATCAAGCGGAGAATATTGGTATTCAATTACCAAACAAAACTATAAAAAATAAGAATGAAACGCAATACAAAACGACAACCTAGCCGTAATCAAATGATCGCGGATCTAAAGAATCAATTGAAAAAAGCACAAGATCCAATAGACCGTGAGCATATTCAACAGAGATTACATCATTGGATACATTGGAATCCAGAATCTAAAAAAGATCAAGACTGACTGTTTTCTTTGCCCTTGGCATACATTGACAAATAGTTTATGTAGTTTACCATGCTATGATCAGAGAAACTGTCAATTTTTCCTTTTTTGATTCCCATCCATAGTCCACGCCACTTGTCCTTAAACAACTGCCATCCCGTAGGCTTACGAACATTACCGTATGCGTTTAGGTAGTGCAATTCACCATCGTGTTTGAATCCAAACAGTGCCGGCGGAACAGTGGTAACAATATCATTGTTGTTCTTCCAACGATGATGTGGTGTTTTCATTGTGTTTACATAACCACGAAAACCAACCCTTGGTGAACCATATGTGTAAAGTTCTTCTGGATTACGAATTGATGTTTCATAATAACAACGGCTAGTCATAATAGTAGCCATCGCCGCTCCTAAACTGTGTCCACAAAACCAAAGTTTGTTATCCCTGTTTACGGTGCGTGTAATATCTTCTAGTATCATAGGCCAAAGTTCATCAACTTCTGCTTTGAAACCACTATGTACCCAACTTACTGTTTCTGATTTAACAGGTATTGTTTTTAAATCTGCCGCAATGTCGTTAAATTTTGTAGGCTCTGTACCTCTACAAGCAATTACCATATCTTCCGCATTTTGGAAACGGTATGCTTGAGCGCCTTCTTTGTTGTAGAACTCAACGGTTGTAAAACCTAGATCTTTTACTTGCTTTTTTACTTCCTTGATGTTATCATTATATGCAATGCTCGCAAGTTTTGCAAATAATAAAGAACGCTCAGGGAAACCCATATTGGATATGCTCATTCCTCGCTCCTTTGTGTGTTTCTTTACCAATGGTATTTACCGCTTTACCCCACTAAATAGTGTTAAGGAGTTGTTACAATGAAGCGTAAAACAAGAAGCCTATTAGAAGAATTAAACGATTTTGCTGTTACAAAGCGAGCCGAAAACGTTGTTGAAAGCAGAGCCAATCATGTTATTGAGAGTGCTATCAACATAGTTGAAATGATTCGAACCAACTTTGAGGGCGAAGTAGCACAGGATCTAGAGAAGAGATTCTACAACTCCATTAAATCAGGCGATCCTAGCAAATTTATGCGTGGCATTAAAAAGATCAAAGCAAATGACAAGAGTGAATTAGACGATGTTAATTGAAGAAGTAATTAGACTGCAAGAAGCAGAAGGCAAGAATACCCATATGGAACACATTGAGGAAGAAGCACTCAATCGTGGTAAAGAAGGAGCAGAATATGCCCTTAACCAAATGATGCTTTTTGCTGACATGCTTAAAGGCCGCACAAACAAAAAATTACGTGTTTCAGTTAAGTGGGACGGTGCTCCTGCTATTGTTGCTGGCATTGATCCAGAGAGTGGCAAGTTCTTTGTTGGTACAAAAGGTGTATTTGCTAAGACTCCTAAATTAGGAACCAGCCACGAAGAAATTGATAGAATTTACGGTGAATCAGGTGCGGTACCTAAATTGCATCTAGCATTTGACCACTTATCTAAACTAGGCATCACAGGCGTACTACAAGGTGACTTCATGTTTGATGAAAGTTCAAGACGTGAAGAAGAAATTGACGGCGAGGCAATGTACACATTTAAACCTCAACTTATTACCTATGCTGTTCCCGTGGACAGTGACATAGGTAAGAAAATTGGTAAAGCAAAGTTCGGAATTATTTTTCACACAAACTACGAAGGCGCAACATTAGCCGATGCTAAAGCAAACTATGATGTAGATATAAAAAAATTAAAACGCAATCCGGATGTATGGTTTGACGATGCGTTTTTTAAAGACGTGTCCGGATCCGTGCTAATGACAAAAGAAGAAACAGCACAAGCGAAACAAGATTTGGCAGACGCATGGGCCGCTTATAAAGCAGTGCCGAATGTGGTATGGCAAGCATTAAAATCCAACGAACCTTTTATTGAAAATTTTAAGATTTGGATTAATACAAACATTAGACAAGGTAAACTAGCAGGCGATCCAGGAGAGTTCCTAAACGGATTTATTGATTGGTATAGAGAAAGAATACAGGCAGAGATTGCTAAACTAAAAAATCAGGATCCAGAAAAGCCAGCAGTAAAAAATAGATTAGCGAAAATTGAAAGCAACATGAATTTTATTAATGCTAACCGCAAAGGTCTAGGGAGCATTATTGAGTTTATGAAAGAAATTACAAACCTAAAAAATCTATTCATTAGAAAATTAAACAACATTGAAAGCATAGCACATTTTTATAAAACAGCAGATGGCTATGAAGCAGGATCACCAGAAGGCTATGTAGCCATCGACCATGTAGGCGGTGCGGTTAAGATTGTTGATAGACTAGAGTTTAGTCGCAGAAACTTTACAACACCTAAGGATTTTGGTTAATGTTTCAATTTATTGACTATATTACAGAAGGCAAAATGATACGCAACTCAGATGGTGTCAGTAGACTGAGTTTTACTGATGCCTCTGATCTTGTGTTATTGTATTTCTTAGCACTTCATGTAATGCGTCATTATCCAAGCAGACGTTTTGTAAAAAGTTATAGTGAACAAGTTCTAAAATGGCAGAACTGGGATCATTTTAGAAGCAGTGGTAATGATTTATACAATCTACTAAACATTATCAATGGCGATAAAAAAATTGTTGAAAAATTAAGCAATCCTAGAGCGGCTATGATAATGCGTGAACGTTCCACGTTTCCAACACTAACAGCAAAACGTTTATTAAGAAGTTTTTCAAACAATGTTCCTAGCACCAACGATGCAAGCGATCTAACTAAAATTGACAACAGCCTACAAAACAGCAAATACAGTGGCTTGCGTAGACGCATTGCAAACTACACTAAACTTACACCCAATGAAAGACGTAAGGCAGTTACTGAACTTGAAAATGCACTTAAGGCTAGAGGAAGAAACAGTGACATAGTTGATTACTATGTTATGTTTGTACAAGACTATGATCTTGAAAGCAGTCAAGTAAGAGACACTGAGCCAACAATTAGCACTCCGGATCCTGTACAAGCAGATACAAAAGATATACAGATGCTTAGAATGTTAGGTGTTCCTAACAAAGATTTGCCCTTTGCCTATAAAGTACTAAGTTTAACTTCAAGGGGTTTAGGCATTCCTCCTAGATTTGCACAAGCATATTCAACTATTATGCGTATAGTAGACGACATAATTAAAGCAGGGCCAGGCTATGTAAACCTATTAAAGCAGGTACATAATAGGGCCAAAATGGCAAAAAGATAGCCATTTCCACCGGTTTTTCCAAAATAGACTAAATACTTTTACGATGCCCATGGAGAGTGGGATCGCCATTAAGAGTTAATTAAAGGAGAAAGAAAATGGCTGAAGTATCAAGAGTAAACGGCGCAGTACACGCATTAGCGACATTGTACAGCACAGCACAATTAAAGGGTTTTGAAATCAACCCAGCATCTGCATTAACAGCATCTTCAGGTGGAGCAGGTTCTGCTATCACTAAAGGAACTGCTGAGCAAGTAGCAGATGAGTTACAACCATTAATGTTTGAAACTAAAACAGACGGTGACGTTATGATCGTAATTATGGACGGTCATGCAGTTGACGCTGATGATGTTAAAGCAAGAGTAGACAAAGTACTTGGTGTTTCTAACACTACAGTTACTCAGTTAACTACACTTTTAGGCTTAGCATAATAGGTCAAACAGTAGTTTTAACTACAATCAAAAGGGTGTCAAGAAATTGGCACCCTTTTTTTATGACCGGTAAATAGTGTTATGAAAATACGTATAAAAACACTTGTTGATGTAACACGCACTGATGTAAGACGCAAGGATCAGGGTGACGAACAAAAACTGTTACAACAGCAAAACTATCAAACACTGCTTCAAACAATCAACTTGAGAAACTTGATTGATAACAACGACGATCCGTATGTTGAAACACGTGATGTTACAGGAGAGTTTGGAACAAACTTTAAGGGTGAGCATAAGGTATGGACATATGAGTTTGAAGTTGATCACTCAGATGCGTATATGAGCAATGGAGACCCTGTTGGCTTCCTTAAGGATGACCTAGAACAGGTACCAATCCTAGGTGGACTAACAGAAACTGTTCCAACACCCAAAATGTTTGTGGTTAATAACAAAGGTAAATCCAATATTACCGTTGAAGTTGTATAAATACATTGAAGGCAACAACTAGGCATATCATAAAAACACATTAAGGCCAACTAACGAGTTTACTTAATTGCCCTTAGAGTAAGGGCGTTTTTGGAGAATATTTTATGGCACGTGCCACAGACCTAGAAAGAGAAAATTTAGAAGCACACGTAGACCTGTGTCAACAGCGTTACGAAGTGCTAGAAAAACGCCTCGGCAATGTGGAAGATAAAATTGCTGATATTCATGAAGACATGAATAGATCACATTCATCCTTAGTAAAAGTAATCATTGGTACATCAGGTACTATCGTAGCAGGACTGCTATCTACAATCGTAGTAATCCTTATGAACATGCAGTAACGCTAAATACTAACATGTTGTTAGTAGAACTTTTTGATAATTTAAACGAAAAACAAATTTGGGGCAGAACCGGAAAGAAACTGGTTCGCAAGTATCGTTGCGTGGGAGGCAAACGTCACGGACGTATTGTTGCTGAACCTCAGCAGTGCTTTGCTCCACCAAACGTGCAAGCCAAAATGCGTATGCGTATTACACGCAAAAAGTTAGGCAAACGTATGGCTATGAGATCAAGAAGAACCAAGCGTACTAATCCAGCAAGCAGAGCATTGAAGTTTTTGAATAGACGATGAAAGCAATAGAATTTATAACAGAAGCAGGTGGAAAATTTATCTTCGGTAGAGGAGGTAAACCTGGTGGCTCACACAAAGGTAAAGTAACACGTAAATTCAGATGTACCAGTGGTCCACGCAAAGGACGTATTGTTGCTAAAATGTCTACTTGTCATGCTCCAATTGATGTGCAAAAGAAAAAGACAATGACTGTTACCCGTGCTAGAAAACCTAAAGCAACAGCAATGAAGTCAAAGTTTACTAAAAAAGGTTCAGGTATTTCAAGAGCGGTTAGAGCAAAGAATATAGCAAAGGCACCTAAGAGAAGGAAATTTAAAAACTAATGCGTATCGACGAACTAGATTCAAAACACAAAGAGTTTAAAGAGGTTATACTTGATCATGAGTTAACCGAAGAACAACTTGACGAAATACTTCCTGCAATAATCGGAGGTTTAGGTCTAGCGGCTCGAGCAGGGTTAGGTGCTGTTGGTACAGTTGCAAGGGTCGGCGCCCAAGCGGCAGGAGCGGTAGCAAGAGGTGTTGGTTCCGCGGCAGGAGCGGTAGCAAGAGGTGTTGGTAATATTGCAACACAAGCCGGACGCACTGCATCAAGAATAACAAAAAAAGCAGGACAAAACATGGCAAAAAATTATGCTAAAGATACTGCTAAAAAACTATCATCACAAGGAACACAAGGAACACAAGGAACCATTGGAACAGATCCAAGTGAAAACCCAGGTGCAAATTTACAAAGAGGAATGGATATAACAATACCAATTGTTGATCCTAAAAAACCAGACAAAGCACAGCAAACACCTATGCAGGTTAAATCTGTAACAGGTCAAGAAATTGAATTAATCAATAAAAAACACAAACCTGGTCAACCCAAAACTATCAAATTCGATAAAAAAGATCTTGCGTTTTAATTAAGTAAGTGTTATAATACAACACTATGAAACCCGAAGTGAAAAATTTAGTTACCGCTTTTGCGGAAACTGCTCAAGCAGTAAAACTTCGCCTAAAAAAGAGCGGGTTTGTATTGCCTGTGGCTCACAATGGTGGAATCAAATTTAAGCACTGTTTCATAAAGAAAAATAACAATGGTTGGTACGATGTAACCAATTTACATAATCCAAAAATAAAGTATTATCAAGATATTGCTAGCCATAAAATAGCAGTAGCACTAGCAATCTATATAGGACAGCAGGCCAAATTTAAAGAAAGCGAAATACTCAAAGAAGATCATGAATATATGCATTGGTTTAATGAAATACGCATATTCAAGCATTTATTAAATATTGCCATTAAAAACAATGATGATATTAAGATAGACATATATACAGCACGTATTGAGGAGTATATGCCACGCTATAAACGTGCTAAAATAGCAGTAAGCCGAATCCTTATTAAGGCTGAAAGTTTATTGTTTGACACTAAATAACACTATAATAACGTTAGGGGAATTATAACGATGAAAACATCTGATTTTATGAACACAGTTACAGTAGAGTCACTACAGAAGGACCTACGTAGCAAATATGGAGTATCTGTAGATATTGCAAAATACAGCAAAGCACAGTTAGAATCTTACAGTAAAAAGATTCAAGGTAAACTAAAAGAATTTGAAGTTAAAAATAAATTTAACGAATCACTAAACAATGAAGAATATCAAAAGACACTGCTTATCGGTAAGATAGTAGAGTCAGCAATTAATCAATATCTTGATAATCCCCTAGAAGTTGCTGATGAAGAAGATCTTGGCGAAGACGTTATTAATGTTGAAGCAGACGATGCAGATGTTGCAAAAGATTTTGCAGGAAGCAACGACGAAGCCCCTAAAGATGAGCCACAAGACTCAGGTGCTGATTCTAAGATAATGACAGCATTAAAAATGATCATGACAGACAAAAACAAAGCCAACATGGCTAGAATGGCTATCAAGAAGATCATGGGCGGTGAGCAACTTAATAGACAACAGATTGAAGCATTCAAAGATGCTATGATGTCAATGATGCAACCTTTCTTAAATCCTATGGGCGTTCAAAGAATTAAAGCATTGAAACGTGGCATGGGCGAAAGCGTTATCAAAGAAGGTGCAGAAGAACAAGCAGAATTAACAATGGCGGCTAAGGACATGGTAGATAGATTTACTGCGTTCTTGGAAGACGTTGCTGAAATGGGTGCGGAAGGTATGCTTGAACTAGCAGATTCAATTAGAGATGAACTAGGACAAGAGCAAGCAGATAATTTTGTAAACACAGTTAAGCCTGCACTAGAACAAACACAACAAGTTTTAACTACATCACGTGAAGCACTAACAGCAGGCGTTGGTATTATCACAGGTGAAAGTGCTCCTGCAGATACTATTGGGGCTGAGCCAGAAGGCGACATTGAAGAGCCTATGGATACTGAAGAGCCAGTGGAACCAATTGAACCAACAGATGACGAGTTTGGTGCAAGCGAACCTGCTACCGGAGGCGAAGAGCCAGAAGGTAGAGAAAAGCGTGAAAGTTACACACCAAAGAAAAAGTCTATTGCAGAATCAACTCGCATAATGAAAAAGTTGGCTCAATAAGGAGTCAACATGAGACTTTTTGAAGTTGCAGGTAACGAACTAGAACAAGACCTAGTACTTCTATTTAGAAATCAAATTCAACGTGCAAACGCAGAAGGTACACCTGCTGAACTTTCTTACGAAGCAATTACAAATATAATGAAAGCATCCGGACATGGCAGTTTTGATTATGGTGTTTTTAAAAGTTTGTATGATGCTAGTCCAGAAATACAAGCGGTAGTACAAAACTTCAATGAAGACGGTGTTGTACTTAACACAAAAATGCAACAAGATGATGACGGCACAGTAGATAATGTTGACTCTAGTCCTACCAACAACGTAGAAAAGATGGCAAAACGAGCAACAAACCGCCGCTCATAACTTGACTTTCCCTAACCTATTACGTTATAATTACTGTTAACTATATAGGATTTTAAATTAATGGAACAACTTACCCCACCACCTTATGTGGAACGTTATGAATATCATTCAGTAAAGCAAATCAATCTAGAAGGCAAAAGACTTTACGAAGCACCTGATGGTACTAAAACACCAAGCGTTACAACTATCCTAAGTAAAACGAAGGATATGACGCATTTAAACGCATGGAAAAAACGTGTAGGTGAACAAGAAGCACAACGCATTACAACCGAAGCCGCAGGTGTTGGTACAGCAATGCATAACAACCTTGAACGATTTCTTATTGGAGAAGAACGCAAGCCTGGCAATAATCTAGTTCATGTACAAGCAAACAAAATGGCTGATGAAATTATCAAAAATGCACTGTGTGATGTAGATGAAATATGGGGTATTGAACAAGCATTATACTATCCTGAAATGTATTCGGGTACAACTGACTTAGTAGGTGTGTACAAAGGCAAGCCTGCTATTATGGACTTTAAACAAACTAACAAACCTAAGAAAAAGGAATGGGTTGAAGATTACTTCATGCAGTTAGCCGCTTATGCTCTAGCACATAACGCAGTATACGGTACTACAATTAACGAAGGACATGTATTCATGTGTTCACGTGATTGTCAATATCAGCAGTTTGACCTAGAACCTGGTGATTTTGAACACTGGTCGAACGAATGGTTAAAACGTGTTGAAGACTACTATACTAATCATCACTTCTAAATGGTAAATAGTGTTATAGATTAGGAGAACACAGTGGCAGTCGTACAAATTTCAAAAATACAGCACAGACGTGGTAAGGAAAATATTACAGGATTACCACAATTAGCCAGTGCGGAACTTGGCTGGGCCATTGATACACAAAAACTATATATTGGTAATGGTAGTGTAGACGAAGGTGCTCCTGCTGTAGGAAATACAGAAATCCTAACAGAAAAAACAAATATTTTTGAGTTACTTGATCAGTATGAATTTAAAGGTAATACAGATGCTATTGTGCAAACAGGTGAGTTTGCAAATGATCCTATTAAAAGAACAATTCAACAAAGACTTGATGACATAGTAAGCATTAAAAGTTTTGGTGTTGCAGGCGACGGTGTTACTGATGACACAGAAGCACTACAACGTGCTATTGATCAAATTTTCCTAAATTCAAGTGACAAGTTTAACGCTAATTCAAGACGCACACTAAAGTTTGAAGCAGGTGAATATAAAATTATTGGAACACTTTATATTCCTCCTTATGCTAATATCATCGGCGATGGACCAGATAAAACAATTATTAAAATGTATCCTGACCCTTCTGAACTAAGTCAGACTGCTAAACCAATTTTTCAAACAGTAGGTGGCGATAGTACACCAGGATCATATGTACAATTTGCAAGTATGCAAAACATTTACAGACCTGTGAATATTCTAATAAGTGGAGTAACACTTGAAGTTGATCAAACTGTGACAGCACATGCTCCAATAATGTATTTGGATAATACAACTGAAAGTATTTTTGACAATATGAAATTCAAAGGTCATTGGAGTTCATTAGATGGTTTAGATGTTGCTCAATGCGGAATTGAATTTAGAGGACTAGGTGCTCTAACAAGTGAAAATGTAAAAATTTCAAACTGTCAATTCACACAACTAGGTGTTGGTGTGTACAGCATTTATGATACACATACAATTACAATAAGTGATAGTTTGTTTACATTTGGTCATGTTGGTATTGATCTTGGAAGAACAAGTTCAGGTAGCGGTTCACAATCACAAGGACCTAGACAGTACCTAATTAGAAACAACAAGTTTGATAAAATTGATGATTTTGGTATTGCGGTACACGCACCAAATGGTACAACTCCATGGGGACATACATCAACAGGTAATATTTTTATTGATGTATCTAACAACGGTAACGGACAAAACAGTCCACAAGAAAGTGTAATTAAATTTGAAAGTGATTTATGTGAAAGCATTGGAGATTTCTTCGAAAGAGATGCTTATATTAATCAAACAACTTTAAGCACTGTACCGTTCAAGCCAAATGTTGACGGATACCATTATACAAAATCAAGAATTAAAACTGAAACACTTGCAGAAGTTGATTCTCCAACACAAATAATTAAACTTCCATTTAGAAAAGATAAGATTGCATACGTTGATTATCTTATTGTAAAAGATGGAACATCTGCAGATACCACAAGACAGGGTCGTTTAACAATTACAATTAGAAATGATTCTAGCATTAATGTTACTGACAGTTACAGTCATACAGGCAACAGCGATGGTGCTATTGAATGGACTGCTGTTTTAGATGACCTTGATTCAACTGTGGGAAGTGAAACAGTTAGCATAAAATATAGAAACCCAATCGGCAATGGTGTCGGTTCATTAACATATTCATTAAGTTATTTTGCGTAGTATTAGATGTTTCTAGAAACAACCGTTGATGAACGCATTACCTTATGGCGAGAATTTAGAAACACAATTGAAAGTTGCAAAGATCCTTTTACTAAAACTTTAAAGTTTTGGCAACAAGCACCCACAACAGAAAAGTATCTTAATCAATACAATTCTCAAGAATGGCCAACGCCTTGGGAACTATTAAAACAAAACCGGTATTGTCCCGTCGCTATACCCCTAATGATAGGATACACCTTGAAGTTAACTACTAGGTTTACCAAAGTGCCTGTTTTGATAAAAATTAGTATAGACATAAAGTCGCAAAGATATTATAATCTAGTTGAAGTTGAGGATACTACTATCGACTATGAAAATAATAGAGTTGTGCTAAGTAGTGAGTTACCGGACACGGTAGTTTGCCAGGAAGTAGTTGAATTATCTTAAAGATAGTAAATACTCAACTACTTAACGAATAGAAATTTTATTATAAGGAAAGAGGACATTATGAACGCATCTAAAGAAATTCTTATTACCAAAAGAGATGGAAGGAAAGAGAAACTAAATTTAGATAAGATTCATTTTGTTGTAGAAGAAGCATGTGACGACCTAACAGGAGTATCAGCATCACAAATAGAAATGAATGCGGACTTGCAGTTCTACGATGGAATGACAACTGACGAGATCCAAAACATTTTGATTCGCAGTGCAAACGATCTTATCTCATTAGAGTCACCAAATTATCAGTTCGCGGCGGCACGATTGTTGTTGTACGGACTACACAAACAAGTTTATGGTCGTTATGATCACGTAACTCTTTCCGAGATTATTGATAAGAATATCGAACGTGGTGTATATGATCCTGCTATTCGTGAAAAGTATACAGAAACAGAATTAAAAAAATTAAACACATTTATCAAACATGATCGTAACGAAGACTTTACATATGCTGGTCTTCGCCAGGTAGTAGACAAATACTTGTGTCAAGACAGAAGCAGTGGACAGATTTATGAAACTCCACAGTTTATGTACATGATGATTGCGGCTACATTGTTTGCTGAATATCCAAAGGAGACACGTTTACAATACGTGAAAAAATATTATGACGCGACCTCACTTTTTAAAGTCAACATTCCAACACCAGTCATGGCCGGAGTCCGTACTCCTATTAGGCAGTTTGCTAGTTGTGTTCTTGTTGATGTCGACGATACTCTTCCTAGCATTTTTAGTTCTAATTCCGCTATCGGTTATTACATTGCTCAGCGAGCAGGCATTGGTATCAATGCGGGCCGTATACGTGCGATTAACTCGAAAATCAGGGGCGGAGAAGTAGCACACACAGGTGTTGTCCCATTTCTTAAAGTTTACGAAGCAACAGTAAGAAGTTGTACACAAAACGGTGTGCGTGGTGGCAGTGCTACTACCCACTTCCCATTATGGCACTATGAAATTGAAGACATTCTTGTGCTAAAAAATAACAAAGGTACAGAAGACAACAGAGTACGTAAGTTGGACTATTCAATTCAACTTAACAAAGTGATGTATGAAAGACTATTGTCCGGTGGAGAAATAACTCTATTCTCGCCACATGATGTCCCAGGACTATACGAGGCATTCTATAGTGATCAAGAAAAATTTAAAGAACTATACGAACAATACGAACGCAAAACATCTATTCGTAAAAAGAAAATTGATGCACAAGAATTATTCACAGCACTATTAAAAGAACGTGCTGAAACAGGACGTATCTATATTATGAACGTGGATCACTGTAACAATCACAGTTCATTTAAAGATCCTGTTTACATGAGCAACTTGTGTCAAGAAATTACGTTACCTACCAAACCAATTCAGCACATTGATGACGACAATGGTGAAATTGCATTATGTATTCTTAGTGCAATCAACGTGGGTGCATTAACACTTAACAAAGAAAATTCAGAACTTGAAGAACTGTGTGACTTGTCCGTTCGAGCATTAGAGGAAATTATTGAATATCAAGGATATCCTGTTAAAGCGGCAGAGAAATCTACCAAGGCTCGACGCTCATTAGGTATTGGCTATATTGGCCTAGCACATTATCTAGCCAAGCACAAAGTCAAGTATGCCGATAAAGAAGCATGGAAACTTGTTCACGACCTAACTGAAAGTTTCCAATACTATCTGTTAAAAGCAAGTAATACACTAGCACAAGAAAGAGGTGCTTGTGAATACTTCAATAGGACTAAGTACAGCGATGGAATTTTACCTATTGATACATACAAAACAGATGTTGACGACATTGTTGGAAAGAAATTAAATCATGATTGGACTAGTCTTAGAAAGAGCATTAAGGCACACGGCTTACGGCACTCAACACTGTCCGCACAAATGCCATCGGAGAGCAGTTCCGTTGTGTCGAACGCAACGAATGGAATTGAACCGCCTAGAGGATACCTGTCCGTTAAGAAAAGCAAAAAAGGGCCTCTTAAGCAGATTGTTCCAGGCTATAACCAATTAAAGAATTTTTATACATTACTTTGGGACATGAAAGGCAACGAAGGATATATCAATATCGTTGCAGTTATGCAGAAGTTTTTTGATCAAGCCATTAGTGGTAACTGGTCGTATAATCCTTTGCAGTACGAAAACAACGAAGTACCAATGAGTGTAATGATGAAAGACATGCTGACAACATACAAAATGGGTTGGAAAACTTCTTATTACCAAAATACATATGACTTTAAAGGTGCAGAAGAAGAAACACATCAACCACAAGGTTTGGAAGATACACAGGTTGACACAAACACAAACGGTGTTACAATGGTAAATGGAACTAATGGTCATACCAATGGTGTCAATGGACATTCAAATGGTGAACCAGAAACAATCGCAGACGATTCAGAACATTGTGACGCCTGTGCTATATAGGACTTTATGACGAGAAAGAAAAAGGACACACAGACAAGAATGAGCAAAACAGTATTCAACCGAGAGAAGGTTGATTTCACCAAAGAGTACATGTTCTTTGGTGCAGATCAAAATACACAACGATATGATGTTTTTAAATATCCTGAGTATGACAAACTTAATCAAACCATGCTTGGATATTTTTGGCGTCCGGAAGAAGTTTCACTTCAAAAAGATAGAGGTGATTATCAAGAACTACGTCCGGAACAAAAACATATCTTTACTAGTAACTTAAAATATCAAACACTATTAGACAGTGTACAAGGTCGCGGTCCGTGTTTGAGTTTCTTGCCTTACTGTTCTAATCCAGAACTAGAAGGTTGTATTATTGCTTGGGACTTCTTTGAAACTATTCACAGTCGTTCATATACACACATTGTAAAAAATGTATATGCAAATCCTAGTGAAGTGTTTGACACTATCCTAGATGATGAGCGTATCATTGAACGTGCTATTAGTGTAACCAAACATTATGATGAATTTAATGAAATTGCTAGTAATTATTTTAACAAAGGCAAAGGCGATATCTATGATGTAAAAAAAGCATTGTATAAAGCCATGATGACCGTTAACATACTAGAAGGCTTGCGTTTCTATGTTTCATTTGCTTGTACTTTCGCATTTGGAGAGTTAAAGTTAATGGAGGGTAGTGCTAAGATTATTTCACTTATTGCACGTGATGAAGCAACACACCTTAACCTTTCAACACACATTCTCAAGCACTGGGCAAAAGGCGATGACGATCCGGACTTTAAAAAGATCGCAAAAGAACTTGAGCCTGAAGTATACGAACTTTGGCGTGAATGTGTTGAAGAAGAAAAACGTTGGGCGGATTACCTTTTCAAGGATGGTTCAATGATCGGATTGAATTCAAACTTGCTACACGCTTATGTTGAGTTTATTGCCAACAAGCGATTAAAAGCCTTAGGCTTGAATATGATTTATGATCGCCCACTTAACACTAACCCACTACCTTGGACACAGCATTGGTTAAGTTCTGCGGGTCTACAGGTTGCTCCACAAGAAACAGAAGTTGAATCATATTTGATCGGTGGAGTAAAGCAAGATATAAGTAAAGATACATTTAAGGACTTTAAACTATGATAGAAATATATGGAAAACCTCAGTGTCCCTTTTGCGACAAGGCAAAGAGTTTCTGCGAAACTAGAGGATTTAATTACACTTACAAATCACTAGGAACAGATTACACAAGAGAAGAACTAATGGAACAATTTCCAAACGCAAGAACAGTTCCACAAATTGTTATCAACGGAAAGAAAATCGGTGGCTATGATGCTTTTACGAAATACGTAGATGACACAGGATACAACGGAACAGGACACACACTATAATGTTAATTGAAGCACCATACAAAGACGGAGACATAGTTACACTTAAATTAACTTCCGGCGAAGAATTAGTAGGCAAACTTATTGAAGAAAAAGACGATGCTTACAAGATTAAAACTCCCCTTACACTAGTAATGGGTCAAGGAGGTATTGGATTACAACAATATCTTTTTACAGCAGAAGTAGACAAATCACACTTATTTCCTAAATCAAGTGTAACAATCATTACAAAAACAATGAAGCAGTTTGCTGAAGCATATCAAAAACAAACATCAGGATTAGTAACTGCTCCGGCTGGCCTAGCAAACGCACTTAAAACAAAATAAATACTCGTATGCACGAGTTTGTATTTCTAGTTGAAGGTAAAGAAGTAACAGTAAACTCTTGGGATGATATTCCTGAGGACTTCGACCATGTTATTAAATTTGTGCCTGAGATTCCAGAACCTCCGCATACTGAAGAACAGCATGACGAAATAGATAAGTGGAACTTTAGATTACAAACACTAATGGAGCGAGAAAGAAATGCCAGCAATAACAAGAATAGGTGATGCAGACGTAGCACATTGTTCGGGAATGACTAGAGCAGTTGGTTCGCCAACAGTGTTTGCTAATGGTATTGCTATTTCTAGACAAGGCGATGTAAACACAACACACCTACTACCAGGTGTTCCGTGTCCAGCACATGCGGCTCCTATTGCCGTTGGATCTACTACTGTTTTTGTAAACGGTAAAGGCTGTGGTAGAATAGGCGACGGAATCAGCGGATGCACGAGTGTTGCCGCTGGATCTTCTAATGTTTTTGCAGGTGGCTAAATTGATTTGTACGGTATAACTTTACCGTCTTTATCTCTAATTATTTCACCGTTAACTGTACCACACATTATTCCTCTAACACGTTCTGCGTCAGAATAATATCTACAGGGTTTTACTTCTTCGCCTTTCCAATAACGCTTACTTTGAACTGAAATTATCCCTCTTTGTTTTATACCAGCCATTATTTTCCTTGTCCTTTATAAAATTTAAGACTACGTTTTTTAGACTTGTTCATTGAACTCATCTTGCACGAACGTTTCTTACCTGATTGACTTGTTTTCTTAGGCGTTGAAATATGACGTTCATATCCTTTGTGTAATTTCATAGACTACCTGCCTAACTTTTTGCTTCTACCCATAGGTAGTGGTTGGATCATTTCGTAGATGTCGCCTTTTTTGGCTTCCCATTCTACTTTCACAAATTTACTCTGTGTACCTGATTGAAATGATTTGACTGCTTTTTTATAACTTACTGCTTCTTTAGTTTCTACCTTATCACCGTCCGTGAAGGTAAAAGTTCTCATCTTTGCCATAACCCTCCTTGGTTAGTTGTTTGGCTATTTTCTTGGACGTTAGTTATCATTTAATTAAAAAAATACGCACTTTATATCTTGACATTTCCAAATTAAGGTGCTATAAATATAGGGTAATTGTTGACGTCATTGTATGTCACAAGTACGAGACCAGGGGGCGGTACCCTGCACCTCCACCATAAGCACTCTATCCCAACCTGACGAGGGTGGATCGTAAAGAACTAAACAGAGTGCTTATGATGGGGGTGAACTAGGATCGATCGGCTTGTTAAGAATGAAAGAGATTACCGGTAAGGAACGACCGAGCAAATGTGGGGAGACTCACGCTATTTGTCCAAAAACCATAAATGCAAACGATAATTTTGCATCTGAAGAATTACGCCTAGCGGCGTAGTCCTACGGGGTTGGCAACTTACCTGGCAACAGAAAAGTTGCACCTAATAAATACACTATATTACACAATACATTACCTATAACAAAAAGAAGTCAACAAAGAAGGATCTTTCCACGCCATAGGCGATACATATTATAGAAAAATACATTATAGAAGTAGAATAGAGGCATTGGAAACTTTGTCTCTATTCTTTTATCTACGGTAAATACACGTAGGAGAACCGAGAAATATGACAGTAAAAGTAATAGATTCCTTTCGCATAATGAACTTCCAAAACGGTGTTAGTAGCGCCGGACAGGTGGTTGCAGATGCAGATAATGACACACTTACAGTAATTGGTGGAGCAGGAGTTAATTTTACTGTTGACCCAAATTCAGATGCTGTTACAATCAGCCTACAAAGTGCTGAAGAAATTGTTGCTGGAGCCATTGGTCGTGTTGAAATACGTGCAGATGATTCCACAGTAAGAATTGTACAAGGTGGAGAAAGTTTAGGTATTCTCGGAGATGGTGGTTTAGTATCAACAAGTTCAAATGCAGAAGGTGATATCACAATCGCAGTTGACAATGATCTATCAAATTACGATAATACAACAACAGCATTTATTTCTAATATCAATAATGAAAGCATAGACGATTTAAATGATGTAACACTGTCAGGTATTACTGATGGCGAACTTTTACAATACAGTTCAGGACAATTTATAAACAGAACAATTACTGAAGCAGGTTTTGCCGCAGTTTCAACAAGTGGCTCATATGGAGACCTAAGCAGTCGACCAAACATTACATTTGACGGTGACATGAGTGGAAGCACTGGTGGTGCTTTGGCAGGCGGTGCAAGCACAGTTACACTTACACTTGATACAGTAAACTCAAACGTAGGTACATTTAATACAGTAACAGTAAACGCAAAAGGTTTGGTTACTAGTGCAAGCAATGTAAATTTTGCCACAGTAGCAACAACAGGTTCATATAACGACTTAACAGACTTACCTAGTCTAGCAGGAACATACGAATTTAATATTGCCGCTGATGATAGTACAACAGAAGTAATCAATTCAAATGAAACTATACAAATTGCTGGTGGCACAAACATAACAACAAGTTTAACAGATGGTGTTATTACTGTTAACGGTCCTACAAACTTATCACAGTTTACAAATGATACAGGGTTTATTACAGTAGACCAAGTACCACAAACATTTGGATTCAAAGTAGGTGCTGATGATTCAACTGCTAGAAACATAGGCAATGGTGAGCAGTTTAATATCTACGGTGGCACAGCAATTACAACCACAAGTGATGCAGAAGGTAACATTACAATTACAGGTGTTGCTCAAGACTTTAGTTGGGGTAGCATTACAGGAACTCCAACAACACTAGCAGGTTATGGTATTACAGATGCGGCAACATCAGCACAAGGTGCATTGGCTGACAGTGCATTACAATCAGGTGACAATGTTTCAACACTTGTAAATGATGCAGGTTATATCACAAACGCAGACATCTTTAAATTTAGTGTAGGTGCTGATGATAGCACACTACGTGAAATAACCAAAGACGAAAGCATTAAGTTTATTGGTGCTCAAAACATCACAACTGCAAGTGATGCAGAAGGTAACATTACTATTACAGGTCCAGACTTATCTGCTTACGGACAAACATTAAACACAGCAGGTAATACAGGTACAGGTAGTGTAGGTCTTACTTCAGAAACATTTACAGTGCTTGGAGTAACAGGTCAAGTGAAAGTAGATGCAAGTGCATTTGTTTTATCAATTGGATTAGAAAACCTAATTAACACAGATCTAAAAGGATCAGTATTTGCCGATGATTCAACTCTATTAGTAGACGGTGTTGGCGGTATTATTCCAAGTGCAAACATTGCAGGTACTGAAGCAACAAATTGGAACACAGCATACGGTTGGGGTAACCATGCAACAGCAGGTTATGCTTCAACAGGATATGTTGATACAGCAGTATCTAATTTAGTTGATAGTGCGCCAGGAACATTGGATACACTAAATGAATTAGCCGCGGCACTAAATGATGATGCCAATTTTGCTTCAACTATTACAACAAGATTTACAACAATAGAAAATAACATGTTCGCAATTGGTGCCGATGACAGCACATTACGAACAGTGAAACAGGGTGAAGGTATCAAAATTATTGGTGGTACCAACCTAACAACATCAAGTGACGCAGAGGGTAACATTACCGTAGACTTTGTTAATCCAGGTTACATTACAGCAGGATTACAAACTGGCGACAACGTAAGTGAACTAGTAAACGATGCAGGTTACTTTACAAGATTGTTTGTTGCTGGAGATGACAGCACAGTAAGAACACTAATCAAAGACGAAACTATTCAATTCCAAGGCACAGGTAGCACAACTACAAGTACAGACGCAGACGGCAATGTAATCATTGATAGTGGTAATGAAACAATTACACTGTTTGGTGACGTTACTGGTAGTGGCACTACATCAATTAACGTAACACTTGCAGATTCGCCTATTGCGGCCGGAACATATAACAGTATTACATTTGATACAAAAGGTATTGCACAAAGCGGACAACTTATTGATTACTTAATTGATGGTGATAGCATTTCAAGATTAAACAACGATGTAGGTTATATTACAGATGCTAGTGCAGTAAACTTTAATATTGTTGGAGATGACTCTTCCGGATTTAACATGCAGAACCAAGGCACGTTCCAATTTACAGGAACTGGTGGTATTACGGTTGTTGCGGCAACCGATGTTACAACACCTACTGTAACCATTGATGGTAGTGCGTTTGTAGAAATTGGTGACGGTGTTAGCACACTAAACAATGATGCTGGATACTACAAACAAGGTAGTGCAATGGTTGGCGACCTTACAGGTAGTGTGTTCAGTGAAAGTTCAACAAGAGTTATTGACGGAGAAACAGGTAATCTATATGGACAACTTACAGGTAATGTAACAGGTGATCTAAAAGGTAGTGTTGTTGCAGATGACAGTACTGTTATTATTGATGGTGTTGCTGGAACAGTCGCAACAACAGCATTAGACACTTATGCTGAAGGGTTACATACTTATACAGTAACAGGATCAGTAAGTGGATCTTTAACACCAAGAACAGGATACACAAAAATTTCATATACCAAAATCGGTAACAGAGTTTTCCTAAGTGGTAAAATTGAAACACAGGGAGGACAGAGTTTGCCTACTGGAAACATACAAATTAGTTTACCATACACTTGTGCTGATTTAACAGATCAAGGTGGACAAACAGCATTTGCAGTTTTACTTTTTAATACTACAGGACTTACAGGTGCTGATACAGTTTATGCTAGAGTAGACGAAGGAAATGATTATTTCTTCTTACAAAAAGTAGATGCCAATGGTGTCGACACAACTTTAACATACGCTGATATAAGCGATTCCAATATTGAAATAATTATCAACGGTCATTATCCTGTAGCATAAATACATTTACTAAGGCAACTTAGAAGCATAGGCACATATTAAAAGGAGCAAAGGCATGACTTTGGATAACACACAACTAAAATCGTCCATTCCGGACACACTTACCACAAATCAGACAAAAGTGGTAAAATTGGTAAAATCAACAATTGACAAAACCTCTGAAGCAGTG
>Ga0255760_10001793_pt1 | contig 20208 bp, 20 predicted proteins | sample 071ome_25_FD_179960 | JGI IMG/M metagenome (GOLD analysis project Ga0255760, IMG submission 179960) | Coastal salt marsh microbial communities from the Groves Creek Marsh, Skidaway Island, Georgia - 071410BT metaG (version 2) | ecosystem: Environmental > Aquatic > Marine > Intertidal zone >... | reverse complement strand
CTACCGCCATAGGACAACGACACCTCAAAACCAATAACAAGGCTTCATCACCGACGGTTGCAGGATCGCTGTCGACGCGGACCTGCTGTGGCCAGGAAGAGGCCTTACCACCATAACCGCGGGATACCATACCAGGCTTGTAACCCAACTTTTTTAAGTGCGCGACCAACCAAATCACAAAAGGCGTTTTACCCGAACCACCGACGGTAATGTTGCCCACCACAATCACCGGCAACTGACTCTTATAGGTGTTAAACAAGCCAAGGCGATACATCAAATGACGCAAAGCGGTTAACGCAATAAATAATCCAGTGAATGGCAACAAGATAAAGCTAATCGCTGTCTTATCTTGCCAAAAGTCGGGGTAATGTAATTTCACTTAGCCTGCCCCATTTGATTCGCTGAGAAATGCAGCTTTTGCAGTCCAAGCTGAGCGGTGACATCCATCACCGTCATCATCGCTTGCAGAGGCGCTTGTTTATCACCGGTGACCATCACGGGCACATCGGTTTGTTCTTCCACAATCTTTTCGAGCACACGACGTAACGTCAGCGCATCACTGCGCAGCAACTCTTCACGGTTCACATACAGCTTACCTTGGCGGTCAATCACAATATCGATACGCAATGGTGCTTCAGTCGGCGTTTCTTGCTGCATGACATTAGGCAGCTGCACTTTCAGCTCAGTTTGCTTATCAAAAGTGGTCGAAACCATAAAAAAGATCAGCATCAAAAACACCACATCAATCAGTGGCGTGAGCTCTATCTTCGGTTCGTTAGATGACTTAGGTCGAAGCTGCATGTTATTGCTCGCGCTGACCCTTTAGAACATCGACCAGCTTAACTGCTTGTTCTTCCATTTGTAGCGCATAACGATCGACCTTAGCGTTGAGGTGACGATGGAAAATCAACGCAGGAATGGCCACGCATAAACCCGCTGCCGTGGTAATCAAGGCTTCTGAGATACCGCCCGCAAGTACCGTTGGATCACCAACGCCGGCAGTAGTGATCGCTGAGAAGACTTTGATCATGCCCACCACAGTGCCAAGCAAACCGAGCAATGGGGTTATCGCTGCTATGGTGCCTAAGGCTGAGAAGTAACGCTCTAGTTCATGTACAACCTGACGACCCTCTTCTTCTACTGCCTGCTTAATCGCTTCACGCTCATGCGAGCGATTCGCTAACGCAGTGGCTAATACGCGACCGAGATGAGAACTTTGCCGAATGGCAGCAATATTCTTTTGAGTGATTTCACCTTTCGCATGCAGGTGCCAAATCTTATTCACCAGGCCTTCTGGAATAACCTTGCCATCGCGCAACACGGTTAAACGCTCAATCACAATGGCCATCGCCAAAATGGAGCTCAACAAGATGGGCGCCATAATCCAACCGCCCGCTAAAAGTAACTCGTACAAAACCGTCTTCCTGAGATCGTTATTCTGGAACCGATGATACGGCATGCTCCGTGGGAGCTAAAGATGAAACACTTAAGCATCTAGTGATAACGCCAGCCCAACGACAAAAGCGAGGATGAAATGAGGCATTTACATGTCAAAGTGGAAAAAACATCTCATTTCATCGGTCAATTGCTAGTCATCTGAGAGGCATCGTGATCAAATGCTGCGCAGATAACATCTATAGTCCACTAAATGCCTAAGAAGCTACTCAAACGCTATATCCCAGATCCTGCTGAGTTACGAAAGAACAAGCATCTGAAAATCTTTGCGCGCTTCTTGGAAGATCCCAATCTCTTTCATATGAATCGTCGATCGGTTTCGAATGCGTTTTTGGTGGGACTCTTCTGGGCAATGATTCCGATGCCCTTCCAAATGGTGCCTGCGACAATCACAGCACTGTTGATTCGCGGCATTAACTGGCCAATTGCCGTAGCCCTGGTGTGGGTCTCTAACCCGATCACCATGCCGCCGATGTTTTACTTTAATTATCTGGTGGGCACCTGGATTTTAGGCGAACCCGAAAACTCACCGTCATTTGAAGCCAGCCTCGAGTGGTTGGTTGTCCTCGCTGAGAACAATTGGTTGCATCTGTACTTTGGTAGTGTTGTTGTGGGTGTTGTCTCAGGTGTGCTTGGTTACTTAGCGATTCGTGGGTATTGGCGCCATTATATTGTTAAGAAGCACCGCTCTCGTAGTTGGCGCTGATCAGAGACTTAAAGCACCGTCCTTAAGATGCAAAGTGCGATCGCAGCGCTGAGTTAAACCCTGATCATGGGTCACGATAATAAAGCTAGTTCCTATCTCGCGACTCATCTCGAGCAATAACTGAGTAATTGACTCTGCGGTTACACTATCCAGATTACCGGTTGGCTCATCCGCTAATACACAGCTTGGATTGAGCACTAAGGCACGTGCAATCGCCACACGCTGACGCTCACCACCTGATAGCTCAGACGGCTTGTGTGCTGTACGTCCAGATAAGCCAACACGCTCCAATAACGCCATTGCTTTTGCCGTGGCTGCTTGAACTGAATCACCGCGAATTAATAGCGGCATCGAGACATTCTCGAGTGCTGTGAACTCCGGCAGTAAATGATGGAACTGATAAATGAACCCGAGATGGCGATTGCGCACCGCGCTACGTTGTACCTCGGGTAGATCATCAAACGGACGATTCAATAACGATACTGAGCCAGCACTTGGTGCATCCAAGCCACCTAAACAATGCAGCAAGGTACTTTTCCCTGAGCCAGAGCTACCCACAATCGCCACATGTTCACCACGATGAATCTCTAGATTGATATCGCGCAACACATCGACCTGTTGCTCACCCAAAGCGAAGTGTTTGGATAACCCCTTTGCTTGCAGAATCACATCACTCATAACGCAATGCCTCTGCTGGCTGAGTTTTATACGCCTTCCAAGCGGGATAGAGCGTCATCAACAATGAAAGCAAGAAGGAACCGATCGACACTAACAAGACATCAGGTAGTTGCACATCCGAAGGCAACTGACTGATGTAATACACATTTGGATCAATGAAATGCAGACCAAAAGCTTGCTCCACCCAGGCCACTGCAGAATCCACATTGGCAGCGAGCAATACGCCTAAGAAAGTGCCCACCAAGGTACCGAAGAAGCCCAAAGCAGCGCCCTGCACCACAAACACGCGCAAGATAAAGCCAGGGCTTGCACCAAAGGTTTTTAAAATCGCGATATCAGCTTGTTTATCCACCACCATCATCACAAGCGTTGAGATGATGTTGAACGCTGCAATCACCACAACTAAAAATAGCAACAAGCCCATCATGCGCTTTTCCATCTTGAGCGCCGCGAAGAAGTTACGGTGATAGTCCGTCCAGTTAAGTACGCGATAACGACCGGGCAATGAGTTTGCCAATTCCAATGACACTTCGCGTGCATCCCAAACATCATCAATACGAATGCGCACGCCAGAGACATCGTCTTTCATACGCAGCAACTTGGCAGCATCAGGTAGATGAATTAGCGCGACACCGCGATCGTATTCGTTCATGCCGACTTCAAAGATACCTACCACGGTAAAGGCCTTCATGCGCGGAACACTTCCTGCAATCGTAACCGTCATCTGTGGCACCACCATGGTTAGCTCACTACCAATACTGACGCCTAATTTAGCTGCCAGCTCAGCACCCAAAATAATGCCCCAACGCGTCGACGCAAGATCATCTAAGGAGCCAAACTTCATGTGCTGCGCAACATCGATGACATCTTTCTCAAGCGCAGGATTGACGCCACGCACCATGGCACCAGAGACATCACCCCCACTGTTAAGCATGGCTTGAGCTTCGATATAGGGTGCCGCTGCTAAAACACGCGGATGCTCTTTGGCTTTCTGTAACGCCAGTTGCCAGTCGGTTAAATTACCTTCATAGCCTTTGATGTCCCCATGAGACGCCATACCCAGAATGCGAGTTTGAATCTCTTTGTGGAAACCATTCATCACCGAGAGGACCGTGATCAACGCAATCACACCTAACGCAATACCAAGCGCTGAAAAGCCCGAGATAAAGGAGATGAAATGATTGCGACGGCGCGAACGTGTGTAGCGCAGACCAACAAACAGAGATAAGGGTTTAAACATGGCGGCATTACATCATATTCAGCCTCAGATGTTTTATCTGACCTAAGTGATCGCGAATCATTCCCGAGGTTGGCTTTTTGCCATAGACTGCGCGCATCAATTATTAGAGATGTTTTGATGAGCACACCTCGATTACCGGCTGAATGGGAAGAACAATCTGCTGTTCAACTCACCTGGCCACATGAAGGCACCGATTGGGCAGATAACCTTGCTGACACCTTGCCGGTATTTGCACAAATTGGCGCAGCGATAACGCGCTTCGAGACGTTACTTTGTGTTGTGAATAACGATGCACACGCTGAGCAGGTGAAACAGCTTCTCTTGGATGCGGGTGCCGATCTAACGATGGCCCGCTTTGCACAAGCCCCCTGTAATGACACCTGGGCAAGAGATCATGGGGCGCTAACCGCTATCGATGAGAACGACCAGCCGATCATTAACGACTTTATCTTCAATGGCTGGGGGAATAAATATCCCGCCGAGCTCGATACGCAAATCACCCAAGCCTTAATCGATCAACAGGTACTCAACGGCACGCATTCACCCTCACCTCTGGTGCTTGAAGGTGGCGCAATCGAAACCGATGGCCAAGGCACCTTGCTAGCCACACGTTCGAGTATTTTGAATGCCAACCGCAATGGCGACTTATCTCAAGAAGCCATGGAGGCTGAGTTAACGCAACGCTTTGGCTTTAAGCGTTATCTTTGGCTAAGCGAAGGTGAGATGACCGGTGATGACACCGATGCGCATATCGATGTCTTGGCACGCTTCACCTCCTCGAATGACATTGTGTTCACCACAGCTGATACCAGTGATGAAGACTACTGGCCATTACATGCTATGCAAAAAGAGCTGCAAGCGTTTACCAATCTGGAAGGTGCACCCTATCGCTTACATGCACTGCCACCGGCTGGCGAGCTTTACGACGAAGATGGCCGTCGTCTCTCAGCCAGTTACGCTAACTTTTTAATTATCAACGGCGCAGTTTTATTACCCGTATATGGTGTCGATGCCGATGAAAAAGCCATCAAGGTGCTTAACGATCTATTTCCCGATCGAGAGATCATTCCGATCAACTGTCGACGCATCATCGAGCAAAATGGCAGCTTGCATTGTTTAACCATGCAATACCCCGCTCAACTCGCTCTATAATTAGATAACACTTTTAGAGATTGACACGATGAGCCACTCGATCAACGTTGCCCTGATTCAACACGCCAACCAAGGTGGCGCACTCGAGAATCAAGCATACATCGCCGAACAAATCATCACGCATGCAGGTAATGGCGCTCAGCTTATCGTTCTGCAAGAACTCCACAACGCGCATTATTTCTGTCAAAGCGAAGATACCAATGCGTTTGATCTAGCCGAAACGATCCCAGGTCCAAGCACCAACTTCTTTTCTGAGTTAGCTAAAAAACATAAGCTTGTCATCGTCACGTCTTTGTTTGAACGCCGAGCAGCAGGCCTGTATCACAACACCGCCGTTGTCATTGATAGTGATGGCAGCATTGCTGGTAAGTATCGAAAGATGCATATCCCCGATGACCCAGGGTTCTATGAGAAGTTTTACTTCACCCCCGGTGATCTTGGCTTCACCCCCATTCAGACTTCAGTTGGCAAGCTAGGTGTGCTCGTCTGTTGGGACCAATGGTATCCAGAGGCGGCTCGCTTGATGGCGCTTGCAGGTGCTGAGCTATTGATTTATCCCACTGCGATTGGCTGGGACCGCACTGACAATGAAGATGAACAACAACGTCAGCTTGGCGCATGGCAGCTTGTTCAGCGCGGACATGCGGTTGCTAATGGTTTACCCGTTCTCGTGTGTAACCGTGTTGGATACGAAGCTTCACCAACGAAGGATGATCCGGGCATCGAATTTTGGGGTAATTCTTTCATTGTCGGCCCACAAGGCGAACTGCTGGCTAAAGCGGATATTGATGCCACAGTCCTTACGGCCGAGGTCTCCTTGAGGCGCAGTGAGGATGTTCGTCGCATTTGGCCTTTCCTGCGTGACCGTCGTATCGATAGCTACAACGAGATCACAAAACGCTTTATCGACTGATTTATCGATATCGCGTCCAAAACGATCATCGATTTGCCGGATAAAAGGCGTTTTATCCGGTTATTTTTCATCAGAGTTTCCTTATACTCCACCCCTATTCATTCAGACCGCGTCTGAATTCAAGGAGTTACCGAATGAACACAGCAGTAGATCTCAACCGCGACGAGCTCGATCAGACCATGGTCTCGATCATCCAGCGCATTGCCACTGGCCCTGACCTGTCGAAAGATATCGACTTTGATGAGGCACGCCTTGGCATGTTGGGACTACTCGAAGATGCTGTGGATCCTGTTCGTGCGGCGATCTTTTTAATTGCCCTACGTATGAAACGCGAGTCTCGCGAAGAAAACCGCGGCATCTTACAAGCAATTTTAGACACCACCGACCGAGTAACAGCCGATGTCGATGAGGTGATCGAATTGGCTGACCCTTACGATGGTTATAACCGTACGATTCCTGCATCACCCTTTTTAGGTCCACTGCTTGCAGAAGCTGGCTTGCACCTTGTGAGTCATGGTCTAGATAAAGTGGGTCCTAAATACGGCATCACCTTCCGTCATGTGCTCGAAGCTGCTGGTGTCGATGTGAATTTAAGCTCAGCGGAAGCCGCTAAGCGTTTAAGCGACCCATCATTGGGTTGGGCCTATGTTGACCAGGCCAGTTTCAACAACAAGCTACACAGCATGATGGAACTGCGCCAAAAGATCATTAAGCGTCAGGTCATCACCACAGTAGAAGTGCTTGCCAATCCAATCCGCGGCAAAAACAAAACCCACTTTGTCACCGGCTATGTACATAAGCCTTACCCACCGGTGTACTGCGATCTCGCGCGTCTCGCTAACTTTGATAACGCGATCATCATTCGCGGTGTTGAAGGCGGTGTTGTTCCTTCTCTGCGTCAGGCAGGTAAATATTTTGCCTATGAAAATCTCGGTGAAGAAGTTGGCGTGGATACCAATCCAGAAGAGATTGGCATTACCCAAGAAGCACGCTGTGTACCCATTCCTGAGGATGTGCCACAAACCGCTAAAGGCGAAGGTGCAATTACCGTGACCGACATCAAAATTGGCGCACAACGTGCGGCTGAGATGGGCATGGCGGCACTACGTGGCGAGAAAGGCGCGACTTACGATTCGCTGGTGTATACCGGAGCGATCATCATGAGCCAGCTGGGTAAAGCCGATTCATTGAAAGCAGCGGCAGATCAACTCCGTGGCATCTTAGATTCAGGCAAAGCGGCTGAGCGAGTTCGCTAATGAGTCACTTCATTGCCATCGCGACTGCAGACGAGCTGCATGCCAATGAGATGAAGGCCTTTGAGCACGAAGGTCGTCGATTGTTACTGGTTAACGCTAACGGTGAATTCTATGTGGTGGACGAAATGTGCACTCACGAAGACTATTCACTGGCTCTCGGCTGCATTAAGGGCAACCGAATCAAATGCTCGTTGCATGGCAGCTATTTTGACTTGGCTACAGGCGCACCCGATGACGAGCCGGCAGATGAGCCTATTTGCTCTTATAAAGTGAAAGTAGAAGACGGTCAGGTCTGGGTGGACCCGACCACTAAACGTTAATTACAAGGTATCTAGCCAATCGGCGACGGTTTTCACCAACACATCACCTTTGTCCACAAAGTAATGCGTCGCACCCTTCACGCTAATCTGCTTTGACTTTGGGTTACCCGCTTCAGCAATCATCATGTCGCGCTCCGGCGCGATACGAACCACCGCTGGATAATCATCCTCGCCATACAGATCCAAAATCGGCATCTTCATCTTATTCAACTGGAATGGCTCAACCATCGGTTGTTTGTAGTCAGTTGCACCCATACCCATGCCGACATAGGCCGAGAATTGCTGAGTAGCCTCTTCACCTTTATTTAATATCCAACGCTGGGCCATATGGGATCCACAGCTGTGAGCAAACAACACCACATTATCGCCACCATTCTCTTTGGCATACGCAATAGCGGCTTCTATGCGAGGACCGGCGGTATCAAAGATCTCGACATAATCAAAATATTTGGCTGACTTTTCGAGTACCGGCATCTGAATGCTCAACGTATTCCAACCACGCTCCACTAAACCCACACGCAAAGGCTGAACAACCGTTGGCCAATCTGGGTGAAATCCACGACCGTGTGCAATCACAACCGTACCTTTGGCATTCTCAGCCTCGGTAAAGATACCCATAAACGTATGGTTATCCGCTTCAAGTTCAACCGGCTCTCCATCCATGATGGCATCCACAATTTCAGCCTTCATACGCAATTCACGCTCAATATCCGGTGAACGTTCAGCAAATGACCAAGTACTCAGCATTAAGGCGCCGATTGCGACAAGAGATGAAATGATTTTCATCGTGTTCTCCTAAGAACCTGCTTTTAATTGTTATCACCTAAGAGTGACATGAGCCTACGAAGTTTCGCAATGCCTATTGCAGCGCACAAGAAATTAGGTTTATTAGCAGAGTCTTATGCTTGTTGATTTTAAAATTGTCTTAGATATAGTAAGCGGCAATTCGGGTTTTCCATGTAAGAAATGCCCGAGGGAATGTAGTCACGTAACCGAAGAGTTACTCCCATTTTGGGTATTTGTTCTTAGAGACAAAACCCGCGTTGCTTTTAGGAGGCAATACAAAATGCGTTACCTAACTATCTTAATGATGATGTTAGCTTTTGCTCTATCTACCGTATCTACCACTGCTCTTGCTGGCATTTCTGCTGCAGATCAGGAAATGGTTTTTGATGGCCATGGTAAGAAGAAGAAGAAAGGCGCTGGCGAAGAAGAGCCAGAGTGCGATTAATTTTTTAAAGACTTAACAATAATAATAATAAGACTTGACCAAACCTGCGGGGGCACCCGCAGCGTTTCTTCAAATCATCAACATATTTCTGCCTAGGAGGAAATCACGATGAAATTAAAAGCGTTAGCTTTGACCGCTGTAGCGGCAATCGCAATGACCACTACTGCGTCATTCGCAAAGCCAGTTGGTATCTCTACTGCTGGTGAGTTGGAAGTGAAAGCAGGTAACGTTACCTTCTCTCGTAACCAAGACAACAACAACACTGTTAACCCAGCGTTCGCAAAGACTTCACGTCCTTGCCCACCTTTCTGCATTCAGCCTTCAACTTTGGCTACCAATGTAGAAACTATCGCTGAGAACGAAGTTATTCACTACGTTAAGAAAATGAAAGAAGGCGATAGCTCAATCATGGTTATCGACTCTCGTACTCCTGATTGGGTTGCTAAAGGCACCATCCCAGGCGCTGAGAACCTTCCTTTCACTCTGATCAAGAATGCAATGAAGAACATGGACGCTGACGCATTGGCTAACACTCTGAAGAAATTCGGCGTGAAAGTTAATGACGACGGCACTTTGTACAAGTTCAACGATGCAAAGACCTTGGTTATGTTCTGTAACGGCATGTGGTGTGGTCAGTCACCTACCAACATCAAAGACTTGTTGACCCTGGGTTACCCAGCGCACAAGATCAAGTGGTACCGTGGTGGTATGCAGAACTGGGAAATCCTTGGTCTGAACACTGCAAAGTAATCACAGACGCACTGAGTTATAAAAACTCAGGTCAAGTCTAAGTACTCACGTACTTAATTCGAGCGGTCGCTTAGCGACCGCTTTTTTTATGCCTGTTTTTCAGGCCCCAAAGTACGCCTTCTGCGCCGGCCTATGCGAAAATACGCTTTTCGTTATTGACCTTATTTGCAGTGCCCTCACCCTTTTCGCCTGACCTTCCTAAAAACGCTAGCCAGACAGTGCTCTGGAGTGGTGCACATGGCGCAAGCTTAAGCCTTGCACTGAGTAACGCAGCTCATCAGCTCGAAAAACCGTTGATTGTGGTTGCAGCCGATATTCAGATGGCTAACCACCTAAGCGAAGAGATCGCCTTTTTCAGTCATGGTAGCGACTTACCTATCATCAGCCTGCCTGACTGGGAAACACTCGCGTATGACACTTTCTCGCCCTTGCCCGAGCTTGTTTCTCAACGCCTATTAACTCTGCGAAAGATTAATAACCTGAGTCACGGCATTTTGATTGTGCCGATCTCGACCCTGATGCAACGCTTACTGCCAAAAGCGTGGTTAGATGCAAACTGCCTAGAACTGAAAGTGGGCAATCAGCTGAATTTTGATGCGTTTCGACGTCAGCTCGAACAAGCCGGTTATCAAGCGGTATCGCAAGTGATGGAGCATGGAGAATTCGCGGTGCGCGGTTCACTGATAGACCTGTTCCCAATGGGTGCTGATACCCCACTTCGGATTGACCTGTTCGATGATGAGATCGATTCGATCCGCACGTTTGATCCAGAGACGCAACGTACCGAAGAGAAGATTGAGCATTTCGAGATGCTGCCGGCACATGAGTTTCCGGTCGATGAGCAAGCCATTACTAAATTCCGTTCTGCCTATCGTGAGACCTTTGAGGGCGATCCCAAAAGCTCACTGATCTATCGTGATGTTAGCGAAGGCCAATTACCAGGCGGTATTGAGTATTACTCACCACTGTTCTTTGATGGCATGGCGACCTTATTTGATTACATCCCAAGCGATGCTATTTGGGTGCATGACAACGAATTGCCACAAGAAAGCCAAGATCACGCCAACAGCATTGCTGAGCGTTATGAACAGCGTCGTCATGACATTGAACGTCCTCTGCTACCACCCGCCGAGTTATTCCTTGATAGCGAAGAGATGCTTGGCCAATTAGAACGGCACCCTCGGATCGCTTTTGCACACTTTCAACGCGAAGATGGCAGCAACCTTACCGTTCGCAAATTGCCACCCTTAGGGATTCAAGCCAAAGCAACTGATCCTGCAGGTCATATTAAAAGCTTCTTAAATAATTCATCACGCGTTTTGTTTTTAGCGGAAAGCGCAGGTCGTCGTGAATCACTCATCGACACCTTAGGTGGTTTTGGCATTCGCCCGAAAACATTGGCTAGCTGGCAAGACTTCCTGAACAGCGATCAATCGCCCTGCATTACAACTGCACCGATTGAAAATGGATTGTGGTTAGCTGATCCTGATATCGCGGTTATTCCGGAGGCATTGCTGCTCGGTGAGCGCGTTAAGCAAAATCGTCGCGCTAAAAAGAAAACCGACGCGGACCTCATTGTCCGAAACCTGACTGAATTACAGATAGGCGCTCCCGTTGTGCATGAAGAGCATGGCGTGGGCCGCTTCTTAGGTCTACAAACGCTGGATGTCGGCGGCATGACTCAAGAATTCCTCACCTTGGAATACGCCAAAAACGACAAGCTATATGTCCCCGTCTCATCACTGCATCTGATCAGTCGTTATACCGGCGCTTCTCCGGATCAAGCGCCTTTACATCGACTGGGAAGCGATCAATGGGAAAAAGCCAAACGTAAAGCCGCTGAGCGCGTCAGAGATGTCGCTGCCGAGCTTTTAGATATCTATGCGCGTCGCGAAGCTCGCCAAGGGGTTGCACTGCCCGCACCTGAAGATGAATACCGCCAATTTGCGAGCGAGTTTGAATTTGAAGAAACCGCTGACCAAGCAGCTGCTATCTATTCGGTGGTGAATGATTTGACCTCACCCAATCCGATGGATCGTGTGATCTGTGGTGACGTGGGCTTTGGTAAAACCGAAGTGGCGATGCGAGCTGCCTTTGTTGCGGCAAATGCAGGCAAACAAGTTGCCGTTCTAGTACCTACTACCTTACTTGCGCAGCAGCATCATCAAAACTTCATCGATCGCTTTGCTGAATGGCCCATCAAGATCGCTAGCCTTTCCCGCTTCCGTTCGGCAAAAGAAGTGAAAGAGATCTCACAAGGTCTGGCTGAAGGCACTGTGGATATCGTAGTTGGTACGCACAAGATTCTTAGCGAAGAGCTCAAGTTTAAAGATCTTGGCTTAGTTATCATCGATGAAGAACATCGCTTTGGTGTACGTCACAAAGAACGCCTAAAAGCGCTGCGTGCTGAAGTCGATATCTTAACGCTCACCGCAACACCGATCCCTAGAACGCTCAACATGGCGATGTCAGGCATTCGTGATTTATCGATCATTGCCACACCACCAGCAGCTCGCCATCCGATTAAGACCTTTATTACCCAGTGGAGTGATTCACAAATTCGTGAGGCTTGTCAGCGTGAAATTGGACGTGGTGGCCAGGTGTATCTGTTACATAACGATGTCGCCACCATTGAGAAGATGGCGCACAACATCCAAGAGCTACTGCCTCATGCGCGCGTTGAGTTCGCACATGGTCAGATGCGTGAGCGCGATCTTGAACGGATCATGCGTGACTTCTACCACCAACGCTTCAATATCCTGATCGCAACCACCATTATCGAATCCGGTATTGATGTGCCATCGGCTAACACCATCATCATTAACCGTGCGGATAAACTCGGTCTTGCACAACTGCATCAGCTACGTGGTCGCGTTGGACGATCACATCACCGTGCGTATGCGTATCTGATCACTCCACCCATCAAAGCCTTAACTGCAGATGCACGTAAACGCTTAGAAGCTATTGAATCACTTGAAGAGCTAGGTGCCGGCTTTACCCTTGCTACCCACGACCTCGAGATTCGGGGCGCTGGTGAACTACTGGGTGATGAGCAAAGTGGTCAGATCAATGAGATTGGTTACACGCTTTACACCGAAATGCTTGAACGCGCTGTGCAATCAATTAAGTCTGGCAAACAACCCGAGCTCGATCGACCACTGGATCACGGCGCAGAAATTGATCTGCATATCCCAGCGCTATTGCCCGATGACTACATTCCGGATGTACACAGCCGCTTGGTGCTTTATAAGCGCATTGCTTCAGCTGAAGATACAGAGATGCTCAAAGAGCTCAAGATCGAGATGATTGATCGCTTTGGTTTGCTTCCTGAGGCGGCAAAGACCTTATTCGATATCACTCAAATGAAACTGCGCATCGTGAACAAAGGTATCAAAAAGATTGAAGCTGGCCCGAGCAATGGACGCATTCTGTTTGATAAAGACCCACAGATCGACCCTGGCAAGATTATTCAGCTCATCCAAACTCAACCTCAGCACTACAAGCTAGAAGGTGCTGAGAAGTTCAAGTTCGATGCCGACATGGGCACCCCTGAAGAGCGCATTGCACGGGTTGTTGAGCTGCTCGATCACATCCTATTGGAGGATACTGCCTGAACAGGCACAATGGACTGATGAGAAAGCTGATAGTGACCACCGGACTATTGATGGCTTGTGCAACACATGCGCAAGAGCCAGCGCCTGTGGTTGATCCCGGCACAACGACTCAACGCGCACCCGAGTTACGCATTTGGCAACGCTCTACCCCTGCGCCTGTTGACGACCTAAAAGCCATTCCCAATGAATATGCGCCAACGAATTCTCCTGAGCCATTGCGCATTGAATTCACTCGTGGACTGAGCCCCGTTCAAGCCACAAATCCACCAGTAGTTACACCTGAGCCTACCGAACCTTTGTTCCTAGAAGTTCAGCCTAAACCTGCTGAACCGCTATTCATTGAGCCCACTCAAGCAATAACGCCTGCAAGTAATCCAGAACCCTTATTTCTCGAGCCGACTGCTACACCTTCCGAAGCTATCACCCCGATTGAGAATGACGAGCCGCTTTTCCTGACCGATAGCGAACTGCCTCCCGAGTTGGATCCATTCTTTATCCCAGAGCCAAACTGGGATGAGCTTGATACAACTCTGCCAGAGTCTGATTGGTTTGATTTCGAGGTGGTGTTGTTTTCCTACCCACCCGGCAAGAACTTTGAGACCGACGATCCTGAGGTATTACCCGAAGTGGTCAGCGAGCCAGATCCTGATAGTGCAAACGGTGGTTTGAATAATGATGATGTCGAAGGTGACTACGCTCAGCGTCGCCCGCCTTCTGAGTTTGCTCTCAATGGTGCTGTAAAAAAACTCACTCGCGATGGCTTCACCGTTCACGCGCATCAACGCTGGCGTCAAGCAACCCCACCACGTAATACCGACAACTGGTATCGCATTGGTGATGATCAACTCTATGGTTTAGTGCGGGTAAATCTTGGCCGTTATCTGCACTTTGCAACAGACCTTGTCTTCAGTGATCGTGAGACAGGTCTTGCACACCCTATTCGATTGAATCGCCGCATGCGCAGTGAAGAACTTCAGTACATCGATCATCCACGAGTTGGCATACTACTCACCGCGCTTCGTTATGAGCCGCCAAAACCTGAAGTCATCGAAGAGAACCCTGCACCTGTAGAAGAAATGCCGGTTGAAAAGCCTGTCGAGAAGAAAAAGAAAGAAAGCGATATTCCTCGCGCTACTCCAGATTTGAGTTAGTGCGTTTTGTATCCGGCGCTGTCATTAATACAGTAACCAAGCCACCAAAACCAAAGACAAAACCAAACGGCACCACCATAAGAACAGGCATAGCTAGCGAATGCTCCATAAACATCATCGGAAAACCGACAAATAGACCAATCACGGTCAAAATGATTCCGATCCAAACGCTGATAACACCAACTTTATGCATACCTATACCTAAGGCTTCTCAAGTAAACTGAGTTTAACAGCTAGCGCTCATCGAGACCTATCACCCCATGTTTGGCATCACTGATCTTCTGACCTTTGTGATTGGCACCATCATCATTGTGCTACTGCCAGGACCAAACTCGCTTTACGTTGCACTCGTAGCTTCACATAGAGGGGCTTCTGCAGGCTTTAAAGGTGCAGCCGGTATTTTTACCGGTGATGCCATTTTGATGGTTTTAGCCATTGCAGGTGCCGCCACACTGGTGCATGGCTATCCCAATTTATTTAACGGCATTAAGATGCTGGGGGCGCTTTATCTCACCTGGTTAGGTATCCAACTGTTACTCAGCTTGCGCCAGAAAAAACTCGAAGGTGAGCCATCGCGATCCACCCGAACACCCTATCGCTCAGCGCTTGCGATAAGCCTTGTTAATCCGAAGGCAATCCTCTTCTTTGCCTCATTCTTTGTGCAATTTATCGACCCCACTTACCCTAATCATTGGGCTACCTACATCAGCATGTTCGTGATCGTGCAGATCATCAGCCAAACTTATCTCGCAGGCCTGATTGGCAGCACCTTATTCTTCAAAGATCGCTTACATGCTGAATCTATTTGGCGTCGGCTATTGTCTATTGCTGTAGCGTTATTCTTCTTCTACTTTGCAATAAGTATTGGCCTAGAGGTACTAGCTTAATCCAACGATAGCGAATTCATACACACTGAAATCACTATGTAATATTTCTTATCCCTTGAAATTAGAAAATTTAATTGGGAAAAGTTGGAATCCGAACTAGATTTCAAAGTGCAGAACGGCACGAGCTTCCTGATAGAAACTCGCCGTGTGATAGGTCTTCACTTGGGAAATTTAACGTAAAGAAATTGCAGCTGAATGCGCATTTAACTCTTAGCGACTTTAATCAATGAGGTAACGATCAGGATCACAGCGGCTACCGGAAATGTCTCTTGCCGGCATCTGTTCTTTCTAGTCACAACCCCGCTTCGGCGGGGTTAACTTTTTCTGCACGCAAAGAAAAAGCCCGACCTCAAATGAGATCGGGCTTTTTATATGGCGTCCCGTAGGGGAGTCGAACCCCTGTAACCAGCGTGAAAGGCTGGGATCCTAGGCCTCTAGATGAACGGGACAGAAACCTTTTTGCAAATTGTTTGGTGGAGCCAAGCGGGATCGAACCGCTGACCTCAACACTGCCAGTGTTGCGCTCTCCCAGCTGAGCTATGGCCCCTCAGGGAGCGCGTATATTAGGGATTTGAGGGCTTAATGTCTACCCCTTTGGGGTGATTATTTCCCCTTTGTGACCAATCTTTTGGCTTAGCCGCCCCACGAGTCACGCAGACCCACAATCTGGTTGAAAACAGGCTTTCCATCGTTCGATGATTCACTATCGCGACAGAAGTAACCTTCTCTCTCAAACTGGAATCGCTCCCCTGCCTCAACCGCTACCAAGGCTGGCTCAACCACAGCATCTTTAAGCACTTTGAGGGAGTTAGGATTCAAATCAGATAAGAAATCACCTTTAGCACCGGGATTTGGCACCGTGAACAAGCGATCGTATTGATGAACATCCGCACGCACACCTTCGCTTGCTGAAACCCAGTGGATAACACCACGAATCTTACGACCCTCAGGATTGACACCCAGAGTTTCAGGATCATAGGTGCAATGAATCTCGGTAATCTCACCCGATGCATCGCGAACGATTTCATCAGCACGAATGGTGTAAGCATTACGCAGACGAACTTCACCACCAAGTACCAAACGTTTGTACTTTTTGTTGGCTTCTTCACGGAAGTCTTCAGCATCAATGAAAATTTCACGCGTTAGCTTCAGTTCACGTGAACCCATTGACTCATCTTTGGGATGATTAGGGCCTTGCAACGTTTCGATCTGACCTTCTGGGTAATTAGTGATAACCACTTTTAAAGGATTCAGAACTGCCATACGACGTGGCGCTACTGCTTCTAGATCACTTCGGATAGCCGCTTCCAGCATACCCATCTCGACGGTACTGTCTGCACGCGTCACACCAATCATGTGACAAAAATCGCGCACTGACTTTGGCGTATAGCCACGACGTCGCAAACCGGCAATGGTCGGCATGCGAGGGTCATCCCAACCTGAGACATGCTTCTCATCAACTAGCTGAGTGAGCTTACGCTTACTCATCACCGTGTATTCAAGATTCAAACGCGCAAACTCAATTTGCTGCGGATGACAGTCAATGGAGATGTTATCGAGCACCCAATCGTAGAGTGGACGGTGCGCTTCAAACTCTAAGGTACAGAGCGAATGGGTAATGCCTTCAATCGCATCCGAGATGGGATGCGTGAAGTCATACATCGGGTAAATACTCCATGCATCACCAACCTGGTGGTGATGAAGCCCTTTACGAATTCGGTACAACGCCGGATCACGCATATTCATATTAGGTGAAGCCATATCGATCTTGGCACGTAATGTTTTTGCACCGTCATCAAACTCGCCATCACGCATACGTTGGAACAAATCGAGATTCTCTTCAACGCTACGATCACGATAAGGGCTTGGCTTACCTGCTTCAGTCAGAGTGCCACGATACTCACGCACCTCCTCAGCATTCAGGTCGCAAACATAGGCTTTACCGGTATTGATAAGCTCAACGGCAAAGTCATATATCTGCTCGAAATAATCCGAAGCAAAACGTAACTCTTTCCAAGCAAAACCTAACCACTCGACGTCAGTCTTAATCGACTCAACGAATGCAGCTTCTTCTTTCGCTGGATTAGTGTCATCAAAGCGCAAATTTGTTGCACCTTTATAATCATCACCAATACCAAAGTTAAGTACGATCGATTTGGCATGACCAATGTGTAAAAAGCCATTAGGTTCTGGCGGAAAACGAGTCACAACTGTGTTGTGCTTACCACTGTTTAAATCGCCGTCAATGATCTGGCGAATAAAGTTACTTGTTGGCGCATCACTCATGACGCGTTCTCCTGAATAAAGACAATCGCATTATCGATGCGACGCAATGTCGCCTCGCGACCTACAAGAAATAGTGTGAGATCAAGATCCGGTGATGGCGCCCCATCAGTGACTGATATGCGGAGCGGCATCGCCAATTTACCAAAACCAATCTCAAGCGCAGCAACAGCGTCAGCAACACATTGATGGATCGGTTCACGCTCCCACGCAGCTAACTGAGCCAAAGCTTCTCTAGCATTGCTCAATGGCGCAATAGCCTCTTCAACTAATGCTTTTTTTGCTGGCTTTGAGCTATAGCCTTCAGGGTCATTAAAGTAGAACGCAGAAATATCCGCCAATTCAACCAAGGTTGATGCGCGTTCACGCTGTGCTTCTACAATCTGCGCCAATACCGCAAGATCAGTTGCTTCTATATCTAATTGCTGTAAATGCTTTTGCAATAAAGGGGCTAAATCTTCAGGACTGGCCTCTTTGATGTAATGCGCATTCAGCCAATTCAGCTTTTCGGTATTAAACGCCGAAGGTGCGCGATTCACATTGGTCAGTTCAAACAGCTGAATCATATCTTCGCGACTGAACAGCTCCTGATCGCCGTGAGACCATCCCAAACGCACCAAGTAATTCAACAAGCCTTCTGGCAAATAACCCTCATCGGCATACTGCATCACAGACACAGCGCCGTGACGTTTTGATAATCGCGCGCCATCATCACCAAGAATCATCGGCAAGTGGGCAAATTCAGGCACTGACCATCCCATCGCTTGGTACATATTGATTTGACGCGGCGTGTTATTGATATGGTCATCACCTCGGATCACTTGCGTGATCTCCATATCGTGATCATCAACGACTACGGTGAGGTTGTAAGTCGGTGAACCATCGGTACGACGAATAATCAAATCATCGAGCTCGTTATTCGAAACCTCGATATCGCCCTTAACTAAATCCTTAAATTTGACTGACCCCTCTGTTGGGTTCAGAAAACGGATCACGTGTGGCTCATCAGCACTCACATCGGCATGACGACAATGACCGTCATAACGCGGTTTTTGTTTTGCGGCCATCTGCTCTTCGCGCAGATTATCCAAACGCTCTTTAGAACAGCTACAGCGATACGCCATGCCCTTCTCTATCAACTGATCAATCACTTCGTTATAACGATCAAATCGTTGGGTCTGATAAAACGGACCTTCGTCATAATCGAGATCAAGCCATTGCATGCCCTCAAGAATGGCATCGACAGACTCTTGGGTAGAGCGCTCAAGGTCGGTATCTTCGATACGCAGAACGAACTGGCCACCATGCTTCCTCGCATACAACCACGAAAATAACGCCGTACGGGCACCACCAACGTGCAGGTAACCGGTAGGACTTGGAGCGAAACGAGTTTTTACAGACATGACTCAATAAAACGATCTAAAAACAGCCCGCGATTTTAGCAAGACCACGCTGAAACCACACGATATTAGTCGCTTAAACACTGTTAAAATCACGCCATCTAAGACATTTTGGAAAAACACTCATGCGCGACCTACTCGCCAAAATACCGTTTCAAATGGCGGTCATCTTTAGCCTGCTACTGGGCCTTGCGCCTTTTGTGCCTGAACCTCATGTTTGGGAAAAACTGAAAATGCTTGCTGACGGCACTCTAAGCAAACCTATCGATATCTTTGACCTACTCATGCATGGCACACCCTGGCTGATTTTAATTAGCAAGATCGCTTATGGGCAGACAGGTTCTGAGCGACACTAAGCAATGCCTTTACCACCAGCCTCTTCGCGTCAGCCACAACATCAACGCCAGATCACCTGCCAAGGTTATTCGCGTGAAGATGGCCTATGGGACATTGAAGGCTGCTTGATTGACACCCGCAGTCAAATAATCAGCACCTTTGGTCGTGGCGATATTACACCGGGTGAACACCTTCATGAGATGTGGATCCGTATGACGGTCGACAGCGATCTTAAAGTCATCGATCTTCTTGTGCATACCGAAAAAGCGCCCTATCCCGCATGTCCACACATCCCTGATCACTATAAAAAGCTAATTGGTGAAACCATTGCGCCTGGCTGGACCGCTAAGGTTCGACTACTCATCGGTGGCACACGTGGCTGTACACATATTGCTGAACTCTTAGGACCAGTCGCCACAACGGCTGTGCAAACTGTATATGCATGGCGTGGCGAACAAGAAGGCACAGAACATACACCACCCATTGAGTTTATGAACACCTGTCACTCACTTGCTGAAGATGGTGTTGCTGCATCACAACTCTGGCCAAAAGACCCAGCGTGAATCACAAACCCCAAATCCTAGCTCCCACTGGCGGCCAAGCCCAAATCGATGCGGCAATACATGCTGGCGCTGATGCCGTCTATTTTGGACTGCAATCAAGTTTCAACGCACGTGCGCGCGCAATCGGTATTCCACCGAGCGAACTTGAAACGGTTATGCAGCAACTGCATCGCCATGGTGTAGAAGGCTATCTTGCGCTTAACACCTTGGTGTTTGATGAAGAGCTCGAAGAGGTCGAAAAACATATTCGACTTGCCGCACGTTGTGGTGTCG
>Ga0255760_10001785_pt1 | contig 20265 bp, 14 predicted proteins | sample 071ome_25_FD_179960 | JGI IMG/M metagenome (GOLD analysis project Ga0255760, IMG submission 179960) | Coastal salt marsh microbial communities from the Groves Creek Marsh, Skidaway Island, Georgia - 071410BT metaG (version 2) | ecosystem: Environmental > Aquatic > Marine > Intertidal zone >... | reverse complement strand
CACGCCGGAACACGTTGGAGTAGTACCCCGACGCGAGCGCCTCGGGATCCCAGAACAACGGCAGGTCGTTCAGGATCGTCCAGTTCTCCGTGAACATCATGTCGTGGGGCAGCCGGGGCCCCGGCAGTGGCACGTCGATGTAGGTGACGAGTTCACCGGCCGGGCTCACGACCCCGTAGTGCATGTACGGCGCCTCGACGCCGTAGTTGAAGAAGAGCAGTTCGCCGGTGTGTTCGTCGACGCGCGGATGAGCCGAGACGCCCTCCCGCGGGAAAAAGTCACCCCATTCGGTAGTGCCCTTGGTCTCGAGTGTGTGCGGATCGAGGCGGTAGAGCTCGCCGCACTGGTAGAAGCTGGCCAGCGCCTCGCCACGGTGCACGATGACGTCGGTCGAGGCGTTGTCCTTCATCATCGAACGAGCCCCCCAGCCGTGGTCGGCCTCGGCATTGGACGGGTGTTCGGTGATGCCGGCCCACAACGACCGGCCCGCTTCTTGCTCGGCGAGGAAGCCTTCGGTTCGCACGAAACGGTTGGCGTACGTGGCTTCGCCGTTGGCGAACCCGATCGAATGGATCATGCCGTCGCCGTCGAAGGGGTGGTAGCGCTTGGCCGGTTCGAAGACCGCCGTCTCGGTGTTGCGCAGGTACACACCGGCGAGATCGTCGGGGATCTCGCCCTCGACGTCGAGGTCCCAGGCGTCGTATTCGCGGTACTGGGGCCGCCAGACGCCGCTGCGGTAGGGGTGATCGTCGTGGGGCGGGAGACCGCCATGGATCTCGTTGCGCAGTTCGACCTTCATGGCTCCATGCTGGCTCATCGGTGCGGCGACGTCACGTCTGCGATCATGGCGCGATGAGCGAACCCACCACGATCGACGAGCTGGTCCGACGCGCCGTCGACGCGCGACCTGACGAGGAAGCGCTGGCTGACGCACCGAATCGGGCCACGCTCGATGGCGGCATGCCCCAACGGCTTACGTGGGCCGAGGTCAATGCTCGCATCGACGGTGCCGTCGCTGAGCTGCAGGCGGCCGGCGTCGGGCCGGGCGACTCGGTCGGGATCCAGCTCGCCAACGTGGTCGAGTTACCGATCACCCTGCTGGCCTGTTTCCGGATGGAGGCCGTGGCCGTGCCGTTCCCGGTCCAGCACCGGGCACACGAGCTGCGTCACGGGTATGCGACGGCCGGGTTCGACGTGTTCGTCACCACCGACCGAACCGACCGGCCCGATCAGGTCGCCGCTGCGGACGAAGCGCTGGGGCCGCAGGTGACGATCCTTGCACCCGCGACCGAGCCCGGCCCACCCCTCGATTCGGCAGCGATCACTCCGGACACGCGAGCCACCGTCTGCTGGACCTCCGGCACGACCGGCACCCCGAAAGGCGTCCCCCGCACCAACGGCAAGTGGCTGGCCACCTCTGGGTTCCAGGTGACCGAACTCGACTTGCGTGCGGACGATCGGGTCCTGTGTCCGTTCCCCGTGGTGAACATGGCCGGTATCGGCGGCATGTTGCTGACCTGGGTCGAAACCGGATGTTTCCTGGCCCTGCACCATCCACTCGATCTGCAGGTGTTCCTCGGCCAGATCCCGGCTGAGCGGATCAGCTACACGGTCGTGCCGCCGGCGGCGCTCAACATGTTGTTGGCGAACGATGCCATGCTCGATCAGCTCGACCTGTCGAGCATTCGCAAGATCGCGTCGGGGTCGGCACCGCTCGATCCGTGGATGGTGGCGGGCTGGCAGGCCCGAGGCATCGAGATCGTGAACGTGTTCGGCTCGAACGAGGGCGCGGCGATGATGTCGACGATGGCGGCGGTGCCTGATCCGACCGAACGGGCCCGCTACTTCCCGGTGCCGGAACGGGAAGGCGTCGAGATCCGACTCGTCGACCCGGCCGACGAGTCCGAGATCACGGCCACCGGCACGGTCGGTGAACTGCGCTTCCGGGGAGTGACCGTGTTCGACGGCTATCTCCCCTCCCCCGACGGCGACGTCCAACCGGAGGACGACGTCTTCGATGCCGACGGCTGGTACCGCACCGGCGACCTGTTCGAGTACGCCGGCGCCGACAACCCGCCCCGCCTGTTGCGTTTCGTCGACCGGGCGAAGGACATCATCATCCGGGGTGGCATGAACATCAGTGCGGCCGAGCTCGAGGCGTTGATCGCCGACCATCCCGCCATCGTGGAGTGCGCAGCCGTCGGCTTCCCCGATCGGGATCTCGGCGAGAAGGTCGGGGTGTTCGCAGTAGCAGCGCCCGATGCCGATCCACCGTCGCTTTCGGACGTGACCGCTCACCTGCGCGAGCATGAGATCGCCAGCTACAAGCTGCCCGAACGACTTGAACTGATCGACGCCCTTCCCCGCAACCCGGTGGGCAAGGTCGTCAAACCTGCATTGCGTGAACGCTGGAGCCGCCAACCATGACCAACATCCTCGGTGTTCATCAGACCGACTTCGCCAACAATCTGGCCAAGACCGACGGCGATATCGCCGACCTCACCGCCGAGGTCGTGGCAGCGACCTTGGCCGATGCAGGAATCGGGGCCGACGCCGTCGAGAGCATCCATGTCGGCAATGCCTTCGGCCAGCTCTACACCGGCCAGGGGCATCTCGGTGCCATGCCTGCGACCGTCGAGCCGGCGCTGTGGGGCGTGCCGGCAATGCGGCACGAGGCCGCATGTGCGTCGTCGTCGATGGCCGTGCTGGCTGGCATGGCCGAGATCGAAGCCGGCCGCTACGACTGTGTGCTGGTGCTCGGGATCGAGCAGGAGAAGACCATGCCGGGCGGTCCGGCAGCGGCGGTGCAGACGGCGGCGGCGTGGGTCGGGCACGAGACCGAGGGGATCGAGTTCTTCTGGCCGTACGCGTTCGAGCGGGTGGCGGGTGAATACGACCGTCGCTACGGCATCGACGAACAGCATCTGCGGGCCATTGGTGAACTGAACCTGCGCAACGCGAAGGACAACCCCAACGCCCAGACCCGGGCATGGGCGTTGACGCCGGAGTCGTTCCTGGCCGATGACGAAGCCAACCCGATCGTGGAGGGTCGCCTGCGCCGCAACGACGTCACCCAGATCACCGACGGGGCGGCCGGCGTCGTGCTGGTGAGCGACCGCTGGCTCGCCGAGCACGGACGCAGCGCCCGCTCGGTCATCGGCGGGTGGGGCCACACGACCGTCGGCCTGCCGATCGATCAGAAATTCGAGCGGAGCAGCGACAGCGACTATGTAATGCCGCACGTGCGGCGGGCGATCACCGACGCGTTCGATCGGGCCGGGATCGGCGGCGCCGACCAACTCGACGCCATCGAGACCCACGATTGCATGACCCCGTCGGAGTACATGGCGATCGATCACTTCGGCATCACGGCACCGGGCGAGTCGTGGAAGGCGATCGAGGAAGGCCGACTTGAGCGCGATGGCGACATGCCCGTCAACCCGAGCGGCGGTCTGATCGGCGGCGGCCATCCGGTCGGCGCGACCGGCGCACGCATGCTCGTCGACGCCACCAAACAAGTGAGCGGCACGGCCGGCGACTATCAAGTCGACGGCGCCGAACGAGTCGCCACCCTCAACATCGGCGGCTCGACCGCCACCACCGCATGCTTCGTAGTGGAAGCGGCCGACCGGTGAGCGACTTCGAGCACATCCTTCTCGACCTGCCCGGCCCCGACGACCACGGCATCGCAACGCTCACGCTCAACCGACCCGAGGCGATGAACGCCTTCACCAACGTCATGGTGCGCGAGATGGTCGCCGCATTCGACATCACCGACGCCGACGACACCGTTCGCTCCGTCATCGTCACCGGCGCCGGGCGAGCGTTCTGCGCCGGCGCCGACCTGAGCGGCGGCGCCGACACCTTCAACGCCTCCCGGCAACCCGACCGGGTCGCCAGCGACAACACCACTCGCGTGCCCCGCGACGGTGGCGGTCGGGTCACCACCCGCATCTTCGAATCACGCAAGCCCGTAATCGGGGCGATCAACGGTCATGCCGTCGGCGTCGGCATCACGATGACCCTGCCGATGGATATCCGCATGGCGTCGACCGGCGCCAAGATCGGTTTCGTGTTCGCCAAGCGCGGCATCGTGCCCGAAGCGGCGTCGAGTTGGTTCCTTCCCCGCCTCGTCGGCATCAGTCAGGCGCTGGAGTGGACGTACTCCGGCAAGGTGTTCATGGCCGATGAAGCCCATCGGGCCGGCCTGATTCGAAGCCTTCACGAACCGGACGATCTCCTGCCTGCGGCCCGTGAACTGGCCGCCTCGTTCGCGGACGGCACGTCGGCGGTCTCCGTCGCCACCACTCGGCAGATGCTGTGGCGCATGCTCGGTGCCGATCATCCAATGGAGGCCCACAAGGTCGACAGCCGCATGATCGATGAGCTCGGTCGGGGCGTCGACGCGGCCGAGGGGGTCATGAGCTTTCTCGAGAAGCGCGATCCAGCGTTCCCGGGCAAGCCCTCCACCGACATGCCGCCATCGGTTCCCTGGTGGGACGAGCGCCCGTTCGAGTAGCTACTCGGCGTCGAGGTCGTCTACGACCCGCATGGCGTCCATCGTCGACGGACCCACGCCCTCGGGTCCCGGTACCTCGATGATCGGGTCGTCGACGTCGTCGAACTCGAGCCGCAGGGCCTTCGACATCGTGGCGTGCATGTCGTAGGTGCAGACGATGTAGGTCAGCTCGAGGATCTCCTCCTCGGAGAGTTCGACCCGGAGCGCGTCGAACACCTCATCAGGAACCCGACCGCCCTGCAGCACCAGCGCGTCGGTGTAGGCGAGCACGGCTCGCTCGGTGGCCGAGAAGACGTCGGCGACGGCCCAGGCTCGGATCGCCTGGATCTTCTCCTCGGACAGCCCGACCTCTCGACATGCCTTCACATGCTGGGAGTAAACGAACCGGGAGCCGCGAGCCCAGCCAGTGCGTGTCTGCCCCAGCTCCCGCAACTGTGGATCGAGCAGCCGGTTGCCCGAGCGATAGAAGCCGAACCCGCCGACGATGTGGTCGAACAGGTCCGGCACCAGCGCCGTGACCGTCCACCAGTCGCCGGGTGATCCGGTTGCCGTGCCGGGCTCGTCGACGGGGTCGCGTTCCCCGAACAACATGCCGTAGAGGGTCTGGGCGAGCTCGTGGGCGTCGGTGGTGTGGACCTGTCGGAGTCGAGGCATACACCGTAAGGTAGGCCAACCGATCAGGGCGAGTCTCGGGGAGCCTGCGGTGACCGACATCAACCATCAGGTACGGATGGAACGGCGCGACGAACGTCGGCTCGTCGCGCCGTACCGCGGCGGCATCGCCTGGCGCCTTCTCGCCACGTTTGCGGCCTTCACCGTCGCATGGGTCACCATCCTGGTCGCCGGGTTCGTCGGGGCCATCCCGCTGTGGCTTGGTGGCATCCTGAGCTTCGTCGTCGCGACGACCTTCTACATGCCGATGCACGAGGCGACCCACGGCAATGTGTGGGGTGACACGATGAAGGGCCGCTGGGTCGAAGATCTTGTCGGCATGCTCTCGGCGATTCCGGTGGGCTTCTCGTTCAAGGGGCACCGCATCAGCCATATGCGGCACCACGCCTTCACCAATGACCCACTGAAGGATCCCGACTTCTTCGCCCAAGGCCCGCTCCGCGACCTACCGATCAAGCTCTACGGTGCGGTTCTGGCCCGGACCCTGTTGCCGCTGTTTGCCTTCGTGCCCGCATCCCAGGTGCTGCTGCCCCGCGCGATCCGGGAGAATCAGGCCGAACGGGTTCCGCAGGACGAGCGCTCCACGTTCCGCTACTGGTTGATCTCGACCATCGTGCTGATCGCGGCCTTCGTCGTCGGCGTGGGCGTCGAGGCGCTGGTGCTGTGGTTCATCCCCACCAGGTTGGTGGTGTGTTGGCTGGGGTTCATCTTCGCCTGGTATCCGCACCACCCGGCCGAGGGGCAGGTCGGCCGCTATGTCGACACCCGCGTTGCCGTGTTCCCCGGCTCACGGCTGGTCATCCGGGGCCACGACTACCACGCACTGCACCACCTCTTCCCGCGGGTTGTGCACTACCGACTGCCGAAGCTGTGGCGAGAGATCGGCCCGCAGATGACCGCCAAGGGCGTCCGCACCGAAGGCCGGGCGCTCGGCGCCACCCAACCGATCACCTGGTAGCGAGCCGCCAACGCCTCAATCGACGAGATGGGCGGCAGCGCCTCGGGCCGCGCCTTGCCGTACGTTGACGATCTCGACGGCAACGTCGTTCTCGTAGTCGCCGATTTCTTCGACAATGCGGCGCAGCGCTGCTGCCGCCGAGAAGTCCATGCGTCCGACGCCGGCGAGGTCGAGCACGACCGTGTCGAGGTCGTGCTCGTCGGCGATCGCTGCTCGGATGAGCCGTTCGACACTGGGGATCGTGGCGAACCACAGCACCCCCTCCGGCGAGACCGTGAGGGTGTTGCCCTTCCGGACACTTGGGGTCGTGACGGACAGCTCGCGGTAGAGATGGGCGAGCAGCGCAAGCCCGACACCGACCATCACACCACGTTCGACCCGTGGGGCTGACGCCAGGGTGGCCGCCAGCGTGCCGACGCCGACGAGTGCCTGCACTCGATTGGCTCGCAGCAGGATCCAGAGATCATCGAGGCGGATCAGTTTGGCGACGGCACCGACCACGATCGCACCGAGGACTGCGTTGGGAAGCGTTTCGAGCAGCGGCGTGAGCGGAAGAGCCAAGAGCACGAAGGCACCGGTGATGGCGCCGGCCCACGCACTGGTGGCACCCGCCAGCTTGTTGAGCGAGCTGCGGCTGAACGAACCGCCGACCGGGAACGCACCCGAGACCGCAGCGGCGAGGTTGGCGACACCCTGGCTCACCATCTCACGGTTGGCGTCCCAACGCTCACGGCCCTGGGCAGCGAACGTCCGAGCGATCGATGACGGTTCAGCAAACCCGACGAGGGCGATGACGAGCGCTGGAAGTGCGAGATCGCCGGCACGATCCCATGGGAAGTCGAACGTCAGCGAGACGAAACCGCCATCGAGTTCGCCGACGGTCGAGCCGTCGTAGTCGGTTGACCCGGAGACGATGACGCCGACCACTACGGCGACGAGTACGCCGGGGAACAGGGTGTGGAGTCGGCGACCGCCGAACATCAGCACGAGGGTCATCGCCGCAAAGCCGATCGCAGGCCACTGCCACTCCCCCGGGGACGCGAGCGCCTGGAGGGCGTCGGCCAGGACACCATCGCCATCGGTCGACACGTCGAAGACCTTCGGTAGCTGGCTCGACAGAATCAAGATCGCCGCGGCGGTAGTGAAGCCGGTCAGCACCGGTTCGGACAGGAGGTACGCCACGCCACCCAGACGCAGGAGGCCGAGTAGGATCCGGAACACACCCACCAACAAGGCGAGCAGGGCGGCGAGGGTGATGTACTCGGTCGATCCCGGGGTGGAAAGCGGCTCGAGCGCACCGAAAGCCAGGAGGGCGGTGAGGGCAACCGGGCCGGTCTGCAGGTAGCGCGAGGAGACGAACAGCGCGGCGAGGATCGGCGGCAGCGCCGACGCAAAGAGGCCGTATTGGGGCGGCATCCCGGCGATCTCGGCATAGGCCAGGGACTGCGGAAGAGCGACGAGCGCGACCGAGATGCCCGCCACCAGGTCCCCGGTGGACGGCTTCGGCATGGTGGTCAAGCCCGACATCGGTCTTCAGCGTAGAGGATGCGGCGATGGGCCAACGGCTAACTTCTCCTACACTGCCGACGTGACCTCGTCCGCCAACCCCGAGCTGGTCGTTCTCCAGGAGACGTGTCGGGCCCTCACCCGGCTTCGCGACGAGGCCGCCGCGCGCAGCCTCGCCGAACTGGTCGTGCGGCGCTACGCGAACCTCACCCGCGCCCGCGACGACGAGGCGAAACGATCGTTCTTCGACTTTCTCGTCCGAGCGTTCGCCCCCGACCCGACTGCCGTGGCCGCCGCGATCGACGCGTACCGACGCGCCCCCGACGCCACAACCGCTCACGACCTCTGGGCAGCGTCGGAGGCTCCCCGCCTCGACCTCTTCCGTTCGATCAACCTAGCCGACGACGGCATCCACACCCTGCTCACGATGCGGGCCGACGCCCTCCGACTTCGCGACGGCACCATCGCCCCCGCCGAACGCGACCTCGCCTATCTGCTGTCGTCGTGGTTCAACCGGGGATTCCTCGAACTGCGGGCGATCGACTGGCAGACACCGGCCGAGACGCTCGAGAAGTTGATCGAGTACGAAGCGGTCCACGAGATCCGGGGGTGGGACGATCTCCGACGGCGACTCGAGCACGACCGTCGTTGCTACGGCTTCTTCCATCCGAGCCTGCCGGCCGAACCCCTGATCTTCGTCGAGATCGCACTTGTCCACGGCTTGGCCACCCACATCGAGGCGGTCATCGACGCGCCCGTGCCGAACGAGGACCTCACCGACCCCGAAGGCGCTCACCCGGCGGACACGGCGATCTTCTACTCGATCACCAACTGCCAAACCGGCTTGCGAGGCATCCCGCTCGGCGACTTCTTGCTGAAGCAGGTCACCGACGAACTGCAACGCACGGTGCCGAGCCTTCGCCAGTTCTCGACCCTGTCCCCCGTCCCGGGACTGCGCCGGTGGGTCGACGACGAAGGGAGGCACGTCGACTCGAGCGCCGACGGCCTCCGACGACTCACCGCCGAGTACCTGCTGCACGCCAAACGCGGCGACGAGCCCCGGGATTCGGTCGCCCGATTCCACCTGCGCAACGGCGCTCGACTCGAGCAGATCAATGTCGGTGGCGATCCATCACCCAAGGGCGAGGCCGAGTCGTTCGGCGTCTTGGTCAACTATCTCTACGACCCCGACCAACTCGCCGAAAACCACGAGGCGTACATCAACGAGTTCCGGGTCGCCCACGCCCCCGCCGTCGGAGCCCTGCTCGACGACGGACGCCCGAACCCGACCGACAGCTGAGCAAACCGTCGGCCGGCGCCGGCCGCTACGGTCGTGGGCATGGCGACCCTCGTCCGTCCACCCAAGACCCCAATCGTGCTCGACCAGGTGGTCGACGATCCCGACGCGATCCGGCAGATGGCTCGCAACAACGGGCCGTACTGGCAGCCTGGCCGCACGATCGCCTCCTCGAAAGCGGCCGCCGATGTTGCCGACAACGACGGCGATGACGACGACACCGACTTCACCAACGCCATGGTCGGCCCGACCTTCCGCGGACAGTGGGCCTTCGGTAAGCCGCAGGTCGATGGCGCCGAGGCGCTGCTCCACCACGAGGGTTTCCACGACGCTGCCCGGCGAATGTACGGCTGGGACGTGATCGTCCCCGAACAGGTCTACGTCAACCTCACGACACCGATCGGGCGCCAGGGATTCAGCCACACCGACATCCCCGAGTTCCGGGGTGTCGATCGTCGTAACGCGCCGGCCTGGCTGCTCACCGCAATGGGGGTCAGTCGCCTGTTCGAGGCGGAACGCATCCATATCGTCACGGCGGTGGCCTGGTTCTACCGGGGCGAAGCGGGTGGCTTCCGCTACTGGCCCAAGGGAGTCGACGGGCCCTCAATCCTGCACGACGACACCTGGAACACAGCGATCGTCGGCGACAACGACTTCATGCCGCATGAGGTGCAGCGGGTCGGGCCGAAGGGTTCGATGAAGCCGGGCGGCATGACCCTTTCGTCCGAACTCGACTACGACGGCACCGACTGGAACATCACCGATCGTGGCTCCGTACTCGCGACCTATCCCGACGATGCCGTCCGCCTCTCACTTTCATGGAAAGCGAAGCTCTACCGCGACGAGGCCGAGCGAATCGACGCCGACGCAGGTATCGGCCTCACCATCGACGATGCCATCGAACGACTGCGGGTCGACCTTGCCGCCAGCGATCAGCCCGAGGAGCTCGCGGCTGACACGATCGACTCCCAGGATCTGCAGGCCCAGTTGATGCGTCGCTACTCGGCCTACGCCATTAGTGCCCCGCCGGCCTAGGCGAACTCTTCGCGCACGGCGTAGGTGATCGCCGCGCCGATCGCCATGCACGTGGCGACCACGGCCCACATCCACGAATACCCGAACTCGTCGATCGTCCAGCCGGTCACAAGCGGGCCGAGGAACACGCCGAGGTAGATCCCCATCTGGGTCACCCCGCTGGCGGCGCCCGCTGCGTCGCCATTGGCCCGCATGATGCCGAAATTCGTGAAGACCGGCCACGACCAACCGGCGCCGAACGCAAGGAAGGTGACGACGACGTGCAGCGCCGTGATCCGGGGAGCGAGACCCAGCATCCCGAAGGCGCCGACGCCGGCCATAAGAGCCGCCATGGAGTACGGGAGCGCCCGCATGGCGTCCATCCGGAGCCCCCAGAACAAACGGACGCCAACACCGAACGCAGCGCCGATGCTCAGGAGCCAGCCCGACATGCCCTCACCGAGTCCGGCGTCGACGCCGGATGCGACGAGCCATGACGTGAGGCCGCCGGCCGAGAACGAGAGGAAGGCGCCGCCGATCATCGACCAGAAGAGCGCTCGCCGGGTCGAAACTGGTCTCGCCGTGCGGAGGGTCTCGACCCCACCCGGTTCGATCACCCGAAGGACGAGGACGAGGGCAGCCCCAGCGATCCCGACCCCGAGAACGAACGCCGAGCGCCAGCCGAGCGTGAGTGCGAGGAGCGGCACCGTTGCGCCACTGATCATCGCCGCAGTTGGCATGCCGGATTGCTTGAGCGCGATCGCGAGACCCAGACGCGGCAGACGTGCCCGGGTGAGGGCCAGATTCACGGCCGTCTGGTTCGCAGCATTGACCACGCCACACACGGCGAGCAGCGCGACGACCACACCGAAGGACGTGGCGATCGCCGCAATCAATCCCTGAGCGACCATGGTCGTGATGAGGCATCCGACCAGCTGTCGGCGCGGTCCCACGCGTTGGACCAGTCGCCCACCCAGGATCGAGGCGAAGGTCGCTGCCAAGAAGTACGTGCCCATCGCCCACCCGTAGGTGGCGGCGCTGACGTCGAACTCGTCACGCACCTGCACGGTGACCGCCCCGATCAAAAAGCCGGGGTACACGCAGCCGACAGTTGCCACGACGGTCGTGACGACGATCAGACGGTTCGAGATGTCGGCAGTTCGGTCGGTGTCGGTCACGGTCGGCAAGATCCTCGCCGACGAGGATCGCAGCAATCGAACCCAACCGCACCGACGGGCCCTCCCTCACGCTCGTGGACGTCGAACGCCATCGCGCACCACAATGACGGCCATGGAGAGCCTCACCGTCGCCCGCAGCCTCCGAGGATCGATCGGCATGCTCGCCATGGCCTGGCTCCTCGACGAGTCGACCATGCGGCGAGGTGCCGAACTCGGCCTCACCGCTGAAGGCATGGGTGGCTACGCCGTCGGTCGCCTCGGCGTTCTCGGCGACTGCCCGATCGACAATGTCGTCGGCGCCGCCTACTTCTGGGAACCGGCGACCATGACGGCCATGGTCGAGGCGGGCCGCGCCGCGATGAGCCCGGCCGAGGGTGCAGCGGTCTACACCCAGATCTGTCAGGAATGGGGAGCGGAGAAGCTCGCTGGCATGGAGGGGGTCGAGCGGCTCGGCGAAATCCTCGAAAAGGTCGTTGCGTCCGCGTCGCCACTCGGCGCTCCCCTGTTCGTCGGCTGGCGCGACATGCCCCGACCCGCCGATCCCGGCCCGGCCCGAACGTTCCAGCTCGCACAGGTGATGCGAGAGCTCCGGTTCAGCCGTCATGCCGTCGCGATCCAGGCGGCGGGGATCGGCCCGCTTGAAGCGATCCTGTCGGGGCCGGCCGGTGCATGGAACGCCAAGATGTTCGGCTGGCCCGAGCCCTACCCCGATGTCGCCGACCTCGTCGAGGCCCGCGAGGCCGCCGAAGCCGCCACGGACCAGATGCACGCCGCCGACCTCGACGTGCTCACCGACGACGAACGCGCCGACCTTCGGGACTTGGCCAAGGCCGCCTGCGTCCACCAGGGCTGAACCAGAATCGAGTCCCGATGACCCCCGACAACCACAACGAAGCCGGCTTTGATCTCGACCAGGTCGACCGCCTCCTCACCACGACCCGCTCGGTGCGCAAGCGACTCGACTTCGATCGCGACGTCTCCGACCGCGTGATCTTCGATTGCATCGACCTGGCCGAGCAGGCACCGAGTGGCGGCAACGACGCAAGTCGCCGATGGATCGTGATCAAGGACGGGGCCACCAAGCGCAAGCTCGGCGAGATCTACGCCCGCAACGGCGAGTTCATGATCAATGTTGCCGATCGGCTCGAGGGCAGTGGCCACGGCAAGGAGAAGGTCTTCAGCTCGAGCGCCTACCTGGTGGAGAATTTCGCCAAGGCGCCAGCGCTCGTCATCGCGGCGATCTGGGGCATCCACGACAACTCGGGCCGTCCCGGCCTCTTCGACTCGGTGATCCAGTCCGCGTGGAGCTTCAACCTCGCACTGCGTTCGCGCGGCCTTGGCAGCACGTGGACAACCCTGCTCAACGCGAGTGTCGACGAGCTCGCCGGCATCCTTGGCATCCCCGACGGCATCACCACGATCGTGACCTTTCCGGTCGCCTACACGAAGGGCACCGAGTTCAAGCCCGCCGCCCGACGTCCGGCCGAGCAGATCACCTACTTCGATCGATGGGGCTTCACGAAGGCCCGCGCGTCCGAGGACGGGGGCGTCAACTTCGAGGACGGGCTCGGCGTGGTGGCCGAGGTCGACATCGAGGCGACCCCTCGGAAGGTCTGGCCCTTCATCAGCGACATCGAGTTCCCGGTGGACGCCAGCGAGGAACTGCAAGGCGCAGCGTGGAACGGTGAAGCGCGGGGCCTCGGTGCCACGTTCACAGGCCACAACAAGCTCGGCGACATGGAGTGGTCGATCGAAAACCACGTCACCGACTATGTGGAAGGCCGCGTCTTCGAGTGGGGCACGGTCGACCCGGCGAATCCGGGTGGACGTTGGCGGTTCGAGATCATGGACCAGGGCGTCGGAAGTCGGCTGCGGTTCTCGATGGAGATCGGTACCGAGAACAACCTGACGATCGGGTTCGCCGAGGCTTCGGAGAATCCGGTCGCGGTGATCAACGGGCGGCGCAAACAGATCCGCACCAACATGCAACGGACCTGCGACGCCATCAAGGCCGCCGTCGAAGCAGCGGCCTGACCAGGTTTCGACCGCGTCGGATGCGGTCGCCGAGGTCGAGAACTGGTTGCGAGGAAGCCGTCAGCGGTTGTGGGGCACGTACCGGTTGCCCGCATCAGGGTTGTCCGATGCGGCGATCCGCCCCTGCACGTCGGTCAACTCGCTGCGTGCTTCTCGGCTGTAACGCGGGTTTGCTGCGACTTCGTCGCCGGGCAGCGGTGGCAGCGTGAAGCTCGTGTAGACGACCTTGCGCGGGTGCGCCGACGGTGGATACGCCCGGTGCAGCGTGTCGCTGCAGTGGATGGTGAGATCCCCGGTGGTCGTCTCGAGCAGCTTCGCCGGCAGATCGAGCTGTTTGTCGCGCACCGATGCGGTGGTGTTCGCCCGATGGGACCCTGCGACGACGCCGAGTGCACCACTGACCCGGTCGGCGCCCGTGACCGAGATGCCGACGGTGAGGCTGTTGCACATATAGCTGTGCAGCCCCTGACCGCAGTCCTTATGCCAGGGCAGGTCGGAGAGACCGGCGACGATGTCGAGTGGCTTCACCAGCCCTTCGCATTTGGTCGGGGCCCGATGGCCGTCTCCGGTGAGATCGGCGAGGCGAGTGAGCCGTTCGTCGGCGAGCGTGGCTCGAACAGCTGCCGATTTCTCCTGGAAGTTCAGAGAGCGGACGGCAACCTGCTTGCCGCCGGCGTCGGTGCACCACCAGTACTCCGGATCGGCATCGCGCGCCGCAGCGATCGACTGGTCGATGTCGGCTTCGATCGCTGCCATCTCCGACGGGTCGAACACGTCGTGGAGGTGGAGGAACCCGGCTTCGGCGAGGAAGTGGGCGAGTTCCTCCGGGTCGTCGTCAAGGCCGAATCGACGATCGAGGTCGAGCGGTTTGCCGTCAAGATCGCGCATGACAACCGCACCGGGCTCATGGACCGGCCGGCCTTCGCAGAGCGCCCGCAACGCCGGCTCCCAGTGGATCCAGTCGTCGAGTGACCCGGCGGTGATCTGCACCCGGGAGGTCATCGCCAGGCCCATCGTCGACTGTCGGTCCTGGAGGAGATCGGAGAGGGCGTCGGCCTCCAACTCGGCGACGAGCCCGGCCCGATCGACACCGTCGACGATCGACAGTGTGTCCCCCTCCGCCATGAGGGTGACCGCTCGGTCACCGACTCGAAGGCCGAGCGCCGGGAGCTTCTTGAACCGCACGCCTCGCGCGGCGAGAGGACCGTGGTCGGCGAGCAACGCCGGCACCATCTCGTCGAGCGCCTGGTCGGCATCGAGCGCGACCTCGTCGATGTGAAGCCGACACCGGTGATCGACCGTCATGCGAGTCTCCTTTCGACGATGGCAGTGAAAGGACGGTACGCCGCCGCAGGGCGCACCTCAAGCGAACGGTGACCGGGCTGTCGATCCGAACACCGTGGTCAGGGACGGAGATGCTCGAGGAGAAAGGCGTAGATGTCGGCCGACTCCTCGATGAGCTTGGCAGTCGGCTTGCCCATGCCGTGACCGGCGCGGGTCTCAACCCGCTCGAGCAGGGGCTGCTCAGATCCGCCACCGGCTTGATGTTGGACCTCGGCGGCGAACTTGTGGGCGTGCATCGGCACGACACGGTCGTCGGACTCGGCCGTCATGATCAGCAGCGGTGGGTACTCGACGCCCGACTCGACGTTGTGGAGCGGTGAGTACTCGATGAGCCACTCGAACGCCTCGGGGTCGGCAGCATCGCCGTACTCAACGGTCCAGAAGCGACCGGCGGTGAAGTGCTGGAAGCGCAGCATGTCGATCACCGGCACCTGCGAGATCACGGCGCCGAAGAGATCGGGTCGCTGCAACATTGTCGCCGCCGTGAGCAGGCCACCGTTCGAACCACCTCGGATCCCGAGAGTCTCGGCGGTGGCGATGCCTTCGGCGAGCAGGTGTTCACCGCAGGCGATCAGATCGTCGAACACCTGCTGTTTGTTGCCGAGCGAACCCTGCTCGTGCCACGGCTCACCGTGCTCGGAGCCGCCCCGAAGGTTGGCGACGACGACGATGCCGCCCGCCTCGAGGAACGCAAGTCGGGCCGGGCTGTAGGTCGGGGTGAGGTTGATCGTGAAACCGCCGTAGCCGTACAGCTCGACCGGTCCCGGGAGCGCGGCATCAGCGCGGCGGACGACGAACATGCCGACCTCGGCGCTATCGGTCGATACAGCGTGCATGCGTTCCACGATCAGATCGGACGGATCAATCGGCGGCTCGCTCCCCGCCCACACCTCGGTGACACCGTCCTGTGCTCGCAAGACGGTGGGGGGCTCGACGAACGACTGATAGCCGAGAAAGACGGCCGGTTCGGTGAAGCGGCCCGCAATCCCGGTGATCGTGCCGAGCCCCGGGAGTGGAAGGGAACCGAGCTCGGTGCCGTCGATCGAGTAGCGGGTGAGTCGAGCGGAGGCCTCGACGAGGTGGTTCAGCAGCAGTTCGCCCGCGAGAGCCGCCGACCACTCGAGCGCATGCTCGGTCTCCGCCACCAGCGTGACCCACGAGTCGGGATCAGGCGCCGCAAGATCGATGGCGACGATGCGGCCGTTCGGGGCGTCGCGGTCGGTCTGAACGAGAAGGCGGCTGTCGTCGCCGTCGGCAACATGGAGCACGACGTCGTGGGCGGCGACACCTCGTTCGACCAGACGGACCCATGCAGCCGGATCGACGGTGCCGCTGGACGAGATCGTGTCGCCGTGGACGGCCAGGTCGAGATACAGCAGGCCATTGCGCCGATCGGTGCCGAGCACGTCCGCGAGCACCAGATAGCGCAGATCTTCAGTGAGTTCGACCATGTAGATGGGCTCGGGGTCGTGGTCGTTGTGGAAGACGAGCGGATCGTCGGCTTGCTCGGTGCCGATGCGGTGGTAGTGCACCGAGGGATCCTTCACCGGTGCCGTCGACCCGGGTTCGGTCTCGGGCCAGCGCACATAGAAGAAGCCATCGCCCAGCCAGGCGATGCTCGTGAACCGCAGATGATCGAGTCGGTCGGCGAGATCCTCCCCGCTGTCGGTGCGACGAACAGCGAGTTGCTGACGGTCACTGCCCGCCTCGGCGAGCAGGTAGGCGAAGAGGCGGCCGTCGTCGGACAGTGCCGAACCGACCACCGCCACGGCACCGTCGTCGGACAGCGTGTTCGGATCAAGCAAGACGACTGGTTCGGCAGCACCGTGCTGCACCCAGTAGGTCGGCTGGTCGGCGAGGCCGTCGTTGTGGCTCCACACCATCACCCGGTCGGCGCCTTCTCCACGAACCTGTGGTGGGTCCGTGCGGGGGATGTCCCACAACTCGGTCATGCGCTCGATGAGCCCGGCCCGGTCGGGAAGCCCGGCGAGATACGGACGGGAGACGGCGTTCTGGGCGGCGACGAAGTCGGCGGTCTCGTTCGACTCGAGGTCCTCGAGCCACCGGTAGGGGTCGGCGATCTCGCGCCCGTGGTGGAGATCGACCACGTCACCTCGGCGTGCGGGGGAATAGGTGAAGGTCATCTCCGGAGGCTAGTCAGGGGTGCTCAGCGGCCCATCGTGCGGCCGCGACTCCCGCCCGGTGACCCGTGCTGAGACACGCCTGGATCAGGTACCCACCGGTCGGGGCGTCCCATGCGACCATCTCGCCCGCCACCCAGGTGCCGGGCCGGCCGAGGAGCATGCCGGTGTCGTCGATCGCATCGAGGGCAATGCCGCCGGCAGTCGAGATGGCGCGATCGATCGGGGCCAGGCCGCCGACCGGGATCGGCACGGCCTTGGCGAGGTTGGCGATCGCCGTCGCCTCGGTCGGCAGCCGGTTGCCGGTGGCGTCGCGAAGGAGGGCGACGTCGACCGGGCTGAGTCCGCCTTTCCGGAGCCAGGTCGACACGGAGTCCTTCGGCCGGCGGCGATCGACGAGACGGGCCGCCAGTGCGTCGACGTCGAGGTCGGGTTGCAGGTCGATCTCAAGCCCATGTCCGCTTCGAAGTTCGGGACCCAGCGCGTAGATCGGGCCGCCTTCCAGGCCGGTTGCGGTGATCGTCGGTTCGCCTCGAACGGTGCGACCTCCGGCGGTGAGTGCGGCGTTCTTGATCGGCACCCCTTCGAAACGTTCGAGGAGCGGGGCCGACCAGGCGACGAGCAGGCCAGCGTTCGACGCGGCAAACGGCACCACCGGAATTCCTGCCGTCTCGACGTGGGCAAGCCACGAACCATCACCGCCGACAGACGGCCAGCTTGCGCCACCGAGGGCGAGCACGGTGGCGCCGTCGTCGGTGAAGCCCGCCCACGTCTCCCCCGTTCGCATCGCAACGCCGAGACCGGCGAGCCGAGCCGTCCAGGCCCGCAACAGACCAGTGGCTCGCATCGAGGCGGGAAACACTCGGCCCGACGAGCCGACGAATGTGTCGGCACCGAGTTCATCAGCCCACGCACGCACGGCGTCGGGCGGAAACGCCCGGATCGCGGGCTCGAGCATCGCTCGCCCGTCGCCGTAACGGCCGAGGAACACCTCCAGCGGCTCCGCGTGCGTCAGGTTGAGTCCACTGCGACCGGCGAGCAGCAGCGTGCGCCCGAACGACCGGCGCTGATCGACGACCGTCACCTCGGCACCAGCACCGGCGGCCGCCTCCGCCGCCATGAGCCCGGCGGGACCGGCTCCGACCACCGTCACCGTCGGCTGTGTCACGTGCGCACCCTACGCCCCGGTGGCCACCGGCCGAGGGAAGCGGCCAGACTGACGACATGGACAAGAGGGCGCTTCCTCTCGACAAGATCGACCTCGCCTCGGGCCCCATCTTCATCGCAACGATGTTGTGGGAGGCCCAGGTGTTGAAGCAGCGACAACGGCGCGACGTGGATGATCTCGATCATGCAACCCTCGACGAGCTCTCCGACCCATCGCTGCCGGCCGACGCCCTCGTGCCGATCGGCTACCAGCGAGACGACACCCGCACGAGCCTGCTGATGCTGGCCGGCAACGTGGCGGTCAGCCTTGCGTTCGCTGGCGCCTACGGCACCCTCACGAAGAAGCTCTACGACAAGCGGCGCGTCACCTTCACCAACCCGAAGGCGTCCTTTGCCGCCACGTTCATCGCCTGGGATTTCCTCTACTACTGGTCCCACCGGCTCCAGCACGAGCGACGGCTGCTGTGGGCCAACCATGTCACCCACCACTCGAGCCGGTACTACAACCTCTCGACCGCGCTGCGCCAGCCATGGCAGGGCTATCTCACCTTCGGGATCTTTGCGCCGATGCCGATCCTCGGCATGCCCGCCCACCACATCGCCAAGGCCGGTCAGCTGAACCTGCTGTACCAGTACTGGATCCACACCGAGACGATCGACAAGCTGCCGGCGCCGATCGAGGCCGTGTTCAACACACCGTCGCATCACCGGGTCCACCACGGTGCGAACCCCCAGTACCTCGACAAGAACTACGGCGGGATCCTCATCCTCTGGGACAAACTCTTCGGCACGTTCGAGCCCGAACTGCGCCGGGTGAAGTACGGCCTCACCACGAACATTGAGACGTTCAACCCCGTGAAGGTCGGCTACCACGAGACGGTCGACATCGTGAAAGACGTCGTCCGCCGCAAGGGCCTCAAGAACAAGCTGAAATCCGTGCTCGGACGGACCGGCTGGCGCCCCGCCGACGAGCTCGACACCGCCGCCTAGCCGTCACCAGCTCCGGGATTCGTTGGGTCGACCTCACCATCAGCCGGGGCGTCACTCACCCTGGGCCGCTGCCTGGGACTGGCGGTAGCTCACCGCCGGGTAGCGAGGCGGATGTGCCTCATCGGTGCACGTGGGAAGCACGCGCATGGGCCAGTCGGCGTTGGCGTTGAAGAAGAACGGGATCGAGTAGCGGTCGGCGGGCCCCTGATGGGGTGGCACGAAGTGCTTCACCGACACGAACCGGTCGTTCGACCACTGTTTGAGGAGTTCACCGGTGTTGACGACGAGTGCGTCGGCCACCACCGGCGCAGCGACCCACTCCTCGCGTCGCTCAGAGCGGATGGTGAGCCCTTCGGTGTCCTGGGCGAGCAGGGTGAAGAAGGTCGTGTCGACGTGGGGCGCAATGCCGAACTCGTCGGCCGGTACGTCGCCCACCGGGTGATAGCGGGTCATGCGCAAGCGCCAGAAAGGGTCACGCATGGCGCCGGCGAAGAAGTCCGCCGGGAGCTGGAGCGCTCGGGCGTAGACCGGTACGAGCTTGAGCGCAACCCGTTCGATCTCTGCGGCGTAGACCTCGACCGCTCGCCGGAAGTCAGGCACGAGTGCCGGGTCGGGCCACGCCGCGTCGGCGAGCGACAGCCCCACATCGCGCTTGAAGATGATCGCCTCGTTGAGGTTGCCCTTCGCCCGCCGGGGAAGCTTGCGCTCACCCACTGGCAGGTAGCCGGCACCGGGCACGACCGTGTCGGGAGTGTCCATCCGAATCGGCAACTTGGCGTCGTCGGGCAAGGTGAGAAACGCCTTGGCGGCGGCAAATGCGTCGGCGGTCACCGACGGGTCGATGCCATGGCCGGTGAGGAAGTGGAAGCCGACCTCCTCACCGATCACTCGAACCTGCTCGCCGAGAGCGTCGAGCTCGGCCGGGTCACCCGACGCCCGCCATGCGGACACGTCGACGACCGGGATGTCGTCGTGCGTGGCGGGAGCGATCGTGCTGACATCCCATAACTCGGCCTCGGTGACGAGCTCTCGCTCTCGAGCCTCCGCGAAGTCGTCGGTGGCCACGACGGACGTTGGGATCAGGTTGCGCTGGCCGCGGCGATCGACGCGATGGTGGCGTCGAGCGTCGTGTTGAACTCATCGTCGGTCTGCTTGGCGCTCAGGCCCTCAGCGAGTGCCCGAGAGAAGCTCGCGATCATGCCGTTCTGGCGGGCCAGGATCTCGTTCGATTCGTCACGGCTGTACCCGCCCGACAGGGCCACGACCTTGAGCACCTTCGGGTGGCTGATGAGGTCGGCGTAGAAGTTGTCGATGCTCGGCAGCGACAACTTCAGCATCACTTCGGTGCCGTCGTCGAGCGCATCGAGATTGCGATGGATCGCCGCCTTGAGCATCTCCTCGCACTCGACCTTGGTCGGGCTGTGGATGTCGACCTCGGGTTCGAT
>Ga0255760_10001777_pt1 | contig 20328 bp, 21 predicted proteins | sample 071ome_25_FD_179960 | JGI IMG/M metagenome (GOLD analysis project Ga0255760, IMG submission 179960) | Coastal salt marsh microbial communities from the Groves Creek Marsh, Skidaway Island, Georgia - 071410BT metaG (version 2) | ecosystem: Environmental > Aquatic > Marine > Intertidal zone >... | reverse complement strand
ACCAAGCTGGCGTCACCACCGCGCTCGACATGGGCACGGGTATCTACGGCAATCCGCTGGCAGAGATCGCGGGTGTGCGCGCCGCGGCGAATGCCTACCCAGTGCCGGTCCGCATTATTCTGACACCCCTCATTCTCGACTTTCTCACCCGGGGGCAGTCGCCCGAGGCTGCGCTGGCTGAAATTCGGGGCTGGCAAGCTGAGAACGACGAGCGCGTCGCCATCGGCAATCACTTCAAGTTGATGATCGATGGCGCAATCTTCTCCGGCCTCGCGCAGATGGGCGCACCGGGCTATCTCGATGGGCACGAAGGCGTGTGGATGGTGCCCGAAGACACCCTACGCGCGTACGCGGAGATCTTCTGGCGCGCGGGCTTTCAGCTTCATGCGCACGCCAACGGTGACGCCGCCGTAGATCGATTTTTGACCTTGATCGAGGCACTACAGCGCGACTTTCCGCGACCCGACCACCGCGCCACAATCGAACATCTGGCTTACAGCACCGAACAACAGAGCGTGCAGCTAGCTAAACTCGGCGCTCAGGCCTCAGTGAATCCCTACTATCACTACATTCTCTCCGAGGCCTACTCCGGTGATTGGCTGGGGCCGGACCGCGCCGCACAAATGACCCGGCTCGGTTCGCTGGCGCGCAACGGTGTGCCGCTGACCTTGCATTCCGATGCTCCGATGGCGCCGCTGTCGCCGCTGACGCTGGTGTGGGCCGCCAGTGAACGAGAGACCATCAGTGGCGCGCGGGGCCTTGAGACCGAGCGCCTGTCGCGCGCGGAAGCGCTTGAGGCAGTGACCGCAGGCGCGGCGCGAGTCATTGGTCGCGAGAACGAAATCGGCTCGATTCGCGCCGGCAAGCGCGCAGATTTCGTTGTACTCGACGCGGACCCCATGACGGTGTCGGGATCTGAGCTGCGCGATATCAAAGTATTGGCGACGGTGTTTGCGGGTCAGCCGTACCCGACGCCGCGCTGACACGCGTCAAGTCCCGATACTTCTCCGAGCCCCGCGGCCCGGCACACAGTCGCCGGGCACCGCTCAAGCACGTTGCAACTAAACGCGGATCAGTCGCTGCGATGATGCGGCGGCGCTAGAGCGGGCCGTGAACCCTAAAGCAATCAGCCGTAGCGTGTATCGGCCACGAACGGATTACTGACGCGCTCTTGACCAAAGGTCGAGTCGGGGCCGTGTCCCGGGACGAAGCGAATGTCGTCGCCGATAGGAAAGAGTTTTTCGCGGATCGAGTGAATGAGCTGCTCGTGATTACCCATGGGAAAGTCGGTTCGCCCGATAGAGCCGGCAAACAGTACATCACCCACCCAGGCGAGTTGCGTCTCGCGATGCAAAAACACCACGTGCCCGGGCGTATGCCCGGGGCAATGAATCACCTCGAGCGTTTGCTGCCCCACAGTGACGGTATCGCCGTCCTCGAGCCAACGATCCGGCGTGAATGGTTCGGCGCGAGGGAAGCCCGCCATCTGACACCACTCAGGCAACTTGTCGATCCAAAAGCTGTCGCCCTGCTCCGGGCCCTCCATGGGCACCGTAAGCTTTTGCCGGAGCACGTCCGCCGCGGCACAGTGATCGAGATGCCCGTGAGTGAGGAGAATTTTTTCGACCGTGGCGTCCATCGCAGTCACCGCCGCCTCAATCCGCTCAATATCGCCGCCGGGATCAACGATCGCTGCACGCCCGGTCTCCTGACACTGAATAATCGAGCAGTTCTGCTGGTAAGGGGTAACCGGCACCACCTGCACTTTCAAACTCATACGGTTGCTCCTGTCGGTTCCGAACGCTCAAGATCACCTTCGTGATCCGCATTGGGATCCAGAAAGACGGTTTGATCCAACTGGCCCTCCTTGTAGGCCACGATGGTCGCCACCGTCGCGTCCCCTGTGACATTCACCATGGTGCGCACCATATCGAGCAGGCGATCAACGCCAATAATCAGTGCCACACCCTCGACCGGTAAGCCCGCCTCCTGCAACACCAGCGCGAGCGTAATGAGGCCCACTCCCGGTACGCCGGCCGCACCGATCGAGGCGAGGGTTGCGGTCAGTACTACCATCAACAGCTGCCCCGAGGTGAGATCAATGCCGTAGACCTGAGCGATAAACACCGTTGCCACGCCCTGCATGATGGCGGTGCCATCCATATTCACCGTCGCGCCTAAGGGGATTGAGAAACCCGCAACACTCTTGCCCACGCCGAGGCGTTTCTCGACAGTGCGCAGCGTAATGGGCAAGGTCGCACCCGATGAGGCGGTGGAAAACGCAAACGCCCAAACACGGCGCATCTTTTGCAAGAGAATGCGCGGGCTCAGGTTCGTCAGGGTTCTCAATAACCCCGAGTACACCACCAGCCCGTGGAAGATCAGCACGCCGAGGAGCGTAAAAAAGTACGCGGCGAGATCGACAATCGCACCAAAACCCATCGTGGCGAACAGCTTGGTCAGAAGGGCGAACACACCGTAGGGAGCCAGCTCGATCAGCAAGCCCACCATCTTCATCACGATCACTTCCATGTCGCGAAACCAGCTCGCGATCCGCTCTCCCGCTTCACCCGAACGGGTCAAAGCAAAGCCAACCAGTAACGCAAAAACAATCACCTGCAGCATCTGCCCCTCAGCCATCGCCTTAAAGGGGTTGCTCGGAAAAATATTGACCAAGGTATCGGCTAGCGAGGGTGGCGTTTTGGCCTCGAAGGCCGCCGCGGTCACCGCTTCAACGCCTTTGCCCGGGCCAATCAGGATCGCTGCAGTCAAACCCAGTGACACCGCCACGCCGGTGGTAAACAGGTAAAGGCCGATCGTTCTGCCCGCAATAGAGCCCATCCGGCTGCTGCCACCCAGGGAGCTCATGCCGCAAATCAATGACACCAACACCAAAGGCACCACCAGTAACTTAAGTGACGCGATAAAAACCCGCCCCACCACATCCAGAGCGCCCAGAATCAGGCCGTCTTCAATCAACGTGCGCAGGGCACTGTCCGGCGCGGCACTCGCCAATAGCCACTCGCACAAAGAGCCGAGTGCGATGCCGGCGACCATCGCCAACAAAATGCGATTTGTCAGAGACATGTCAGTCCTCGCAGGTCTCGGGGTGCCAGGCAGTCACGGTGATATCCGCGCAGGCATTACAGGGTGAGGCGTAGTCCGCGCGCGCACCGCCCTCTTGCTGACCACACACAGGGTCGTAAACCATGGTGCACACCTTGGGCCGCTCCGACTCACATGGCTGCCAGCCCGGGCCCGCGCTGACGCGGTTGGGGTTTGAAGCGTTACATCCCGCCAGCAAAAGGCCGCCGAGCGTGATCATGATTAACAGGGAGAGGCTGCGTCGCATACGGCTATTGTAGGGAATGATCTAGCGGGAATCACGTCGGGCAACGAGCGCAGCAAGACGCTCCTGTAGTGCCGCAGAGTCCGATGCGGGGCGCAAGGATGCGCTCGCGCGCATCAAGCGCGCCTCCGCTTGCGGCGTCATCGCGGGCACGCCGTCGGCAATGCCCTGCATGTCCTCCATGCGGCCCCAGCAATTCAGCGCAATATCGCAACCGGCCTCAAGCACCGCAATCGCGCGATCGGGCACAGTCCCCGTCAGCGCTTTCATATCGAGATCATCACTGATCAGCAGTCCGTCAAAACCGATGCCCCCCCGAATTTGCTCGTCAATCACCCGCGCGGAGACGCTTGCGCAATCCGCCGCATCCCAGGCGTCATAGACGACGTGTGCGGTCATCGCCATGGCGGCATCGGCCAGCGCCGCGAACGGCTGGCAGTCTGTGCTCAACGCCGCTGCACTCGCAGTGACCCGTGGCAGACTCTCGTGCGAGTCGCTGAGCGCCCGGCCATGCCCCGGCATGTGCTTAATCACACCCTCGATCCCGGCGAGGTGTAATCCGCTGAGGCAGGCGCGGCCCAAGGCCGCGACACGCGCAGGATCGGTCGCAAATGCCCGGTCGCCGATAATGTCGTGCGCATCAGGTTGGGGGACATCGAGCACCGGAGCGCAGGTGACGGTAATGCCCATGGCCGCGAGCTCCAACCCCAACGCCTCGTAATTACACTGCACGCGCTCGCAGGCCAGTGCCAGCGCTCGCGCCTCACCGAGCGCAGCCGCAGCGGGCCAACTGCGCCAGTGCGGCGGTGTTAGCCGCGCGACGCGGCCGCCCTCTTGGTCAATCAAGATCGGCAAGTGGTCTCGCCCGGTCAATGCACGCAACTCATCAGTCAGCGCGCGCACCTGAGCAGGATTATCGATATTGCGCGCAAACAGAATAAAACCGGCTGGTTCTGCGGCCCGGAAAAAAGCGCGCTCGTCAGAGGACAACACCGTGCCGGACAAACCGAAAATGACGGGCAACATCAGATGGCCTCTCGTAGCGTGCGCGGCAACAACTGATACACCAGCTCACCCCGTTCCCGCGCGCCGTAGATCCCCGACCAGCGCTCAGTATAAATGGCGAGCTCCGACCACCCCGCGGTGGGCAGGTTATCGATGGCCGTGGGCCCGGCGAAAAATTGAATCAGCTCGGTTAAGGCGGGGTTATGACCCACCACTGCCAGGGACGTCGTGTTGTCGTCACCCTTTGCGATCCAATCCAGCAACGTGCGGTAATCGAAGGTATACAACGTAGGATCAATGGTTCCGTGAGTCGATTGCAGCCCGGGCCAGCCCGACCGGAGGCCCTCGAAGGTGCGCTGGGCACGCTCGGCAGGACTCACGTGAAAATCGATCGGGCGATAGCGCGCTGCCAGCGCCGCTCCCATACGCGGAGCGTCACGCTCGCCGCGGCGATTCAAGGGGCGCTCGATATCCGACAGTGCCGGATTATCCCAGCTGGATTTGGCGTGCCGCAGTAAATACAGCGTCTTCACGGGTGCGTGGCCTGGTTACTGGCTGTATCGGCGAAGCGCTGAAACAGCGCGTCGGCAGCAGTTTCGCCAAGCAGCACCCGCACCGCCGCCCTCTCATGCTCCACACTCTCGACAAAATCCACATTGTGTAAATCAATGAAATGCCGGGAACCCAACTCATCGGTATACCAGTCTATAAAGCCCCGCCAGAAAGCACGCCCCACCAGCACCAGTGGTTTGCGGATAGCGTGATGGGTTTGATAGGCGACCATCAATTCCATGAGCTCATCGAGGGTGCCGAAGCCTCCGGGAAACACCACAAACCCTCGCGCGTAACGCGTCAGCATCAGTTTGCGCGTCGCGAAATCATTGAAATGCAATTGATGAGTCAGAAAGGGGTTCGGAGATTGCTCATGGGGCAAGGTGATATTCAGTCCAATGGATAGCCCGCCTGCCGACATCGCGCCTTGATTGGCCGCCCCCATAATGCCGGGCCCACCCCCGGTGATCACCGGTAAGCCCGCGCGGGCCAGCCACTCTCCGAGGCGGCGGGCGCGGTCATAATCGGGCGAATCGGCCTGGACACGCGCACTGCCAAAGACGGTGATCCCGGGCGGCAGCGCACTCAGGCAGGTCGTTGCGGCCTGCAGATCGGACTGGATGCGCGCCAGCAGTGCCGCGTCGCTGACAACCTCGGGTTGCTCAGTCATCGACGACATCGAACAGCAACTCGATCGCGCCAAGTTGAATCAAATCACCGGGTTTCAAAGCGCTGCGCTTGACGACCTGACCATTGCAATACATACCATTGCGCGAGTCTTGATCCGTCAGCCACCAGACCCCGTCGGTCAGCGAGAGCTGTGCGTGGCGGCCAGAAATGCTCGGGTGATCAAAAACCAAGTCGCAGTCATTCCGACGCCCCAACGACCACTCGGGTGATCGATCAGTTGCGACCCGACGCAATCCGCCGGGCTCATCTTTCAGTGGCATGAAAACCGCCAACGCCTGCTCCTTGGCTAGCGCATGATGTTGGATAAGACGCCGCAATAAAGATTTGTCAGCGTCGCTGGCAAAGGCCGGCGTCTGGGCGTCGGGCTGGGCGTTCGATTCATCCCCGGGGAGAGGCGCAAAATGGGCGCGCACCGAGGTTTCATCACCGTCGCCCTCATCGACGGCAAACGATGCGCGTTGTGATCCCGAAGGAGCTATGGCGATCGTGGGGTCCTCAGACTGCCCCTGCGCCAAGAAGCACAGCAGCGTCTTGCCGATCTGTAACAGTTGGCCGTGACTGAGCTGGGCGCGATGACTCCTGCGCCCGCCGACCATAATGCCATTCGTCGATTCGTTATCGGTGATGACGACCCCGTCTGCTGTCACACTGATGACGGCGTGACGACGCGACGCTTCAGGGTCCGCAAGCACGATATCGCAGGCTTCATCGCGACCGATAAACACCTGTCCCTGGAGCGTGAACTCCTCACCGGTATCCAGTCGCCGCAGGCGGTGTTCGGTCATGTGTGCGTCTCGCTACCCGAGGTTATCCACGCTGCGGGCGTATCAGGCGTCGATAAACAGATGATATTTCTTTTTGCCGAAACGAATCAGGTAAAAGCGCCCGTGCAGTGCGCGCGCTGGATCCAGCGCATCCTCACACGTTGCCGTAGGACCGCCAGTCACGGGCTGACCATTGACCCATACCGCTTCGCGCGCCAGCGCGTCTTTAACCTGCTTGCCGGTAGCCACACCGGCCTGCGCTAGCAGCTGACTGAACGTTGCCGGGAATTCGCTCCGAATGAGGGTGTCGGACGGCAACCCATCTTGCGCCAGCTGCGCGAGATCAGCCTCGCCCAGCGCATCAGAATCTCCAGAGAAGAGCGCATCAGTAATGCGCTGGGCCGCACTGAGACCCGCCTCACCATGCACTAATCGTGTGACTTCGCGGGCCAGTATGGCTTGCGCTTCCGGCCGGCCCTCACGTTCTCGGTCAGCCTGCTCGATCTCGGCAATATCATCGACACCTAAGAACGTAAAATAGCGCAGGAATCGGTAGACGTCGGCATCGGCGGTGCCGAGCCAAAACTGGTAGAACGCATAAGGCGAGGTTTTGGCTGAATCGAGCCATACGGTCCCCGACTCGGTCTTGCCAAACTTCGTCCCGTCAGCTTTGGTCACCAGCGGCAGGGTCAGTCCAAATACCTGCCCACCGTGCAAGCGCCGAGTCAGATCGATACCACCCGTTATGTTGCCCCACTGGTCAGAGCCGCCGATCTGCAAACCACAGCCGTATTGACGGTAAAGCTCAGCAAAGTCGAGGGACTGTAAAATCATGTAGCTGAACTCGGTAAAGCTGATACCGGCGCCCTCACGGTCGAGCCGCTGCTTGACCGACTCCTTGGCGATCATGTTATTCACCGAAAAGTGCTTGCCCACGTCGCGCAGAAAATCGAGCACGTTGAGGCCCTGCGTCCAGTCGAGGTTATTGACCACCAGCGCGGGGTCCGCGCATTCGAAATCAATAAACTGACTCACCTGCGCGCGAATGCGCTCGACCCAGCCCGCAACCACCTCGGGCGTATTGAGTTGCCGCTCGGCGGCTTTAAAGCTGGGGTCGCCAATCAGCCCCGTGGCGCCCCCGACCAAGGCAATCGGTCGGTGGCCCGCCTCCTGAAAACGGCGCAACACCAACAGCGGCACCAAGGAACCGATGTGGAGGCTGTCGGCCGTGGGGTCAAAGCCGCAGTACAGCGTGCGCGATTCGCTAGACAGCCAATCGTCAATTGCGTCCTCACCCGCGATCTGAAAAATCAGGCCGCGTTCGCGAAGGTCGGCAAGTAGTGCGCTGGACATGGGGCTGTCGGTACTCTGGCTCATTGAATGATAAGAAGCGCCCCAGACGGGCGAGCGCAGAGTATCCCACAAAGTACGCGCGAGGGGGCCGGGAGCATTGCCAGTCTGATCGCGCTATTTCGGTATCCGATCACGCGAGGTCACCGTATATAATGCGAGCCACTGGCCATGACGATGAGACCCGATGCCCCTCAAGGAGTCCCGCAAACCAGCCCCCAGAGGCGCCACACCGCTGACGCTACCCGTCACCCCGCTACACCGAAGACCCCTGATCTGGGTGGCGACCATCGGCGGCTTGTTGTTGGTGATGGGGCTGTCGCTGTCAGGGCCAGAGCCCGTGCCGACGGTGACCACCGTCCCCGAGCTCGTTGAACCCAGCCAGGAATCTTTACCTGCGGCGTTAGCCGAGGCGCCAGCGATTGAGCCACCCGAGCCTGAAGCCACGTGGCAAGACTTCACCGTGCGCGACGGCGACAATCTCAGCCTGCTCTTTGCCCGCGCCGGGTTTTCTGACACCGACTTGTACCGGGTAGCCCGCGGTAATGACCAGCAATCGCTCAAAAATATTTACCCGGGGGAGGTCGTCAGTTTTCTGATTAACGACACCGGCGACCTGCTTGCCTTGCGCCACACCCAATCGCCGCTTGCCAGCACAATGTATGAACGTGAAGACGACAGCTACGTTGCGACGGTCATTACGCGGGAGCCCGAGCGCGTCGCCCGCGACGTATCACTGACTATCAATAGCTCGTTGTTTTTAGCCGGCAGTCGCGCCGGCCTCAGTGACGCCATGATCATGGAGCTCGCGGGCATTTTTGGTGGCGTGATCGACTTCGCACTCGACCCGCGCACTGGCGACACGATTCATGTGCTGTACGAAGAACTGATACTCGACGACACGCGCTATGGCGATGGGCCAATTCTCGCGGCCAGCTTTACCAACCGCGGCGAGACTTTTGAAGCCTATCGCTACACAGATAGCGAGGGTGACACCAGCTACTACAACGAGGCTGGCGTGAGCATGCGTAAAGCGTTCCTGCTGGCACCGTTGGATTTCACGCGCGTGAGCTCGAATTTCAACCCCAATCGCCTTCACCCCATCTACAAAACCAATCGCCCACATCGAGGCACTGATTACGCAGCGCCGCGGGGGACCCCCGTTTATGCTGCGGGAGATGGGCGGGTGGTCGAGGCGGGCTACACCCGGCCTAACGGCAATTATGTGTTTATTCAACACGGCGAACAGTTCGAAACCCGTTACCTGCACCTGCACCGACTCAAGGTCAAGAAGGGTGCAAGGGTGAAGCAGGGTGAGCTCATCGGCACGGTGGGTTCTACCGGTGCCGCTACCGGCCCGCATTTGCACTATGAATTATTGGTGAACGGCGTCCACCGCAACCCGCGCACGGTACATAAAATCCTGCCCAAGGCGCGCTCACTCCCCGAGACCGAGCTCGCTCGCTACATCGCGGCGATCCGCCAACCCACCCAGCAACTCGCGAGCCTGCGTAACGACCAACAGCTGGCGCTAGCGGAGTGAGCGGCGGTTTATTCATCGGCTTGATGTCGGGCACCAGTGCTGACGGCGTTGATGCGGTGTTGATCGACAGCCGCTGCGACGCGACGCTTCTCGCCAGCCGTCACCGACCCATGCCGCCCGCCCTGCGCGAGGAAGTCCTCGCCTTTCGGCACGCAGGGGCAAATGAGTTACACCGGCAGGCGACCCTTGGTGTGCAGCTGGCCGATGAATATGCGGCCGCCGTCAGCGCGCTGCTCACCGAGGCCGACGTTGTAGCGGATCAGGTCACCGCGATTGGCCAACACGGCCAAACACTGCGGCATCACCCGGTGGGCGACACGCCCTATACGGTGCAGATTGGCGACCCCAATCGACTGGCGGAGCTGACGGGCATCACCGTGGTGGCTGATTTTCGCCGCCGCGATATCGCCGCAGGGGGTCAGGGTGCCCCACTGGTACCCGCGTTTCATGCCGCGCACTTGGCGACCCCCGGCGTTGCAACCGCAGTCGTTAATATCGGTGGCATCGCCAATGTGACGCTGGTCTCAGCGGATGGCGCTGTCAGCGGGTGGGATACTGGCCCGGGCAATACCCTTCTCGATGCCTGGGTGTCGAGGCACCAGGGCGCGTCTTTTGATGACGGCGGCGGTTGGGCCGCCACGGGCGCGACAAACCGCCCGTTGTTGGAGAACATGCTGAGGGAGCCCTATTTCGCCCGCGCCCTCCCCAAGAGCACAGGCCCCGAATTATTTAATCTTGATTGGTTGCACGCGCACCTCGCAGGCGATGAACCGCCGGCAGACGTGCAGCGCACCTTGCTTGAACTCACGGCAGAGACCATTGCGGGAGCGATCACACCCGCCTCACCCGATGTGGTCCGGGTCTGTGGTGGGGGCGCGCTGAATACCTTACTGATGGAAAGGCTTACCGATCGACTGCGCCCTGCAGAGATCACCACTACCGAGGCCGTCGGCGTCGACCCCTGCTGGGTTGAAGCTTGGGCCTTTGCCTGGCTCGCTGAACGAACCCTCGCTGGACTGCCCGGCAATGTGCCAGATGTGACGGGGGCCAGCGGGCCACGGGTCTTAGGGGGAATCTATCCGGGCCGGGGCTAGCAGACCGGAGTCAGCGCAACGCGCCCCAATTAAATACAGCGAACGTCGGGTGGATGCCGCTGGATCCGAGGCCACTGAGAAACCTGCCTCGCACCGGGTCGACCCGGTGAGTTCACGCTGAAGTGTTTGTAATCTTAAATAGAGAAGGACGCGCCGCAGCCGCAAGTCGTCGTCGCGTTGGGGTTATTCACGACAAAGCGTGAACCCTCGAGGCCCTCGGAATAATCGACCTCACTGCCCACCAGATACTGGTAGCTCATTACATCGACCAGAGCCGTCACACCGTCGCGCTCGACGACCATGTCGTCATCGCTGACAGCCTCGTCAAAGGAGAAGCCGTACTGGAACCCCGAGCAGCCACCGCCGGTGATATACACGCGCAGCTTGAGGCCGGGATTGCCCTCGTCCTCCACCAGCGCGCGCACCTTCCTCACCGCGTTGTCAGTGAGGCGGATTTCGTTAGGATCAAATGCTTCAACCACAGTCATGGCAGTTATCACAAACCGTTATGAGGTCCGATAAATGTAATGGGGATGAGTTTACCGGAAATCAACCGCGGACAGTGCAGGACCACGGCGAGTTTCCGGCAGTCGGTAGTCAGTTTGCGGGGGTCGCCTCAGCCACCTTGGCTTCGCGCTTAGCCGCGAGGTCGTCAGCCACATTGCTGGAGTGGCGCAGGCCGCCGTTCACTTTAGCGCCCGCTGACATCTCAATCAGGTTGTAATAGACATCGCCGTCAATCACTGCCCGCTCAGCGAGTTCCAGCCGCTCGGAAGTGTGGATATCACCCTCAACCTTGCCATTGACTGTAGCGTTGGGGACCTTGATCTCACCCGAAACGCGCCCTCCCGAGACAATCCGCAGCACCGCGTCCGCTGAACCCGCCTGAATAGAGCCCATAACGGTGCCCTCAACGTCGAGATGGCCGGTAAAGGTAATATCCCCTTTAACGGTGGTCTCCGATGAAATCAGGGTTGTGCCACCCGATGATGCGCCAGTCAGCGGCGCTTCTCTTCGACTTCGCATAGTGAATCTCCTCACGCGGATTTCCGCTTGTTATCGTATTGCTTCAAGGTTGCGCCGCGGGACCGGCCTCAGCCAAATCCCCCCAGAGATCGCTCCGCTGCACGGTCTCCCGCACGGGCTCGACGAGCGTCACAACCGACTCAATCGTCTCCGGCACAAACGCCTCAGGAAGAGAAATCACCACCTGAACTTGCTGTAAGTATCGGAATCGTAATGGGAATACACCAGTTTCCTCGCCACTGTCAAGCATTGGCGCCTCGAGGATCTGCGGCTGAGCGCCGTTTGAACCCACGATTCTCAGCGCCAGCTCGCCGCGGTGCAGCCGGTCGTTCCCTTCACCCCGGTGCACGACCAACCGCAGGCGCCACTGCCGATTATCGCCCAGTGACTCGAGTGTCGGCGCACGCAGGACCACCGCCGCCTCGGATTGCTCCGGGGCCAACACACCTCTGTAAAAGGCCACCATGTCCTGGAGTTCATCAATTTCCGCTGCTTGATCTGCCAGATTCAGGCGAAGCTCGCCCATGGCCTGGCGGTCCGCCTCAGCCTGCTGCAATAGTTGATTGATTTGGTCTCTGAGTGCGGCGCGACCATCATCGACCACCGCTGATGGCGCGGCGAGCTGTAACCCCCACCAAACGCCCCCCGCGACACAAGCGCTTAATACCAACGTGATGAAGAGCAAACGCCAGCGCCACGCGTGGGGATGAATGCGTTTGACGACCGTGCGGTGCTCGTGGCGGCTCATTGTTGTGTCGCGCCACCAATCAGGGTGCGAGCGCGATGCCCTCCAGACCGGCCATCTCCGGCTGATCCAGCATCAGATTCATCGCCTGAACTGCCTGACCCGCTGCGCCTTTCACCAGATTATCGATGACAGACATCACGACCACCGTGTCACGCCCCTGGGGTTGAGCGACCGCAATCTGACAGGTATTGGCACCCCGCACGTGACGCGTCGCCGGGTGGGTGCCCGCGGGCAAGACCTGCACGGCGGGTTCGCTCGCGTAGCGAGACTTAAACAGTGCCTGCAGATCGGCGGAGGTGTTCTTCAGGGGCGCAAACAACGTCGCGTGAATACCGCGGCTCATCGGCACCAGGTGCGGCACAAACGTCAGCGCCACCGGTTCGGCGGTCATGCCCGCCAAACCTTGCTCCATTTCCGGCAGGTGCCGATGGCCGGCCACACCGTAGGCGGCAAGACTCTCCCCCGCTTCTGTGAGCAGACTGCCGAGCTTCGCCTGACGTCCGGCGCCACTGACGCCAGAACCGCACGAGGCAATTAATCGACTCGTGTCCACAACGCCCGCCTCGAGGAGTGGCAAAAAGCCCAGCTGCACCGCGGTCGGATAACACCCCGGGCACGCCACGAGCTGCGCACCCCGGATTGACTCGCGATGCGTTTCCGGCAGTCCATAAACCGCCGTTTCGCAAAGCGCCGGCGCAGCATGCGCCTCGCCATACCAGTGCTCCCAAAGGGCCACATCCTTAAGCCTGAAGTCCGCCGAGAGATCCACCACCCGAATCCCCTGCGCAATCAAGGCGGGGACTTCACGCATGGCCACGTTATGCGGCGTCGCAAAAAACACCACGTCGCAGCCTGTGTAATCCGCATCGGCAGGGTCGGTAAAGCACAGGTCACAGGCACCGACAAGACTGGGAAACAAATCATCAAGGCGACGGCCGGCTTCGCCACGAGAGGTGATCACCTCCACCGAGACGCCCGGATGGCGCAGCAACAGACGCAGCAACTCCACGCCCGTATACCCGGTACCGCCGACTACTCCGACCCTGATCATTTTCTTGCCTGCTTCTGTTAGTGTTGCGGGGCGCGTACTGTCTCATGATCGATCGCGCAGTGTCATGACCGGACGGGCTTTTTACCAAAGGCGTACAGGGGCGGCCGCATGCTGTGGATACAGGGTTTTCACGTGATCTTCGTTGTCTGCTGGTTTGCGGGCATTTTTTATTTGCCGCGGATCCTGGTGTACTACGCGCAGAGCCCTGAACCCGAAACCAAGGCCACGCTCGCCGTGATGGCGCGCAAACTGTATCGATTCGTCACGCCCTTTATGGTGTTGGCGATTGCGCTGGGGCTCTGGCGCTTGTCGTTTCAATGGGAGTACTACCTCTCCTCACCGTGGATGATCGCGAAGCTCGTTGGCGTCGTCTGCCTTATCGCCTATCACCTGCAGACCGGCGTTTATGTCGGCAGAGTGTGCCGCGGCGAGGACGATCGCACCCACGTGTTCTATCGGATCTTCAATGAGGTACCGGTGCTCTTTTTGTTCGCCATTGTGCTTTTGGTTTACGTGCGCCCCGCACTGGGTGGCTAGTTGACATGGGATGCGCGGGAGCGCGCGGCCTGCGATAATCGCTGAAAAGAAAAGCAAGCTGGTCAATCATGAGTCGATCTGAAGCGCTCTTCGAGCGTGCCAAAAACACCATTCCCGGTGGCGTTAACTCGCCCGTGCGGGCCTTTAAAGCCGTCGGTGGCACGCCCCGCTTCATGGCGCGTGCCGATGGCGCCTATCTCTTTGACGCCGACGGTAAACGCTACATCGACTACGTGCTGTCCTGGGGTCCGATGATCATGGGACACAATCATCCTCGCGTGCGCGAAGCGGTGGTCGAGGCTGCCCAGAGTGGCCTCAGCTTTGGCTGCCCCACCGAGATCGAGATCGAACTCGCGGAAACCATCAGCACCCTGGTGCCGAGTATGCCGCTCGTGCGGATGACCAGCTCAGGGACCGAAGCTACCATGAGTGCGATCCGCCTGGCGCGAGGATTCACCGGCCGGGACAAGATCATCAAGTTCGAGGGTTGCTATCACGGGCACTCGGACTCCCTGTTAATCAAGGCGGGCTCGGGCGCTCTGACTTTCGGCGTACCCAGCTCACCCGGTGTACCCGACGTCTTGGCCCAGCACACCGTCACGCTGCCCTTTAATGACCTCGCGGCACTGACAGCAGCAATGGATGAGCTCGGAGATCAGGTGGCCTGCGTCATCACGGAACCCGTGGCCGGCAATATGAACTGCATCCCGCCGGTTGAGGGCTACCTCGAAGGCATGCGCGATTTGTGCACCCGCCACGGCGCGGTACTGATCTTTGACGAAGTCATGACCGGCTTCCGCTTTGGCACCGGAGGTGTGCAGGGCTTCATGGGCATCACCCCGGACCTCACCTGCCTCGGCAAAGTCATTGGCGGGGGCATGCCGGTCGGCGCGTTCGGGGGCAGACGCGACATCATGGAACACATCTCGCCACTGGGTCCCGTGTATCAGGCCGGCACGCTGTCGGGGAATCCGGTGGCAATGGCAGCAGGACTTGCGACCATGTCTATCATCAGCGAGCCCGGTTTCTACGACGACTTGTTCCGCCGAACGGGTGATCTGTGCGAGGGCATGCGGGCTGCCGCGGCGAGCGCCGGCGTGCCGTTCACCACCAACCATTTGGGTTCCATGTTCGGGGGCTTCTTCACTGAAGATGCACCCGTCACCCAGTATCATCAGGTGATCAACTCAAACGTCGCGGCCTTCAATCAGTTCTTTCATCTGATGCTCGATGCCGGCGTGTACTTGGCACCCGCCTCTTTCGAAGCGGGCTTTATGTCCTCTGCGCATACCGATGACGATATCGCCGCGACGGTCGATGCGGCGCGCGCGGCCTTTGCGGCGCTTTAACCCACTGGAGTCACGATCATGAGTGAACGTGGAGACTTTCCCCAAACCCGCATGCGCCGGCTCAGGGCCAGCGCCTTCTCACGCGACATGGTGCGCGAGCACAGTTTGACGCCGGCCGACTTGATTTATCCCGTATTCGTCCTCGAAGGGACCGGACAGCGTGAGGCCGTGCCATCGATGCCTGGGGTAGAACGACTCAGTATTGATTTGCTAGTCACTCTGGCCAAGGAAGCGCGCGAATTGGGCATTCCGGCGCTGGCGCTGTTCCCGGTTGTCGGGCAGGAAGGAAAATCACTCCTTGCCGAGGCGGCGTATCAAGCCGACGGCCTCGTGCAACGCGCCGTCGCGGAACTGAAAAGTGCGGTCCCCGAAATTGGCGTGATGACCGATGTCGCGCTCGATCCTTACACCACCCACGGCCAGGACGGCATCATTGACGACAACGGCTATGTATTGAACGACATCACCAGCGAGACGCTGGTCAAACAAGCACTCAGTCACGCCGCCGCGGGTGCCGACGTGGTGGCGCCCTCTGACATGATGGACGGGCGCATCGGCGCGATCCGCAGCGCTTTAGAGGATGCGGGCCATATCAATACCCTGATTCTGTCTTACGCCGCCAAATACGCGTCGAGCTACTACGGACCCTTTCGCGATGCCGTGGGCTCGGCGGCCAATATTAAGGGTGGCGACAAAAAAACCTATCAGATGGACCCGGGCAATAGCGATGAGGCGCTGCATGAGGTGGCGCTGGATCTTCGCGAAGGCGCCGACATGGTCATGGTCAAACCCGGTATGCCCTATCTCGACATTGTGCGCCGCGTTACAGCCGAGCTGCAGGTGCCGACGTTTGCCTATCAAGTGAGTGGTGAATACGCGATGCATCAGGCGGCCTTTGCCCAGGACTGGCTGAGCCGCGACGCGGTCATGCTCGAATCGCTACTGTGTTTTAAACGCGCGGGCGCCGATGGCATCCTGACCTACTTTGCGATGGATGCGGCACGACTGCTCAACGCCTAACACCCATGGTGTGCCGCACCCTTTCCTCCGTCACCCTGATCTGGCGACCTGCCGCAGCGTTGTTATGGGCAGCAGTATTCTTTTCCGCGACGACACCAAGGGTCAGCGCACAGCCCGATGCCATGGGCGCGGACTGCGGTTGCCTATGGCAGGGCAGCTTCTCCGAGGTTGCTCCCCATGCTGATTTGGTGGTTCTGGGTGAGGCCCAGACCATCAAAGGCAATGCGGTGGATCTGCGACCCGAGCGCGCTCTTAAAGGCTCACTCTGGCTCGATACGCTTCGCGTATGGATGCAGGCCCGCGATTACTGCCGACCTCCAGCTGAGGCCTTTCCTCCCGGCAGTCGCTGGGTCATGGCGCTCTCGCAGATCCGCGAGGTACCCGAGGATGGCTTTGATCCCTTTACTCCTAACGAGAGTTTCGGGCGCAAAGGAGACTACGTGCTATCGAGCTGCGGCGGATACTGGCTGCGCGTCAACGGCAATACGGCGACCGGTAACTTGGTGCCGGAAATGCCACGCTTCTACCACCAACCCGATATGTCCCCGGTACTGATTGACCTGATCGCGGGCTATTTAGCGGGCTCGGTATCACAAGCCGCACTGGGTGAGGCAAGCCGCGAGCGCCCCGAGGCAGTCGACAACTTGATACTCGACACCCGGCGCTTTCTGCGCGGTCAAGAGGATTGGTTAGACGCCGATATCGCCCCCGAGGAGGAACCCACGGCACAAACCGAGTCAGCAGCAGAAACAGCGGATCCCGAGTCGCCCTGACATCCCGCCGGTACGGCGATCTCTCACTATTGCGGCGCATCCAGCAGAGCGATCATTTCGTCGATCATCATCAGCGACAGGCCCCAGATGCGGTAACTGTCATAGAGGTAGGAGTCGGTCTCCATCTTCTGCCCCTTCCACTCCCATTCGAGTGGCTCCCGATTTCGCGGGTCCATCAAAAAATGCAGCGGCACCCACACCACATCATCCACCTCGTGATTTGGTGCGAAGGCAGGTAATTCATCGACGCGAAACACATACGGCGTTACCAGCATCTCCGGCCGATCCGCACGCCAGCCGGTGTTCACATCGGAGAGTTCGCCGAGGCGGGTCCCCCAGTCCCCGAGGTTCACCCCTAATTCTTCCTCGGTCTCTCTGAGCGCGCATGAGAAGTTGCATGCGTCGCCCGGATCACGACGCCCCCCGGGGAACCCCATGTGACCCGACCACGGATCTCCCTCGCGGGTCGCGCGGCGAATCATCAACATCTCGGTCGCCTCACTCCCCTCACGCACCATAATTGCCACCGCGGCGCGCCCGGCGCGCGGCTCAAAGCCGGCTTCGTCTTTAACGAAGTCGAGTAGTCGGTGCTCGAGTTGTCGGGAGAGATCTCGCATGAGTACCTTGTCGCGATCGGCGGACGACCAGTATTTCACCGATGTGTCCCGGACGCTGTGAGGCGCTAACGCCGGCAACAACCGCCAAGACCCGCGCCCATCATATCGTGATACGGAGCAACTCTGGAGTACGGGTTGAGCTGGTGCCCCACGGCTTCGATACTTGCCGGAGTGATAACGCGCGGAAGAATCACACCCGTATTGCCGGTCTGACTATTCACAGCAGCGGCGCACAGCAGCAGCGCGCGGGTTCCGGTATCATGCGACGCTCGTGATCCATGAGTAAACCCAGACTGTGAAACCCTACGCTGCCTATGCCATTGGCGCTGCACTGGTTGATACCGAAATTCAGGTGAGCGATGACGAGCTCATCGCCATGAACGTCGAGAAAGGCATGATGACGCTGGTGGATGAGGCGCGCCAAGCGGAAATGCTCGCCCACCTACCCGACCATTTGGTCCGGGCGAGTCACGCCTCGGGCGGCAGTGCCGGCAACAGCATGATCGCAACTGCCTTGATGGGCGCACCCACCTATATGAGCTGCAAGGTGGCTCAGGATGCCGATGGCGATATTTATCTAGCCGATCTCGAGCAGTCCGGCGTCGCCCACGGCCTGAATGATCAACGCAAAGAGGGCGTCACCGGGAAATGCGTCGTTCTCATTACCCCGGACGCGGAGCGATCACTCAATACTCACCTGGGGATTTCCGAAACACTCTCCACCGATGAAGTCGATGAAGAGGCCATCAAAAATTCCGAGTGGGTTTACCTTGAAGGCTATCTGGTGACCTCACCAACTGGCCACGCCGCCGCGCTCAAAACCAAGGCGCTGGCTGAGCAGCACAACGTCCGCACAGCCGTGAGTTTTTCGGACCCAGGAATGGTCAAGTTTTTCCGCGACAATATGGCCGCTATGGTTGAAGGCGGCGTCGAGCTGGTTTTTTGCAATGAGGCAGAGGCACTCGAGTGGGGTCAGTGCGACTCGCTGGAGGGCGCCATCGACGCCATCAAAGCGGTCGCTCGGCGATTTGTGATTACTCTTGGCGCGCAGGGTGCCGTGACCTGGGATGGCAACACGCTGCACCGCGTCGCTGCGCAGCCGGTCACTGCTGTCAATACCAATGGTGCAGGTGACATGTTCGCCGGCGCCTTTCTGTACGCACTGTCGCGCGGCGAGAGCGACCTACGCGCCACGGAATTCGCCACGCTGGCGGCGGGGGAAGTAGTAAAATACTTTGGTCCCCGGCTGGATCGAGACGCTTGTCTCGCCCTGCGACGACACTATTTTGGCGACTGACACGTCAGCGCCATCACTTAAACGGATAAAAGCCCATGGCCGAAAAAGAAATTAAGCCGGTTATCAAAGCAGACCCTCTGTACCAGATGCTGCGCCAGGAAGATATTGATGGCTTTAATGCTAACCGCGATTCAATGGATACCACCGAACTGACCGGTGGCGACTACCGCGGCCGCGATCTGCGCAAGATGAATGCCAGAGGCCTCGATTTCTCGAACGCGTATTTTCGTAACTGCGACCTGAGCGGCATCGACTTTCGCGAAACCAATCTCGAGGGTGCCAGCCTCATGGATGCCAAAGTTTCCGGGGTTTATTTCCCCGCAGCGCTGGGCGCGGAAGAAATACGTTTGTCCCTCGACCATGGCACGCGACTCCGCTATAAAAAATAATCGACGCGGTTGCCGCAGGCTCGAACCCCTCACCATGAACCGGGCGGCGCCGTTGCGGGCACTCGCATCGAGATCGATGGGCTTGCGGTTCGTCGTGGCGGGGCTGGGGTTACTGGCTGCGCTAGTCGGAGCAAGTGCGAGCGCACAAAATAGCCTCGCCGAGGCGCTACAGCAACAAACGGCATTCCTGCCGGTACGAGAGGCTTACCGCCTAGACGGTGCCCTGACCCAAGCAGGCGATCTGCGCCTGCACTGGCAAATCACCGATGCTTACTATTTGTATCAGCACGCCTTCAAAGTGCAGGTGCAAGCACCCGCGGTGAGTGAGCCCCTGTCGATCGACTTCCCACCGGCGCTCGCCAAAACCGACGAGTTCTTTGGTGAAGTGCAGGTGTATTACGGTGAGGCTGATCTCACCGTGACACTCCCGCCGGAGAACGAGCCGCTCACGGTGGCGGTCACTTATCAGGGATGTGCCGATGCCGGGCTGTGTTATCCCCCGGAAACCGAGTACCTGCTGGTCGACCCCGTGAGCGGTGGGGTTTCACCGACTGACGCCCCCAGTGCTACCGCCGGCTCTGTTGCGAGGCTTCCCGCTGCAACGGGCGACAATGTCGACATGACTTTACTGCTGGCGCTGGGATTGGCGTTTCTGGGCGGACTCATTCTCAATGCCATGCCCTGCGTGTTTCCGATTTTGTCGTTGAAGGTACTGAGCTTCGCCACGGGTGACCCCGCGGAGCACCGGCGACACGGTCTGGCCTATCTCAGTGGGGTGGTGTGCTCCTTTTTACTCATCGCGGCGGTATTGATCAGCCTGCAAAGCGCGGGGCGTTGGGTCGGCTGGGGATTTCAGCTGCAATCCACCACCTTCGTGATCGCCCTCGCTTACCTTTTTACCCTGATGGGCCTGTCCCTGTCAGGACGGGTGCTGTTTGGCGGTCGCTGGATGAATCTGGGGGCCGGCTTGGCCACGGCACCCGGCGCTCGCGGCAGTTTCTTCACGGGGGTCCTGGCCGTGGTGGTGGCGAGCCCCTGCACTGCGCCTTTTATGGGGAGCGCGCTGGGTTATGCGCTGACGCAACCGCCAGTAAATGCGCTGGGCGTGTTTGCCGCGCTGGGCGTGGGCATGGCGACACCTATGGTGGCTATTAGTAGTAGCGACCTCGCGCGG
>Ga0255760_10001776_pt1 | contig 20331 bp, 15 predicted proteins | sample 071ome_25_FD_179960 | JGI IMG/M metagenome (GOLD analysis project Ga0255760, IMG submission 179960) | Coastal salt marsh microbial communities from the Groves Creek Marsh, Skidaway Island, Georgia - 071410BT metaG (version 2) | ecosystem: Environmental > Aquatic > Marine > Intertidal zone >... | reverse complement strand
ACTTGCGGCAGGAACATTTTGCCCGCGCCAAAGAGGTCGCCCACCACGTTCATGCCCGCCATCAAGGGCCCTTCAATCACATTCAAGGGGGCGCCAAGCGCCACTCGAGCTTCTTCGGCATCCGCTTCGATGTAGGCGTCCAGGCCGTTGACCAAGCTGTATTCGATGCGCTCTGCCACCGGAAGTTCGCGCCAAGATTCATCCTTTTCGCGGACGGAGGCAGCCCCCCGAACGGTTTCCGCCAAGGCCAGCAAGCGCTCCGTCGCATCGGGACGGCGGTCCAGCAGGACATCCTCCACGTGTTCACGCAAGCTCGGTTCAATCTTATCGTAGACGATGAGTTGGCCGGGGTTCACAATGCCCATGTCCATGCCGTGGGCGATGCCGTGGTAGAGAAAGCAGGCGTGCATGGCTTCGCGCACCACATCGTTGCCGCGGAAGGAGAAGCTTACGTTGGACACGCCCCCGCTGACCTTGGCGCCGGGCAGGTTTTCCTTGATCCAAGCCGTCGCTTCAAAGAAGTCCAACGCATTGCGGCGGTGCTCCTCCATACCGGTGGCGACCGGGAATATATTGGGGTCAAAAATGATGTCCTCCGCCGGGAAGCCCACTTGCTCCGTGAGGATGCGGTAGGCGCGGCCACAGATTTCGATGCGGCGCTCGTAGGAGTCTGCCTGGCCCTCCTCGTCAAAGGCCATCACGATAACCGCCGCACCAAATCGACGTATGGTTTTGGCGTGCGTGATGAATTCGGCCTCGCCCTCCTTGAGCGAAATCGAGTTCACTACCGCCTTGCCTTGAACACATTTGAGGCCCGCCACGATGATGTCCCACTTGGACGAATCAATCATAATGGGAATGCGCGAAATATCCGGCTCGGAAGCAATGAGATTCAAGAAGGTGGTCATGGCATACACGCCGTCCAGCATGCCTTCGTCCATGTTCACGTCCAAAATCTGCGCACCCCCCTCCACTTGGTCGCGGGCAATGTCGAGCGCCTCTTCGTACTGCTCCTCTTTAATGAGGCGAAGAAACTTGCGCGATCCGGTCACATTGGTCCGCTCGCCGACGTTCACAAAATTGCTTTGCGCCGAAATCTTCAACGGCTCCAGTCCACTGAGTTTCATGCGCGCTGAGGTTTTCGAGGGGTTACGCCTTGTGCGGCTTGCGCAAAGGCCCGAATATGTGCCGGCGTCGTCCCACAGCAGCCGCCCAAAATATTCACGATGCTGAGGTCCAAATACTCCTTGACCGCTGCGGCCATGTCTTCGGGCGTCTCGTCGTAGCCCCCGAAGGCATTGGGCAAGCCGGCGTTGGGGTAGGCGCTGACCAAGAAGGGCGCTTCCGCCGCCAAGGTCTGCAGGTAGGGCCGCAAGTCTTTGGCCCCTAGGGCACAATTCAATCCAATGCTCAGCAAGGGCATGTGGCTCAGGGAAATCAGGAAGGCTTCGGTGGTTTGGCCGCTGAGCGTTCGGCCACTGGCATCCGTAATCGTACCGCTGACCATGACGGGAACTTCTTGGCCGCGCTGTTCGAACGCTTCCTGCACCGCATACAAAGCCGCCTTGGCGTTCAACGTATCAAACACCGTTTCAATCAGCAGCACGTCTACCCCACCCTCCAACAAAGCCTCGGCCTGTTGCTGGTAGGCCGTCGCCAATTCATCAAACGTAATGTTGCGGTAAGCCGGGCGGTTGACATCGGGGCTCAAAGACAGCGTCCGGTTGGTCGGGCCAATCGCTCCTGCCACGAAGCGCGGCTTCTCCGGCGTACTAAACGCAGCCGCCGCTTTCTTCGCCACGCGAGCCCCCTCCACGTTGATCTCCCAGACCAGCTCTTCCATGTGGTAGTCCGCCATGGAGATGGTTTGGGCATTAAACGTATTGGTCTCAATGATGTCCGCTCCAGCGGCCAAATACTGTTCGTGGATCTCCTGAATGATGTCCGGACGCGTCAAATTCAAGAGGTCGTTGTTGCCCTTCACGGGATGGGCCCAATCGGCAAAGCGCGCCCCACGGTAGCCGGCCTCGTCGAGCTGGTAGCCCTGAATCAACGAACCCATCGCCCCATCGAGGATGAGGATGCGTTCTGCGGCGGCGTCTTGGATGGAAATCATGTCCTTCGTTGCGTTTTTACGCTTATTCAGAAAGACACAAGGCTGTCGCCAGCCTGGCGCTCATCTGTCTGCGGGTAGCAGCGGGAGTTAGCACCCTGTATACTGGGTTGCCAAGACGTCATAGGGCCCGTCCCTCGGTCTTTCTGGATAAGCAGGGCAAAGGTACGCGGCATTTTGAGGCACGCAAAGATGAATTGGCATCTAAATCTTCGTTTTTGGTCATTTTGTGCTCTAGCCGAAAAAATGGTTGTGCGACTCGCCTCGGCCATTACCTTTGCCCTCGCGTGGAAGGATTTGTCCGATTGCAACCACGGTAAAAAATGCTAAACCCGGCCTCCCGCGTCCAGCACTTTCTACCGTTTTCGGCTCCCTCCTAGCAGTATAAAAATTCATGCTATGAGCTATTTATTTACGTCCGAATCCGTGTCCGAAGGGCACCCCGACAAGGTCTCTGATCAAATTTCAGACGCTTTAGTCGACCATTTCATCGCCTTTGATGCGGAGTCCAAAGTGGCCTGCGAAACCTTGGTTACCACGGGTCAAGTGGTCCTCGCCGGCGAGGTAAAGTCCAAAACGTACATCGATGCGCAGGAGATTGCCCGCGACGTGATCCGCAAAATTGGATACACGAAGTCGGAGTACATGTTTGAAGCCAACTCCTGTGGGGTTTTGAGCGCTATTCACGAGCAATCACCGGACATCAACCAAGGCGTTGACCGCGCTTCCAAGGAAGAGCAAGGCGCAGGCGATCAGGGCATCATGTTTGGCTATGCCACGGATGAGACCGACAACTACATGCCATTGGCCCTGGAGTTGAGCCACTTGTTGCTTCGTGAGCTTGCTGCCATCCGCAAGGAGGGTAAAGTGATGAAGTACTTGCGCCCAGATTCTAAGAGCCAAGTGACCATTCGCTACAGCGACCGCGACGTGCCCGAAGCCATCGATACGGTGGTTATCTCTACCCAGCACGACGACTTTGCAGACGAGAAGGGCATGCAGGAGAAGATTACCGCAGACATCCTGCGCTACCTCATTCCACGCATTAAAAAGCAGTTGCCCCGACGCATCCAGCGCTTGTTCAATGGCGACGTTCGCTACTTGATCAACCCCACCGGCAAGTTTGTTATCGGCGGCCCACACGGCGACACCGGTTTGACCGGCCGTAAAATCATTGTCGACACCTACGGCGGCAAGGGTGCGCATGGCGGTGGTGCTTTCTCGGGCAAGGACCCCTCTAAAGTGGACCGTTCCGCGGCTTACGCAGCGCGTTACGTGGCCAAAAACCTTGTAGCTGCCGGTGTGGCGAAGCAAGTTTTAGTACAGCTGGCCTATGCCATTGGCGTTGCTGAGCCTGTAGGCTTCTACATCAATACGTACAACACCGCGAAGGTCCGTGGCGCAGACGGCAAAAAATTGACGGATGGCGCGATCGCACAGACCGTTCAGTCTTTGTTTGACCTCCGTCCCTACGGCATCGAGACCAAGTTTGGCTTGCGTCAGCCTATTTACGCTGAAACTGCAGCGTACGGACACATGGGCCGCAATCCAGAAATCGTAGAGAAGCAATTCAAGCGTCCTACCGATAAAGGTATCGAAGTGAAAACCGTGAAGGTGGAACTCTTCACGTGGGAGAAGTTGGATTCTGTAGCGGCCATTCAAAAGGCCTTTGGGATCTAAAATTTTTCCTCCAGAATGAAAAAAGGGCGCCCGATGGGCGCCCTTTTTGTTGGGTAAAACCGCAGATTTAGTAGCGGTACGTTTCAGGCTTGAAGGGGCCCTCTACGGTGACACCGATGTAATCAGCTTGATCCTTTGAAAGCGTATCCAACTCTGCACCCACAGCCGCCAAGTGCAAGGCAGCCACTTTCTCGTCCAAATGCTTGGGCAAAGTGAAGACTTCGTTGGGGTATTTGCCAGGGTTCGTATACAATTCGATTTGCGCTAAAACCTGGTTCGTAAAGCTGTTCGACATCACGAAGCTGGGGTGGCCGGTAGCACAGCCCAAGTTTACCAAACGTCCTTCGGCCAAAACAATTACGTCATTGCCATCCACATTGTAGAGGTCTACTTGGGGCTTGATAGAGGATTTGGTGTGGCCGTAGTTCTTGTTCAACCATGCCATGTCAATCTCGTTGTCGAAGTGGCCGATGTTACAAACAATTGTCTTGTCTTTCATCGCCTTGAAATGGCGATCCACGATGATGTTTTTATTACCGGTGGAGGTGATGACGATGCCGGCCATGCCCACTACGTCGTCCATGCGGCGAACTTCAAAACCGTCCATTACGGCCTGAAGGGCACAGATGGGATCGATTTCGGTGACGATTACACGTGCACCTGCCGCTTTGAAAGAAGCGGCCGTGCCCTTGCCCACGTCACCGTAGCCTGCACAAACCACCACTTTGCCCGCAATCATCAAGTCCGTAGCGCGGCGGATAGCGTCTACCGCAGATTCGCGGCAGCCGTATTTGTTGTCAAACTTGCTCTTGGTGACCGAATCGTTAACGTTAATGGCGGGCATGGGCAAGGTGCCTTTGATCATGCGCTCGTACAAACGGTGGACACCTGTCGTAGTCTCTTCTGAAAGACCGCCGATGCCGGGGGCCAATTCGGGGTAGCGATCCAGGACCATGTTGGTCAAGTCGCCGCCATCATCCAAAATCATATTCAATGGCTGCTGATCTTCCCCAAAGAACAAGGTTTGCTCAATACACCAGTCAAATTCTTCTTCGTTCATGCCCTTCCACGCGTAAACGGGAATGCCCGCTGCGGCGATGGCTGCTGCTGCGTGGTCCTGGGTAGAGAAAATGTTGCACGAAGACCAGGTCACATCTGCACCCAACTCCACCAGCGTTTCAATTAAAACGGCCGTTTGGATGGTCATGTGCAGGCAGCCTGCAATGCGAGCACCTGCTAAAGGCTTGCTTTCGCCGTATTCGGCGCGCAAGGCCATCAAGCCTGGCATCTCTGCTTCTGCTAAGGTGATTTCTTTGCGGCCCCATTCGGCCAAAGCCATATCCTTGACTTTGTACGGGATGTAGTTGGTCGCTGCCATATTTTCTTTGATTTTTGCTTGGTTTATGAACGAGAACGGCAAAGGTACAAAGAAGGTTCAGGTTAATGTCCCAAATCTTAGTCTTTTAGGAGTGCATCTTGCGCTCTGCAGCCTGGATTCAAACTTCCAAGTTCCTACTCTTTCTGGTGCTGACGAGGCTCGCCTTGCCCGTATTTCTGCTCCGGGCCGAAAACAGCACTTCCTCGCCGCCCGCGCTGCCTTGGCGTCCGCCGACCCCAACTTGGCTGCAGAGCTAAACTACCAGGGCGATTGTCCCATTCTCCCTTCCGGGTATGTCAGCCTCTCCCACGGTGGCTCCCATGCGGCCGCCCTGTACCATCCCCATTTCCCCGTGGGCGTCGATGTAGAAGGTCCTCGTGCCCAACTCGGACGCATTGCTCCCAAATTTTTGCACCAGGAGGAACACGCATACCTCAACGCTTCCGCCCATTCAGAGGATTTTTTACGCATCGCATGGGGCGCTAAAGAGGCTGTTTTCAAGGCGGCACAGCGCGAAGGCTTGCCCTTTGCGGAAGGTATTCGGTTCGCTACTTGGCCTCAGGGGGATGTTCGACCTTCAGGCACGTTCCGAATGCACCTCTCCGACGGCTCCCCCTTCCTCTGCGGCGCCCACTGGATTCCAACCTCTGACCCTTCCGGCGACTGTTTGGTCTGGGCCCTGGCGCTCCCCACGCATCCCCACATCGTTCTGACCGGGCCCGAATCTACCGGAAAATCCAGCCTCATTCAGGCCTTGCATGCCCACTTGGGTTGGCCCTTCGCACCAGAGGCTGCGCGGAGCTTTTTATCCGAATTCGGTTCGTCCTATACCCTTGAGGATGTAGAGCGCATACATGCTCTGCAGGCATCCGCACAGCAAAGCATCATCCAGAGCGCTACCTCCCCCACCCTCAGCGATACTGATGCCTTGACGACCGTGATTTGGGCGGAAGAAAAATTTGGTGTCGCCCCAGAAGCTATGCGGACTGATGCCACAAGGCCCCTTGCAGATTTTTACTTGCTCTGCGCACCTGACCTTCCCTGGGAAGCTGATCCCTTGCGGGAAAATCCCCAGGACCGCGACCGCCTCTTCGCCAAACACGAAGCCTTCCTCCGCGCCAATCGCCTTCCCTATGCCGTAGTCTCGGGCAGCGGGAAAGCCCGATTGGACTCAGCATTGAAAGGGCTGGAGGCGATGGGGTTTGTGGGGTAGAAGGGTAAAAGAGTTTAAGGGCGTAGGGGCTCGAGCTGTGCTCTCGCCCTAGAAAGCACGCGCTACGCGCGGAGGCTATTCTGCCAGTTCCAAAAACTCCCTAACCTCCAAACTCTTAATCCCTTTTACCCTTTAACCCTTAAACTCTTTTACCCTTAAACCCTCAAACTTTCCCTACATTTGTCCCACACAGGGGTGCCGGATTCGGCTGAGATGATACCCTACGAACCTGGGCAGGTTATGCTGCCAAGGAAGTGGAAAAGCCCGTTTGGGCCGCCTAGATCAGGCACCTCGCTGTGTAACCTTAAAACCCAGCGAGTATGAAAACCGCCGCATTTGCCCTTCTGACTTTCAGCGCTTTGACGCTGCATGCACAACTCCTTGACACGGCATCATTGCCCAAAGTTTCCCTGCCCAGCGTGGAACTTTTGGAGGTTCGCGCCTCGGAGCGCACGCCGATGACGGCGAAGACTATCACCATTACGAGTATTGATGAACGTAGTTTTTCCAAAAGCTACCTCTCCAATATGAATACGGGGCAGGACATTCCCTATGTGCTGCAATTTTTGCCTTCCATGACGCAGTCGTCCGATGCAGGTACGGGTATGGGCTATACCTATTTGCGCATGCGCGGTATGGACCAAACGCGCATCAACGTCACCATCAACGGGGCGCCGGTGAATGACCCGGAGTCGCACGGGGTTTTTTGGGTCAATACACCGGATTTGACGACTTCTTTGAACAGTGTGCAGATTCAGCGCGGGGTGGGCACCTCGACGGTGGGCGCGGGGGCCTTTGGCGGATCGATTTCCATGGAGGTGGGCGTCCCCAACCAAAAGGCTTCCACGCAGCTGACTTTGGGGGCAGGTTATTTTGGGAGCAGCCGCGCGTCGGTGGTGATGCATTCGGGCGCGGTGGGTTTCAAGGGCCAAAAAGACAAGCCCTTTACCTTCATGGGCCGCTATTCCAGCCTGCAGAGTGCGGGCTTCATTGACCGCTCGGCGGTGGATTTGACGTCGTATTTGATTTCGGGCCAAGCGCGATTCAAAGACGGGTACGTACGTTTGGTGCATTTCAGCGGCGAAGAGCGGACGCAGCAAGCCTGGTGGGGTATTCCGGAGGCGAAGTACCGCGGCGACGCCCAGGGCGTGGAGGACTACATCGCGCGGAACTATTTGGATTCGGCCGATGCGGACAATTTGCGACGTTCGGGCAACCGCACCTACAACTACTACCGCTACCCGAATGAAATCGACCAGTACCGCCAGGCGCACACGCAGTTTATCACCAAGGTCTACCTGCCACGCAACTGGGATTTGAACATCACCACCTACTTCGTGAGCGGAAAAGGCTACTTTGAGCAGTACCGCGCCGGCGATGCCTTTGCCGATTACGGCCTGGAAAATCCGGTCATCAACGGGGATACGGTATACACCACCGACCTGATTCGCCAGCGCTGGTTGGACAACTTTATGATTGGCACCAACGCGTCTTTGGTCAAACAAGTGGGCGATCGCAAATACGTCTTGGGGGGCTTCTGGAACGGCTACCTCGGCGATCACTTTGGCACCTTGCCCTGGATGCGCATCAATCCCCTTCCGAGCATTGGGACAACCTACAATTTTTGGCTGGACCGCGAGGACTTCCAGGGCGCCAACGAGTACCGCTACTACGAGGCGGTGGGCGATAAAATGGACGTGACCGGCTACGCGAAGGCCGAAATTCCCTTCGGTCCCTTTGTGGCCTATGGCGATTTGCAGGTCCGAAATGTGGCCTACTACATCTACGGCCTTGGCGACGATCAGGCGCGTCTCGATTTGGGCTATAATCAACTCTTTTTCAACCCGAAAGCCGGCCTCGACTGGCAGCACGTCGCAGACAATAACGCCATCCACCGCGTCTACCTTTCGGGCGCGATCGCCAACCGCGAACCCAACCGAAACGACTTTGTCGACCGCCGCGACCTCGAAGCCCCCAAGGCCGAAAGCCTCTTTGACCTCGAAACCGGCTACATCCTCGCGGGCCCCACCTACCGCCTCGAAGCCACCGGCTACGCCATGGAATACAAAAACCAGCTCGTTCCCACCGGCGCCCTCAACGACGTCGGCGCCCTCCTCCGAACCAACGTCGACCGCAGCTTCCGCCGCGGCATCGAGCTCGCCGCCGAAAGCCGAATGGGCCAACACTGGAGCCTCTTTGCCAATGCAACGTTCAGTACCAACCGCATCGCTGCATTTGAAGAAGTCCTCTACGACTACCTCGATTATTCCGAAGTCAAAACGTTGTACACCAACACCCCCATTGCCTTCTCCCCTGCATTCATGGGCAATGCCATCCTCAAATATGTGTGGATCACAGATGCGATGGATCCCCAGGAGCCGCAAGCCTATGTGGCCCTTCGCGCCAAGACGGTTGGACGCCAGTTTTTGGACAACACAGGCCAGCAGTCTCGCAGTTTAGACCCCTACCAAACGTTTGACTTGCAGTTCAGCCTGCCCGCCACCTGGGGGACCGTCAAAGTGGACTTCTTGAATGTCTTGAACGCCCAGTATGCGCCGAACGGCTACACCTGGGGCTACCTCTATGGCGGTCAACGCACCGACGAAAACTTCTACTACCCCATGGCCGGCCGAATGGTGATGCTGACCTATACGTTGGGGTTGGAGGGCTAAGGAGCGCCTTCGGCGCGCTAGGGAGCTAGGGAGCTAGGGAGCTAGGGAGCTAGGGAGCTAGGGAGCTAGGGAGCTAGGGAGCTAGGGCTTGGCAAATCAAGGAAAAGTCCCTGCGCGCGGCGAAGGTCCAAAACCAGGTTTAAGGGTAAAAGAGATTAAGCGTTTAAGCGAAAAGGATACAGCGCAAAGCGCGTGCTCTCTAGCCACAGGGCGTAGCCCGTGCTTTCTAGCTCTCTAGCTACAGCGCGAAGCGCGTGCTCTCTAGCCACAGGGCGCAGCCCGTGCTTTCTAGCCTCCAAGCACCCTCCTCGCCTCCTCCGCGTCTTTGGTGATTTGAGCCACAAGGGCATCGCGGTTCGGGAAGGTGTATTCACCTCGGAGGCGCTCGATAAAATGAACTCGGATACGCTGGCCGTAGAGGTCCTGACCGCCCTCTAAGAGGTGGGCTTCAAGCACCGCTAACCCTGCTTCAATGCTGGGGCGCTGGCCGTAGTTGGCCACTGCAGGAAGGCCCCGTGTGGCAGAGGATGCGGGCTGGTCCAAGAGGTCAACGCGAACGGCATAAACCCCCTGGGCAGGAAGCAACTTATCCGGGTGAAGGCCGCCAATGTTGGCGGTGGGGAAGCCGATGGTTCGGCCAATTTGGCGCCCTTGAACGACTTCGCCGGTCACAAAATAGGGTCGCGTGAGTGCAAGGGTGGCCTTCTCCACCTCCCCGTCCTTGAGGGCCTGGCGGATTTGGGTGGACGAAACGTGCATCGCTTCAATGTCCAAGGCGGGAATCTCTTCGACCTCAAAGCCGTAGACGGGAGCGAATTCGCGCAGGTGCTCAAAGGAGCCTTCGCGGTTGCGGCCAAAGCGGTGGTCGTGCCCGATGACCAGTCGTTTTACGCCGACGTGCTCCACGAGGAGGCGACGAACGAAGTCAATGGATTCGGTTTTGGAAAACTCGAGCGTAAAGGGCTGGACGATGAGGAAGTCTACCCCGAGGTCGGCAAGAAGTTCGGCCCGTTCCTCGACGGTGGTGAGCAGCTCCAATGGAAATTCGGGGTGAATCAACCGACGCGGGTGGGGATCGAACGTGATGAGCACCGATTGCCCGCCGATTTCCTTGGCAGAAGCCATTAAACGCTGCAAAATTGCCTGGTGACCTGCGTGCACGCCGTCAAAGGTGCCAGTCGTTGCAACAGCAGCGGTCTGGGTGGGGAAGGCGGAAATAGCGTTGAAAGTTTGCACGAAGGGCGAGATGTTCGGCAAAGATATCGTAGCCATCTTTGCATCATGGTATCTGCTCTTAAAAACGCTTGGGCCACTTTTGTTCAAGCACCTCGTCACTTTCTGCTCTTTGGCTTCCTTGCGTATGTGGCGGCTACCCTCGGGCGCTATGTTCCGGTTTTGCCCTTCTTCGTGAGTTATTTCGTGATGCCTGCCTTGTACATGGGGGTGGCCATTGCCGCCGAATCCGGTGTTTACAGTTCTTGGGGCGAGAAGCCTCAGTTGATGGCCGTGGGGAAGGGGTTTGTGCATGCCGGAACGCTCGGTCTGATGCTTCTGTTTCAGCTCTTTGTGGCCAGCTTCGTCTTTGTAATCCTAGTTGGGCTATTCCTGGATGCCGAAACTATCTCGTCGCTGGAAGTGATACAGCGCGAAGCAGGGGAAGACCCCGAACTCATGATGGACATGCTGATCAACGATGTCGATTGGATGCGTTCGCGCTTTTTGGGCTTGGCCTTGCTGCTTCTGGGAATTGCGATGATGGCTTTGAGCCTGCAAGCGTGGTTTATCCGTGTTTTTGAACACCAAAGCTTCTTTGGTTCGATTCGCCAAAGCCTCGCACGCGGTCGCGCCCAATTTGGAACCTGGGTGCTTTTTTCACTCTTAGTTTTGGCCGTTTTATCCCTGAGTGGCGCACTCAATGGGGCTTTGCGAATTTTCACCTTCCCCCTCTTGGCTTTGACCCATTATTTCTTGTTCAAAAACATGAATTCTTAAGTGCGCAATGCGTACCTTTGCGGCCGAATTCAGAAAGAATTAATATATCCCTTGCTATGGCTAGTCTGAAAGGAAAAATTGCTCAGGTCATCGGTCCCGTTGTGGACGTGTACTTTGAGGGCGCTGAGCTCCCTAAGATTTATGACGCCTTGGTGGTGACGCGCCCCAATGGCCAAAAAGTGATCATGGAAACGCAACAGCACGTTGGTGAAGACACCGTTCGTGCCATCTCCATGGACTCTACCGACGGTTTCACCCGCGGTCAAGAAGTGGTAGCAACGGGTCAGCCCATTGCCATGCCCTCCGGTGAGCAAATCCGCGGCCGCGTATTCAACGTGGTTGGCGAAGACATCGACGGCATCGGCGGCATTCAGGAAGGCAAAGGCCTCCCCATCCACCGCGAAGCTCCAAAGTTTGAAGACCTATCTACCGCAACGGAAGTTCTCTTCACCGGTATCAAGGTTATCGACTTGATCGAGCCTTATGCCAAGGGTGGTAAAATTGGTTTGTTCGGTGGTGCCGGTGTAGGCAAGACCGTATTGATCCAAGAATTGATCAACAACATTGCAAAAGGCCACGGCGGTTTGTCCGTGTTTGCTGGCGTGGGTGAGCGTACCCGCGAAGGAAACGACCTTTTGCGCGAAATGATTGAGGCAGGTATCATCAAGTACGGCGAGGCCTTCAAGCACTCTTTGGAAGAGGGCGGTTGGGACCTCAGCAAGGTGGACAAGGAAGAGTTGAAGGACTCTAAGGCCACTTTCGTATTTGGTCAGATGAACGAGCCTCCCGGTGCGCGTGCTCGTGTAGCCTTGTCGGGTTTGACCATGGCCGAGTACTACCGCGACGGCGAAGGTTCTGGCCAGGGTAAGGACATCCTGTTCTTCGTGGACAACATCTTCCGCTTCACGCAAGCAGGTTCCGAGGTTTCTGCCCTTTTGGGCCGTATGCCTTCTGCGGTAGGCTACCAGCCCACCTTGGCGACCGAAATGGGTTTGATGCAAGAGCGTATCACCTCGACCAAGTCTGGTTCTATCACCTCCGTTCAGGCCGTTTACGTTCCTGCGGATGACTTGACCGACCCCGCCCCTGCAACGACGTTTGCCCACTTGGACGCTACCACGGTATTGTCCCGTAAGATTGCCGAATTGGGTATCTACCCCGCGGTAGACCCCTTGGATTCTACCTCGCGCATCTTGACCCCCGAAGTTGTGGGTAAAGAGCACTACGATTGCGCCCAGAATGTGAAAATGATCCTCCAGCGCTACAAGGAGCTTCAGGACATCATCGCCATCTTGGGTATGGAAGAATTGTCTGAAGAAGATAAGATGGTCGTTCACCGCGCACGCCGCGTACAGCGCTTCTTGTCTCAGCCCTTCCACGTAGCCGAGCAATTCACGGGCATCCCCGGTGTCTTCGTGGACATCCAGGAGACCATCAAAGGATTCAACATGATCATGAACGGTGAATTGGACCAGTACCCCGAGTCTGCCTTCAACTTGAAGGGCAGTATCGAGGAGGCCATCGCCGCCGGTGAGAAAATGTTGGCAGAAGCCTAATCATGGCCCTACGCGTAGACATCCTCACCCCCGAGAAATCCCTCTTCCAGGGAGAAGCCAACGCCGTCCAGTTCCCTGGCACGGAAGGCCTCTTCCAAGTGTTGACGGACCACGCTCCTATCATGGCTTCCCTTGCACAGGGCAGCATCGTGATTGACGGAGCTTCTGGCCGCACCACCGTAGACATCCAAGGTGGTGTTGTGGAAGTCTCCAACAACGTTGTATCTGTTTTAGCGCGCTAATCGCGCAGCGGTATCTTTATGCCCGACCCTCCCAAGGGGTCGGGCTTTTTTTTACACAGTATGCGCACTTCCATCTACGCCTTCTTATGCTTCTTCCTGAGCCTTCCCGTTTGGGCACAGTCCGAAGTGGAAAATCTGTCTAAGACGAGCGACACCATCTCCCCTTTTCGAGGGGTCATCTTGGTCGATCCTGTCTTCATTTATGGGGCGCTCGACCGCGAGCTCGGCCACAAGGTGGAGAAGCGCGGTATAGCCGGGACGACCGAAAATGCCAGCGATGCCCTGGAACAGCGCTTTGCCTCGGTAGATATTCGAAGCCGAGGTCTGAACGATGTGCAATCCGATATTTCGGTGCGCGGTTCCACCTTTGACCAGGTCCTCATTTTGGTGAACGGCATCCCCTATTCCGATCCCCAAACCGGCCACCACAGTATGAACTTGCCCGTTCCCATAGAAGCCATTCGAAAGGTTTCTGTGCTGCCCAGTGGTGGTTCCTACCGATTTGGGCCCTTTGCCTTTGCAGGCGTGGTCAACATTGAAACCTGGATGCCTAAAAACCGACCCGGCTATGCCCATGCCGGGATCGGACAGTACGGCTACCAGCGGGGAGCCGCCGGCATGTACTTGGGTAGCATAGCCGGCACCGACATTGGCTTTGACATGGACTACAAGGCGGCGGATGGCGCCTTCCTCAACACAGATTTCAGTCAGCTCCAAACCTATTTGCGCAGCCAAACCAATTTATCCGGAGGCAAAGTCCTGAGCGGCCACCTCGGAATGGTCACCAAGGGCTTCGGTGCGCAAAATTTCTATTCGTTCAATTTTCCCGAACAGTACGAGGCCATTGCTGGCTACTCAGCCGCCTTGGAACTGGAGGCCTACCCTTGGAATGCCAAAGCCTATGCGCGTCAGCACAGCGACCACTTTGAACTGTTCCGCGAGGACCAAGGCTACTACCAACGCTTTGAGAATGGACAGTTCATGCGAACCACGGATTCCAGCTGGGCTCCTTCATGGTACACCGAACACAACAATCACCGCACGCGCACCCTCGGAGGCGAGATCCTGTACACCGTCAGCCAATACCGCCGAACCTTTATCGGCGCCGATGTTCGCCACGACGGCATTGTCAGCTCCGTATTGGGTACTGATCTCCTCAGCCCTATACCTGCACCGGATAACCGTTCCTACTATACCCGCGGGGACGCCCGAAACAATGCTGGCCTCTTTGCCACTAGCTGGCTCACCCATCCCGCGAATCGGTTCACCTTAAAGGCCGACTTCCGGGCCAACTACAACGACCGCTACGGCTTGGACTACTTGCCCAATTTGGAAGCCCATCTCCGAGGTTCCGACCCCAGTTCTTTGAAGCGGACCGAATTCTTTGGAAGCGTCAACCGCAGCTTCCGCTTGCCCACCTTTACCGATTTGTACTACACGCTCGGAGGCGCTCAAGGCTCGGCCACCTTGCAGCCCGAACATGCCTGGAATTTGGAAGCTGGGACTTCTATTTGGCGTTCCCCCGAATCCGTTTCAGGGGGATTGCACGCCATGCCAAATTTCTTACGCGCTACCGTTTACCAGCGTCGAGGCACCAACCTCATTGACTGGATCTACCGAACGGTCGACGGGGCCCAAGTGCTCCAAGCGGACAACATTACCCAGGTCAGCATTCAGGGCCTAGAGCTGGAAACCGGTGGTTCTGCCGTAGACCTCTTTCAATGGGAAGCCCGCTTCCAAGCGGCCAGCCACAGCACTTCAGCCCTTGACGGTCAGTCCATCTATGCGCTCGACTACCTCGCGAACCGACTGCAATTCGAGCTCACCTCTGCTCCCATTAATGGATTTCAAGGGGGTCTTGTCTACATCCGCCAAGATCGAGCCGGCCAGTATGCGCTTCCTGGTGGCGAAATTACCTCCTACGACCCCTTCCAAACGGTGGATGCCCGCCTGAGCTACGACCACGACGGCATGACCGTCTACCTCGATGCCATGAACCTCTTCAATGCTACGGTTTTGGACCGCGGCAATGTGCCTTTGCCAGGACGATGGATCAAGGCTGGGGTGCATTTTCATTGGAAGTAAAAAAGTTTAAGGGTTGAAGGGTTGAAGGGTAAAAGGGTTGAAGGGTTGAAGGGTGGATTGTTGGTATGCTGGTTTGTTGGTTTGTTGGTCAGCTACACTGAAGAGCTCCCTAGCCACAGCGCGTAGCGCGTGCTCTCTAGCCTCCTAGCCCCCTAGCGCGAGGGCAAAGCCCGAGCTCCCTAGCCCCCTAACGCGCCAAAGGCGCTCCCTAGCCTCCTAGCGCGAGTGCAAAGCCCGAGCTCCCTAGCCTCCTAGCCCCCTAACGCGCCAAAGGCGCTTACCTTTGCCCCATGCCCGCCTCCGGACTCCCCCATGCGCTTGAAGGCAGCCTGCGAGAGGCGCCCTCGGATTCCTTGTTTTGGGTAGCCGCTGGACTCACGTTGGTGATGGGATTGCTCTTGCAGCGCGCGCCCAAAGAAAGCAACCGATGGGTGCATGTACTGCAGCGATTTACACGCTTTGAAGACGCCTCTACCCGCTTGTGGTTGCCCAATTTTTTAATGGTCGCCTTGCTAAGCGTTTTGGCTTTCATCATTTTAGGCCCAGAAAGCATGCCCCACCTCGTCCCAGGCTACCAAGGCCCTTGGTATGGCCTGCTCGTTTTGCCCATTTTGGCCTTGGCGAGCCAAATCATCGTGCACAGCCTCTTCGGTCTGGTGTGGGAAGACCATCGATTGCATTGGCGCCATTGGAGCGAACGGTTTTCCTTCTTGCCCGCACTTTGGATAGCGCTGCCGTTTTTACTTTGGTTTTTGGTCAGTACCCAATCCGAAAAATCCATTTTAGAGCCCTTTTTTGTGGGCGTAGTCGTATTGGGGCTTTTGCTGTATGTAATGGGCTTATTTCGGGCATTTTACCGCTATGTAAAAGAGGCCCATGCCCCTTGGTATTTAGCAATTTTGTACCTTTGCACTCTCGAAGCAAGCCCTATTTTTTGGATCCTACTTTTTCAATCGTATGAAGGTTAAAAGCATCCTGGTATCACAACCCGAACCCCAAGCCGGAAACAACCCTTACACGCAGTTGGCTGAAAAGCACAAAGTGAAGATTGATTTCCGTCAATTTATTGAGGTAAAAGGCGTTGCCGCAGCAGATTTCCGCAAGGACAAAGTGAGCCCTGCGGACCACAAAGCTTTCATCTTCACGTCGCGAAACGCCATTGACCACTTCTTTCGCATGTGCGAGGAAATGCGCGTGGCCGTCAATCCCGAATGGAAGTATTTCTGCGTGTCGGAAGCCGTGGCGTTCTACCTCCAAAAATTTGTGCCCTACCGCAAGCGTAAAATTTACCCTGGAACGGGCAGCTTGGCGGGCTTGATTCCCACCTTGAAGAAGCAGCGCGGCGAGCACTTTATGATGCCCACGTCCGACATTTTGAATCCGGACATCCCTGAGCTTTTGGAAAAGGGCAACATCAAATGGACGCGTGCGACCATGTACCATACCGTGGCCTCAGACCTGAGCGATTTGAGCGATGTGAAGTACGATATTTTGGTCTTCTTTAGCCCAGAAGGCATTCGCAGCTTGTTCAAGAACTTCCCTGATTTCAAGCAGGAAAACACGCGCATTGCCGCATTTGGCAACACGACGCACCAGGCGATTGAGGAGAATGCATTGCGTTTGGACATTCAGGTGCCCACGCCCAAGTTCACCTCGATGAGCCAAGCCCTGGACGCCTACATCGAAGAAGCCAACAAGGGAAAGTGAGCGATCAGCGCTTCCCCCGAGAGGAACGGCTGAAGCTTCGCAACCGCATTTCTGAGCTTTTTGCCCATGGCAAACGCTTCCAGCAAGGGCCCATTTCCGTCCTCTGGATGGTTTCGCCATGGCCCTTGGAGCGAGGCGCTCAAGTTATGGTCGGGGCCCCGAAGCGCCGCTTTAAGCACGCCGTAGACCGCAACCGCATCAAGCGCTTGCTGCGCGAATCCTACCGCTTGGAGCGTTTGGACCACTTCCAAGACAAAGCCCCTTTGCTTTTGGCCTTCTTGTACCAAGGCGAGCAGCCTGTTCGGCTAGATGAATTGCGCCAGCACATGGCCGAGGCCCTGGCGAAAATTGCGGAACGCGCTTAGAAGTAAGGGCATAGATCCCCACAAGACGTGCTACTTCTCCGAAGGAGGAACCCAAGATGCCATCCAGGCCCAGGCTAGCCCAAACAAGGCCACGCCCAGCGAGCGCTCCATGAAGCTTTCAGTCACCCAAAGGCTGCCAAAGTACAGGATGAGGAGGCCCCATGGGCGTTTGGGCATGTTGCGCGCGGCAGCCGTGCAGACCACTACGAGGAGTGCCATCCCCACCAAGCCATAGGCCAGCGTCCATTCCAAAAATTGGTTGTGCACATTCAGGTGGCGCTTGAGCCCAAAGCGGTAGTTCCACTCCGCGTAGACCTGCTCCAGAGCGGCTTGCTTTTCGGAGGGTCCCCAGCCTAGCCAGGGTTTTTCCGCCGAAGCTTGGAGGGCTGCTTTGGCTTGAACCGCTCGCGTATCTACGGAGCCGGTGGCCCAGTAGGGGTCCAGGGGTTTGAAGACATGGCCTAGAGCGCGGCCCTCTGAAAGCCCTTGGGCCGTGACGAAGCCTAGGACGAGAAAAATGGCTGCGGGGAGGGCCCAGCGCGGGAGGCTTTTGGACCGATAGAGCCACCAAATGGCCGCTACAAGGGCGCTGATTAACAGCATTTTCGCCCCAAGTAGACCCAGGAAAAGGAGGGTGATGGCCCAGAAGAGGGCGGTGATTCGGGCCGAGAAAGCGCTGATTTGAACCGCCACCGCGGCGAGGAGCAAATAGGTGCCGATGTACACGTGCTGGTGCAGGCCCTCCAAGAGCCCGCGGTAGACGAAAACGGACCAGTCCGCCCCCTGCCAAACGCGGTACAGCCCACCGCCCAATAAGTACAGCATGAGGAGGGAGGCGCCGAGGGGAAGCGTTCGAACGATTGTTTCCCGGTCAAACGCCCAAAAGAGCAGGAGCAAAGGCAGCATGCGCAAGAGGCTGTCCAAAGCGGCCCCGTGCCAGAGGGTCCCCAACAGCACCAGGCCAAACAGCCCCCAGAGCGGCCAAAAAGAGGCGCTTTCCCGGAATTTCCGCCCGGCATTTTGCAGGTCATTCAATACCGCTGCGGCAAAGGCCAGGACCAACGCAGCGCCCGCACCAAAGTCCCAAAAAGGCAAAAAGAGCACCCAGAGGCTGAGGAAGAGGCGGTGAATTAGGCGTTGGGGTTCCATACTGTTCTTCCTAAACGCTCGGAAAGGCGCGTAAGTACTTCGTAGGAAATGGTGCCGGAGCGTTCGGCGAATTCGTGCAAGGGAATGTGCGCCCCGAGGAGTTCCACGCGGTCGCCTATGGCCACGTGAAGGCCCGTCACGTCCACCATGGTCATATCCATGCAGACACGGCCCACCACCGGACAGCGTTGGCCATGAATAAAGACCTCCCCGCGTCCCTCACTTAAGATGCGCGGGAAACCGTCCGCGTAGCCCATGGGGAGGGTGGCAATTTGCCGGGCATGGGGCGCTGCATCCGCGTGGCCGTAGGAAAGGCCTTCGCCCGCAGGCACCTCTTGCACATGGGAAATTTGGGTATGCACGTAGACCACCGGCTGGAGCAGCGCGCGGTCTTCGGGCACCGCCGAATCTCCGTAGAGGCCGATGCCCAAGCGAACCATATCGCCCAGCAAATAGGGATGGCGCGCTGTACCTGGGGTATTGGCGATCTGCTTCAATGGCGCGTAGCCCAGCCCTGCAGCAAGATCCCCGTAAAAGTGCTCAAAGGCCTCGAACTGCTGGCGCGTGAAGGCGTCCTGCTGGGGGTCCTCCGCTGCTGCTAGATGAGACATCACAGAAACCACTTCTAAGCCCGGGTAGGCGCGCAAAGCTTCCGCTACCTCGGCCCCCTGGCTGGGTTGGAAGCCCAAGCGGTGCATGCCCGTATCCACCTTGATATGGACGCGTCCGGGCGCTTCACCCGGGTGGCGCAGAAAGGCTTGACCGTAGCGCTCCAGGGAGGTCCAGTTGAAGAGCTCGGGCTCCAAGCGGTGCTCCAAAAGCACTTCCACGCTCTGCTCGCCGGGGTTCATCACCAGAATCGGCTGTGCAATGCCGGCTTTGCGCAGGGCCACCCCTTCGTCCGAATAGGCCACCCCGAAGTAGTCCACATGGTGCTTCGCCAGGGCTTTAGCCACGGTCACAGCACCCAATCCATAGGCATTGGCCTTGACCATGGCCATCACGCGTTGGCCGTTCAAACGACCGCGGTAATGCCGCAAATTGGCCGCCAAGGCCTCCAAATCCAGACTTACGTGCGTATCGTGGTGCTGGCTGCGCAGGTAGGGCAAAATGCGCTCCAAGCCTGCTTTGCGAGGGCCCTTGAGCAACAGGGTACCTTGCGCGGGGCCTTGCGTCCAGGGCTGGTCGGCCAAAAAGGCCTCCACACTGGGCCAGTGTCCGCCCGCATCTTCGGTGCCAGGACCAATGCCCATCCAGTCGTCCAATCCATGGCGCTTCACGGCATCGGCCATCCAGGCGCCAAAATTTTTCATGTTTTCAGGTGCCGCAACGAGGGCCAAACGCGGGGCCCTTTCCGAGCGTCCCAGGGTTTCCAACGCCCACTCCAGCGAATCGGCATCCGAACTGTAGCTGTCGTTGAGCAAGGTCCAATCCTTAATGCCGGCCAGACGTTCCAAACGCAGCCCCGCCGACAGCACGTCCATCAGCGCTTCGGGCTTCCAGGCCGAACCCGACACTAAAATGTACGCCAGGGCCGCAGCCACATTTTGGGCCTCAATCGCCTCGAAGGCGGGACAAGCCGCCTGGCCCGAAACGTTTAATGCAGGCGCCGCCCAGCTCACTTGACCCTCGGCCCACGTAAAATGCACATCGGCTTCCAATTCAGGCTGGTTCCACGCATACGACCAAACACGTGTATGTCCCGTCAAGGCTTGGGCGATTTCCGGTTGGGCGGCGGGTGCAATGACCCAGTCGCTCTGGGCAAAGAGGGAGGCTTTTTCCGCCAATTTTTCTGCACGGGAGGCAAATCCCGCCTCATGGGCCGAGCCCAACGACGTAAAAATGCCCACATTCGGACGCAACCAAGGTGCCAAACGCGCCATGTCCCCGGCTTGGCTCACGCCTACTTCGGCCAGCAAACAGCGCGCATGGGGATCTGTCCCAAGCACCGTCAACGGCACCCCCAACTGCGAATTAAAACTGCGGGGCGAACGCGCCACCTCCCGATCCCCCATCAAATGGTAGAGGTATTCCTTCACGGTCGTCTTTCCGTTGCTCCCCGTAATGCCCACCACCGGGCCTTGGAGGCTATCGCGGTGCGCCGCGGCGAAGCGGTGCAACGCGGACCAGGTCGACGCCACCCGCAGCACCCAGGCCCCGGCTTCGGCCGCGGCTGCTT
>Ga0255760_10001764_pt1 | contig 20433 bp, 18 predicted proteins | sample 071ome_25_FD_179960 | JGI IMG/M metagenome (GOLD analysis project Ga0255760, IMG submission 179960) | Coastal salt marsh microbial communities from the Groves Creek Marsh, Skidaway Island, Georgia - 071410BT metaG (version 2) | ecosystem: Environmental > Aquatic > Marine > Intertidal zone >... | reverse complement strand
TGCACGGGCTCGAGTATTGCCGATCGGTAGTGTCGCGGTCGTGGGGACGATGCTCCGGGCGAACCTCGTCGTCGCCTCCGGAACCGCGCTGTCGAGGATCACCGGCCTCGGACGGGTGCTGGCCTTTGCCTACGTGATCGGCCAGACCTCCCTCGCCGACGCCTACAAGCTCGCCAACGAGACCCCCAACATCGTGTACGACCTCCTGCTCGGCGGGGTGCTCTCCGCCACGCTCGTACCGATATTCACCTCCCTCGGCTGGGGCTCCGCCAACGACACTGGTGTCAGCGCTGGAGACAGCGCGTCGCGCCGGCGTTCGACGGAGGCCGTGGTCACCGCCGCGGTGGCCGGCGTGGTGTTGGTGACGGTGATGGCGGTGGCACTCGCCCCGTGGATCTTCCGCCTGTACAGCCTGAGAGTCGGCGACGGGGTCGACCCGGAGGTGTTCCGGGCGACGGGCACCACCCTCACCCGCTTCTTCCTCGTGCAGATCCTCTTCTACGGACTCACCGGTATCGCCAACGCCCTCCTGCACAGCCAACGGCGATTCCTGGCCGCATCGTGGTCACCGGTCGTCTCCAACCTGGTCATCATCGCCAGCCTCCTCTCACTCCCGGAGGCCGGATCACGAGACTGGCCCCTCGGCGCGGTCGCGGACGACACCCGTTTCCGCCTGACCCTCGGCCTCGGGGCGACGATCGGGATCGCGGCGATGGCGGCGATCGTCGTGCCGGCCGTCATCCGGTCGGGAGTGCGTCTCCGTCCCCGCCTCGACCTGAGGGAGCCAGCCGTGCGACGGCTCGCGGCCATGAGTGGATGGACAGTGGGCTTCGTCATCGCGAACCAGGTCGCCCTCGTCGTCGTGAGGAACCTGGCCGACCCGGGATCCTCGCTCGCCTCGGCCTACTTCGACGCCTTCGTCTTCTTCGTGCTCCCCCACGGTCTGTTGGCCGTGTCGATCGCCACCACCTTCCAGCCGGAGTTGGCCTCGGCCGTCGCCGACGGCGATCGACGAGCCTTCACCGAGAGGATGACCGGCGGGCTGCGGGCCGTGATCGGCCTCACGGCGCCTGCTGCTGCTCTGCTCCTCGTGTTGCGCGAGCCGCTCATCAGCGGACTGATGGAGCGGGGACGCTTCGACGCCGGGGCCGTGACGAACACCGCGAATGCGCTGGCGGGACTCTCCCTCGGGCTCGTCGGCTTCAGCGCCTACCTGTTCACCCTCCGCGGCTACTACGCCCACCAGGACACGCGCACACCGTTCGTGATCAACGTCGGCGAGAACCTCATGAACATCGTGTTCGCCGTCGCCATCGTCGGTCCGCTCGGAGTGTTCGGCCTCGGGCTCGCGCACTCCCTCGCCTACCTCCTGGCCGCTGTCGGTGCGGTGGTCGTCCTCGGTCGTCGGATCGGTCAACCCATGCTCGGCGCCCTGGTGCCGACGCTGTGGAGGGTCGCGCTGTCGTCGCTCTTCGCCGCCGAGGTGGCCTGGCTGGTCGCTGGGGCGATCGATCCCGTCGGGCCGAACCAGGCCCTGCTCACGACCGCGGTCGCCGGGGTGAGCGGAGTCGCCGCCTATGTCGCGGGTCTCGTGATACTGCGCCTCGACGGCGCCCGGGACGGGCTCAGGAGGGCAACACGACGAGGTCGTCGCGATGGATGACCTCATGGGTCATACCCTCGGGCAGGTCACCGGTACGACGTCCGATCACACCACGAAGATCCGCCGCTGACACAGCGACCATCCCCCGGGCGAAGACCGACCCCTCGTCGTCGGCCACCTCAACGGTGCTCCCCTCGTCGAAGTTGCCGTCGACAGTGACCACACCGGCGGGCAGCAGGCTCGTCGATCGGGTGGCCACCGCGTTGCGGGCGCCGGCGTCGACGGTGATGCGTCCCGCGACCTCGGCGGCGAACGCGATCCACAGTTTGCGGGCGGGCAGGCGACGGTCATGGGCATCGAAGGTCGTTCCGACCGCCGATCCGTGAACGGCGTCGACCAGCACCGAGTCGCGGGCCGCTCTGGCAATCACCGTCCGCACCCCCGACCAGGAGGCGATCCGCGCCGCCTCGAGTTTGGAGGCCATACCGCCCGAGCCCCGACCGCTCCCCGACATCGAGGTCGAGATCGCCAGCAGCGGATCGTCGGCCGCCACTCGGTCGACGAGCGGTGCCTGTGGGTCGACGCGGGGATCGGCGGTGTGGAGGCCGTCGAGATCGGTGAGGAGCACCAGCACATCGGCCGACAGGTTGTGTGCGAGCAGTGCGGCGAGCCGGTCGTTGTCCCCGTAGCGAAGCTCGGATGAGGCGATCGCGTCGTTCTCGTTGACGATCGGCACACAACCGAGCTCGATGAGGCGTGAGAGGGTTCGCCGGGCGTGGAGGTACTGCGTTCGGTCGACGAAGTCGTGGGGATCGAGGAGGACCTGCGCGCCGACGAGACCGTCGCCGGCGAGCACCTCGTTGTACACCTCCATGAGACGCGCCTGACCGACCGCGGAGACCGCCTGGAGGGTCTCCATATCGCTCGGCCGTTCGCTGAGGCCGACCGCGGGCACTCCAGCGGCGACAGCACCCGATGACACCACGACGACCTCGTGTCCCTCGCTCCGCAGCGATGCGACGCCGCCGCAGAGGGAGATGATCGCCTCCCGGTTGACGTTTCCATCCTCGGTGGTAATCGAGGCGGTTCCGATCTTGGCGACGACCCTCATGACGAGCCGCCCAGGTCGGATCGGTACTCGAAGCTGAACTCGCCGATCCACACGACATCGCCGTCGCTGACCCCGGCCCGGGTCAGCATGCGGTTGACTCCGAGACGCTCGAGGCGCTCGTCGATGTAGGCCAACGCCTCAGGGGTCGTGACGTCATTGAGGGCGACCACCCGCTCCACCTCACGACCGACCAGCCGGAATTCGTTCTCGTCGAGGCGCTCGACCGCGGCACCGGTCGTCTCGGGGCGGATCACGACCACTCCCTCGCGCTCGGGGAAGTCGGCTCGGGCCTCGTGGACGAGCGTCGCCATACGGCCGACCAGCTCTCGGACCCCGGCACCGGTGACCGCGGAGACGACCGATCCGGTCCAGCCGAGGAGTTCGAGCTCCTCGGCCTGCACGGCGTCGGCCTTCGTCCCGACCACGATCCGAGGTCGTTCGAGGAGTTCGGGGCGGTAGGCGCCCAGCTCGGCAAGGAGGGTGCGCTCCTGCTCCGCAGGGGTCACACCCTCGACCGAGGCCAGGTCGAGCATCAGACAGAGCACGCGGGCGCGTTCGATGTGGCGAAGGAAACGGTGTCCGAGGCCACGACCCTCGCTGGCCCCCTCGATCAGACCGGGGATGTCGGCCACCACGAACTCGGTGCCCTCATCGATGGAGACCACCCCGAGATTGGGGCTGAGCGTGGTGAACGGATAGTCGGCGATCTTCGGTTTGGCGGCCGAGATCACGCTGATGAGCGTGCTCTTGCCGGCATTGGGGAATCCGACGAGCGCGACGTCGGCCATGAGGCGGATCTCGAGTTTCAGCCAACGCTCCTCGCCGTGCTCCCCCTGCTCGGCGAAGGTGGGGGCGCGACGACGGTTCGAGAGGAACCGCGCGTTGCCCCGACCACCTCGACCACCGGCCACCGCCATCCACCGGTCGCCGTGGCTGTAGAGCTCGGCCAGGATCTCGCCGCTGTACATGTCGCTCACCACGGTCCCCTCGGGCACCGTGATCTGCAGGCTCTCGCCGCGCCGGCCGTGCAGGTCCTTGCCCTTGCCGTGCACACCGTTGGAGGCCCGCCGGTGGGGGTGATCGCGGAAGGCGAGCAGTGATGCGACGTTGTGATCGGCGACCAGCCAGACATCGCCACCGTCGCCACCGTCGCCTCCGTTCGGACCGCCGTTGACCACCGGACCCTCGCGTCGGAACGACACACAACCCGCGCCACCGTCACCGGCGCGGACGTTGAGCTGGGCCTCGTCGACGAAATCCGACACGGCAGCACGCTACCGAGGGTGCTCTCGCGAGCGATGCACCCCGGTCCTAGGGTGGGCGCGTGGACCAGCCCCCCGCACCACCCTCCGGCAGCAGCATCGACCCGTCGTCGGCCGAGCGCGCCGAGCGCTGGGCAGCGACGATGAGCGGCCACAGCGCCGACGGCGTGGCCCTGGCCCACGCCGACTCCTGGGCCGCGACCGGCTCACGGGCCACCGTGCACCGGGTGGCCCGCGAAGACGCCGAAGAGCAGCACCTCGCCACCCACGCCACCCGCGCCATCGGGGCCGGCGACCGGGTCCGCGAGGAAGAACCCGACCCGCTCCGCACCTGTTTCGAGCGCGACCGCGACCGGATCCTCCACGCGTCCGCATTCCGGCGTCTCGCGGGCAAGACGCAGGTGTTCGTCTTTCCCGACGACCATCAGCGGACGCGGCTCACCCACGCCCTCGAGGTGGCGCAGATCGCTCGATCGGTGTCCTCCGCGCTCGGGCTCAACGTCGCGCTCGCCGAGGCGATCGCACTCGGTCACGACTGTGGCCACGGGCCGGGTGGACATGCCAGCGAGGACGCCTTCAGCATCTATCTCGACGAGGGCTACGACCACGCGGTCTGGGGAGCCGACGAGACACTCGTGCCACTCAACCTGTGCAGCCAGACCCTCGACGGCATCCGCAATCACTCGTGGAGCCGTCCGGCCCCCGGCACCGCCGAGGGCGAGGTCGTGTCGTGGGCCGATCGGATCGCCTACGTCTGCCACGACTTCGAGGACGCCGTCGCTGCCGGGGTCATCTCCACCGACCGGCTCCCCGCGATCGTGGCCGATCGGTGCGGTGTGACGCGCTCCTCGCAGCTCGGCACCTTCGTGCGGGCCATGGCGGAGGCGACCGCCCAGACCGGACGCGTCGGCATGACCGCCGAGGCGGCTGAAGCCCTGGCGGAGTTCCGGCGCTTCAACTACGAGAACGTGTACCTCCGGCCCGAGTCGCGAGCCCAGGCTGACGCGGTCATCGCCGTGTTGCGGGCCCTCGTCGAGCACTACGCCTCGATTCCGAGCGCCCTACCCGAGCCGTTCCTCCTCGAACGAGGGCATCACAAAGATCATCTGCGCACCGCGGTGGCGTGGGTCAGCGGGATGACCGACCGGTTCGCCTGCGACCGAGCGGTGGAGTTGCTCGGTTGGCCCGAGGAACAACTCCCTCGGGGGATCGACGTTTGAGGCTCAGACCTCGACGACGTCGACGACCTTGCGGCCCTTGCGCTCGCCAAACTTGACCGAACCGTCGATCAGCGAGAAGAGCGTGTCGTCACCGCCGATGCCGACATTGCGGCCGGGATGGAACTTGGTGCCACGCTGACGCACGATGATCGTGCCGGCGCTGATCTTGGTGCCGTCGAACACCTTGACACCGAGGCGCTGGGCATTGGAGTCGCGGCCGTTCCTGGTTGAACCGCCGCCCTTGGTCTTCGACATCTGGCTCTCCTCGGATCAGGGCTTGGAGATCTTGGTGATCTCGACGACGCTGTACTTCTGGCGATGACCGTAGTGACGGCGCTGGTTGGTCCGGCGCTTGTAGGTGAAGCCGTTCACCTTGTCACCGGCGGTGGTGCCGACGATGCGACCGGTGACGGACGCGCCCGCGAGGGCGGAGGCGCCCGCGAGGACGGTGTCACCGTCAACGAGCAGTACCGGGGTCAGCGAGACCTCGGCGCCCTCGTCACCCTTGAGCAACTCGAGCGTCACCTGCTGGCCCTCGGCCACCTTCTCCTGCTTACCGCCTGAGGCGATCACTGCGTACATAGCCGGACGGATGCTATCGACCACAGGACCCCTACCCAACCGGCGATCGGCGGCTTCGCGGCTCAATCGAGCAGGGAGTGGTCGATGGTGACACCGCGGCCCTCGCAGTCGGGGCAGCGCTCGGAGAACTCCGTGAGTAGCCCCTCACCGATGCGCTTGCGGGTCATCTCCACCAGACCGAGCTCGGAGATGTCGAACACCTGGGTGCGGGTCTTGTCGCGGCTGAGCGCCGCCCGGAACGACTCGACCACCTTGGCCCGGTTGCCCTTGACCTCCATGTCGATGAAGTCGATGACGATAATGCCCCCGATATCGCGGAGGCGCAGCTGTTTCGCGATCTCCTCGGCCGCCTCCATGTTGTTGGCGAACACCGTGTCCTCGAGGTTGTTCTTGCCGACGTTCTTGCCGGTGTTGACGTCGATGACGGTGAGGGCCTCGGTGTGCTCGATGATGAGCGAGCCGCCGGACGGGAGCCACACCTTGCGGTCGAGCGCCTTGTGGACCTGCTCGTGGACGTGATGTCGCTCAAACAGCGAGATCCCCTCGGCCGCCGGGTCGTAGAACTCGATCCGATCAGCGACTTCGGGGTTGAAGGCGGCGACGTAGTCGCGCACCTCGGCGTGCAGTCGGGCGTCGTCGATGACGACACCGCGATAGTCGGAGTTGAACTCCTCGCGGATCACCCGCACGGCGAGTTCGGGTTCCCGGTGCAGTAGGGCCGGCTTCTTCGCCTCCGCTGCCCGACGCTCGATCTCCGCCCACTGGGCGAGGAGCAGTTCCATGTCGGCGGTGAGTTCGGCCTCGGTGGCGTGCTCGGCCGCGGTGCGAACGATCAGCCCATGGTGATCGGGCTTGACCCGATCGAGGATGTTCCGGAGTCGCTTGCGGACGTCATCGGGCAGACGCTTCGAGATGCCGTAGGTGCTCGAGTTGGGGATCAACACGACGAACCGGCCCGGCAGCGACACCTCCTGGGTGAGGCGGGCGCCCTTGGCCCCGATCGGGTTCTTCGTGACCTGACACAGGATCATCTGTCGGTTCTTCAGGATGTCCTCGATGCGCGCCGAGTCGCCTCGCTGCTCGAGTTCGTCGGGGTCGAACTGGACATCACCTCGGTAGAGCACCGCGTTCTTCGGGGTCGCGATGTCAACGAAGGCGGCCTCCATACCGGGGAGCACATTCTGGACGCGACCGAGGTAGATGTTCCCGTGGATCTGGCTGACATCGTCGGCCGGACGGCTGACGTAGTGCTCGATGAGACTGCGCCCCTCAAGCACCGCGACCTGTGTGACACCCTCGCGGACCTGCACACACATGAAGTAGCGCCCGACCGGCTTGCCGTTGCGCTCTCGGCCCCGGCGCTGCTCCATCACCTCAGGAGCGAGTTCCTGAGACTTCCCGCGACCGCCGCGACCACCACGACGACGGCGACGGGATCCCTGACCGGAACGCTGCTGGCCGGCGGACCCGTCCTGATTGCCGTTGGGCTGCTGCTCGGCCGAACCGGCCTGCTGTTTCTGACCACCCTTGCCCGACTGGCCGCCACCACCGCCACCGCGGCGGCGGCGCCGCTGGCCGGACCGCGGAGCGGAGCCGTTCTGCTCGGCGCCCTTCTCGGCAGCCTTCTCGCTGCGGGCCGGGCCGGGCGGAGGAACCGCCGGCACCGGGGCTGGGCGCGTGTCGCCGACCTTCGGTTTCTTGCTGTCAGAGGCCGGGGTGCCGGCCGGGTGGGCCGTGCCGGTGTCGCTGGCGGGCCGCTGCCCTGCCGTGCTCGTGCTGTCGTCCATGTGTGAGATCCCTTCTCCCACGGCGGGCGGGCTGCCCGTCGTGTGGCGCCTCCAGACCGCAGGACGGCACCGCCGTCGCGTTCCGGGACGCTGAAACGTCGTGGATGTCCGACTCGGCTACTCGTTGGAGGGGGGCCAGAGTTCCGGACATGACCCTTTCAGCCTACCGGTCGGGCCTGCGATTGGCCGGGAGGGTCAGCGGAGACGACGCATGTACACGCTCTGCACCGCGCCGAACATGGCGCAGTACACGAGCAGGCTCGAGCCGCCGTAGGAGATGAACGGCATCGGCAGTCCGGTCACCGGCGTGATTCCGAGCGTCATACCGACGTTCTGGAAGAACTGCCAGAGCACCATGGTGAACACCCCCGCGGCGATGTAGGTGCCGAGCATGTCCTTCGCGAGGGTGGCGATCCTCCAGATCCGCATCAGGACCAGGCAGAAGAGGCTGATGAGCACGACCGACCCCACCATGCCGAACTGCTCGGCGACCGCCGCGAACGGGAAGTCGGCCCACATGACCGGGATGTCACGGCCGTTGGTGAGCGGGCCCTGGAGCCACCCCTTCCCCCACACTCCCCCGGTGCCGACCGCTCGGATGGCGTTACGCACCTGGTAGACGGCGTCCTGGAGCATCGGATCAGTCGTGTCCTGGTCGAGGAACACCCGGATCCGCTCGATCTGGTAGCGGTTGACGAGTCTGCCGACGAAGGCGGCGACCACCGTGAGCACCGACAGGGCGCTGATGGTCGCGATGTACTTGGCGCGAGCGCCGGCGATGAGCAGCACCCCCATCGCGAGGGACACCAGCACCGAGGCCGATCCGAGGTCGGGCTGAGCGACGACGAGCAGGGTCGGGAGGCCGACGATGACGAGACCGCCGATGAAGCGCGAGTAGGACACCTCGTCGGTTCTGGTCTCGGCCAGATAGGTCGCGAGGAGCGCCATGGTGGAGAACTTCGCCAATTCGGCCGGCTGGAGGTTGAAGGGACCGAGGTCGAAGGAGATGCGGTCCGCGCCCTGGGTGAGACCGATCAGCAACAGGAGCACCAGCAGCGCGAGCGTTCCCGCGTAGAGCGCGGTGGCCCGGTCGCGCAGGGTCGCGTAGTCGATCGACATGACCACGACGGTGACGACCGCGCCGACGATGGCGAACACCACCTGCCGATCGGCGAACGCGAGCGGGTCACCGGGGATCCGGGTCCTCGAGGCCGAGTACACCACGAAGCAACCGGCCACCATCAGGATCCCCTGCAGTGTCAGCAGCACCCAGTCGATGTTTCGGCTCGGGTCGGCGGGACTCGAACGGATGTTGCCGAGCCCGCTGTCGGGCCGCCGAGACATGAACGTCAGCGCCATCTCGTCACCCCGTCCATCACTCGGTCACCACCACGCCACCGCCGCCCCGGCGGGCGAAGCAGCCGACATCGGCGAGTTTCTGGGCGGGAGCCGATGTCGTCGCCGAGAGGTCGAGCGGTTCGGAGATCACAACCGGATCGGCCTCGATCAAGCCGGACAGCATGATGAAGGTGCACTTGACCACCGGAGCGGCCGCCTGCGATCCGTATCCAGCCTTCTCGAGGTAGGCCGACACGGTGTACGGCTGCTCGTCGTCGAGGGAGAACGCGACGAACGCCGAGGAGTCGTTCCACGGGTAGTTGCCCGCCCCCTGGGCCGTGCCGGTCTTGCCCGCCACCGGGATCGCGTCCTCGGGATAGTCGTAGAAGAGCTTCTCGCCGGTCGTTGAGTGATACGGGATGTCGGTCCCAGGCGTGCCGGCGCCGACGGTGACCACCCGGGTCAGTCCGGTGATGATCGGCTCACGGTCCTGCGGGTCCATCTCCATGTCGCGGATCCGGATCGGCACGCGGTTGACCTCGTCGACGACTCCGTTGTTCAGATCGGCGAACCCGATCTCACCGTCGGGGGTGCCGGGGGCCCAGACCGCCCGGAGGATGGTCGGCTGGTTCACCAGACCGCCGTTGGCGATCGCGGCGTATCCGTTGGCGAGCTGCAACGGTGTCGCCGACAGCAGACCCTGACCGATCGCCATCTGCACGCTGTCGCCGACATAGAAGCCGTAGCCCTCGTCCTCGCTGATCACCCCGCGCTCGGCGTACCGCTTCTTGAGGTCGTCGTCGGGCACGGTGCCGTCGAACTCGTAGGGCAGTTCGATACCGCTGTCGGTGCCGAAGCCGAACAGTTCGATCTGCTCCTGGAACACCGGCTCGCCGTCGTTTCGGACGTGGATCTCCTCGCCGATGCGATAGAAGAACGCGTCGGACGACACCGCGAGGGCGTCCTCGACATCGACATCGCCGTAGACGCACGGTGCCCCGGTTCCGCAGAGGGCGTTCTTGAAGTTGCAGCGGATGAGCCCGGCATCGCAGCGTTCGGGATTGACGCTGTACAGGTCGTAGGTGCCGGTGTCGGTGTACTTCTCGTCTGCGGTGATGAGCCCGGTGGCGAGGGCCGCGTGCGCCACAAAGGGTTTGAAGGTCGAACCGAGGTTGTAGCGGCCCTGGACGCCACGGTTCACGAGGATCGACTCGTCGGGGTCGATGGGCGAGCCGTCCGGTTTCTGCGACGGGAAGATCTCCCGGAACTTGGTGCCGGAGATATCGGCCTCGAACCAGCGGTTGTCGAAGGTCGGGTAGCTCGCGATCGCCTTCACCTCACCGGTGTCGTGGCGCATCACCACCACGGATCCGGCCGGTGCCTTGTAAGGAACGAACTCAGGCAGGGTCGGATCGAGGAGCTCGGTCGTCCCGTCGGGCAGGCGGATGGTGGGGTTGCGCACGCCCTGGTTCCGTCGTGCCCGCAACGCTGTCTCAAGGGCCTGCTCGGCGTACTGCTGCACGTCGAGGTCGATGGTGAGCTGGATGTCGTACCCGTTGACCGGGGCGACCTCCTCGAGCACCCGGACCGGACGGTTCGCGGCGTCGACCTCAAGCACCCGGTATCCCCAGGTGCCGTGCAGGAGTGACTCCATCGATCGCTCGACACCAAACTGGCCGACCCGCTCGTTGCGGAGGTAGCCAAGGGTGAGATACGTCTCGAGCTGCTCGGCGGTGATGGCGCCCATGTAGCCAACGACATGGGCGGCGTGCGGCGCATACGGGTACACCCGCCGCCATTCGTTGACGATCTCCACGCCGGGGAGGTCCTCGGCGCGCTCGAGGATCGCGATCGCGGTCTGCTCGTCGATGTCCTCGCGCACCGGCATGGGCAGAAAGGTCGAGTAGTAGCCGGCCTGGAAGCGGTCCTCCATCTCGGCCGACGGCACCCCCACCCAACCCTCGAGACGCGAGAAGAGCTCGGTGCGCGCCGATCTGGTCTGCATCGCGCGCCAGTCGACCGCCACCGTCAGGATGCGCTCGTTGTCGGCCAGGATCCGGCCCTCGACATCGAAGATCCGCCCGCGCTCGGGCGCCAGCTGCACCACGCGCGTCTTCGACCGGTCGACCCGTTGCTGCAGTTCCTCAGCCCGGACGGTCTGCAGGAACCACAGCCGCACCCCGAGCAGCGACACCAGGATGACGCCGACGGTGGCGAGCACACCGAGTCGAACCGCTCGACGATCCCCTGCCATACCAACAGTGTGCCGTGTGAGGCGGCCGGGCCACCGTCACGCCGGATCACACCTCCGAACGGATCTCCGGGGGAAGCTTCATCTCGGTCTGTTGCAGACTGAGCGACCAGCGGCCGAGCGGAGCCAGCACCGGACTGCAGACCATGGCGGCGACCGCGACGACAACGACCACCGTGACCAGCCCGGTGCCCGAGACCGCGGCCTCCCCGATGAACAGTCTGACCACCGGCACCATCGCCTCGCCGACCGCCGCCCCAATGGCGCTCTGGAGCGCGAGGATCCACCAGTGACTCTCAATCCGGAACAGGCGACCGACCCCGGCGACATAACCGGCGAGGGCCATCGTGACCGCTGTCGCGCCGAGCGGGGTGCCGACCGCGAGGTCGTACATCAGCCCCATCGTGAACCCGACCACCGCTCCCCGCTCGACCCCGCCGACCGCCCCGGTCGCGGCGGCGAAGGCCAGGACGATCTGGACCGACACTCCGAACGGGCGGAGCTCCACGAGCAACGTCGTCTGGATCGCGAGCAGGACGAGGCCGATCGGGATGACCCGCGCCACCCAGGAGTTCATGAGGAACCCGATCACTGTTGCAACTCCGTCGGCGGTTGATACAGGACGATGCGGACGAACTGGAGACGACCGAGTTCCGGCGAGAGTGAGATCTCCAACTCCTGACCAGCGGTTCCGGCGCGGGTGATCACGTTCGCGACGCGACCGACCGGGATGCTCGGCGGGGCGAGCGAGGTGCTGCCACCGGCGGTGAAGACGGTGTCACCCACCTCGATCCGCCCGAAGGCCGAGTTGCCCGCCACGAACGACACCCGCGGCAGTCGCTCGTCGCCCTGGCCACGCAGCACGCCGGTCTCGCGAATCACCTCGACCTCGGGGGTCTCGACGGCGGTCTCGTCGGGCAGAGAGGTGGAGGTTGAGGTGGAGATGAGGAACTCCTCGCGAACGGCCCCCTGATCGGAACCGGGGAAGGTCTCCTCGGGTTCTTCGACCGTGGTCGTCGTGAACCCCGGCACCACCTGGTCGGGCTGCTCCCCTCCGATGGAGACGATCTTCACCTGCACGGCGTAGGAGGGATCGGTGACAAGCATGATCACGCTCGACGTCGGCGCCACTCTGGTCACCTTGCCCACCAAGCCGGCCTCGTTGACCGCCGGCATCCCGACGCGGATGCCGTGGATGGACCCGCGGTCGATCTCCACCTGCTGGTCGAAGTTGGTCGGTGACTGACCGACGAGACGGGCGGTGACCGAGTCGTAAGAGGCCAACGACTCGAGACTGTTGAGCGCCAGAAGGTCCTGGTTCTCGATGATCGCGTTCTGAGCGGCGATCTCCGCGGAGCGTTGGGCGTCGACCTGAGCGCGAAGGGCCAGGTTCTCCTCCTCGAGGGCATCGAAGTCCGAATAGGCCCGCCAGAGTCGCTCGACCGGAGCCGACGCCACCTCGGCCGCCTGCTGGAACGGTTCGAGCGCCACGCTGAACCCGGAGCGCGCGGCGTCGAACAGGCGGTTGCCGCGGAGGTCGAGGGTGAGCAGCAGCGCCGAGGTCAGCGCGAGCGCGATGATGACGCGACGGCGACCGGCCGAGTAGAGGGGCACGCGATCCCCGTCAGAGATCGCCGCCGAGCGACATCAGACTGCGCATCGCATCGATGTTCTCGAGCGCCTTGCCCGAGCCGATCACCACGCTGAACAACGGGTCCTCGGCGATACGGATTGGCATTCCGGTCTCATGGGCCAGTCGGTCGGGCAGACCCTGCAGGAGGGCACCGCCCCCCGTGAGCGTGATCCCCTCCTCCATGATGTCGGCCGCGAGTTCCGGGGGTGTGCGGTCGAGTGCCGCCTTCACCGCGTCGACGATCGCGCTCACCGGTTCCTCGAGGGCCTCGCGGACGTGCTCGGTGGTGAGCTGGATCGTTCGCGGAAGGCCGCTGATGAGGTCCCGGCCGCGAATGTCGGCGGTCACCTCCTCGGGAAGGGGCCAGGCCGATCCCATCTGCACCTTGATCTCCTCAGCGGTCCGCTCGCCGATGGCGAGGGAAAACTCCTTCTTGGCGTACTGCAGGATCGCGTCGTCGAGTTCATCGCCGGCCACGCGCACGCTCTGGGCGGTCACGATGCCGCCGAGGGAGATGACCGCCACCTCGGTCGTGCCACCGCCGATATCGACCACCATGGAGCCGGCCGGCGCGTGCACCTGGAGATCGGCCCCGATGGCCGCCGCCATCGGCTCCTCGATGATGTGCACCGGCTTGCGGGCACCGGCGTACTCAGCCGCGTCCTGCACCGCTCGCTGCTCCACGCCGGTGATTCCCGAGGGGACGCAGATGATCATCCGCGGTTTCGACCACTTCGAGCCGTGCACCTGCTGGATGAACCAGCGGAGCATCTTCTCGCAGACCTCGAAGTCAGCGATGACGCCGTCTTTCAGGGGGCGGACCGTTCGGATGTGATTCGGGGTGCGCCCCATCATCTGTTTGGCCTGGTGCCCGACCGCGACCGGGCGGCCGTCGTTGACGTTGATGGCCACCACCGAGGGTTCGTCGAGCACGATCCCCGCCCCACGGGCGTAGATCAAGGTATTGGCGGTGCCGAGGTCGATCGCGAGGTCACGCCCGAGTCCGAGTGGATTGCTACGTACCACGTGATCCTCCTTCCCGGCCCCCGCGGCTCCCCGACGTCGACGCCGGGGCGCTCAAATGTTACAGATTGGGGAAGAAAATGCCGATCTCACGCTCGGCGCTGGCCAACGAGTCGCTGCCGTGCACGAGGTTTTCCGTGAACAGGATGCCGAGATCGCCTCGGATCGTGCCGGGCGCGGCGGTGCGCGGGTTGGTGGCGCCCATCATGGTCCGCACGACCTCCCAGGTGTCCTCCGGCCCCTCGACCACCATCGCCACGACCGGACCACGGCTCATGAACGCGACCAGGTCGGCGTAGAAGCCCTTCCCGACGTGTTCCTCGTAGTGACGCTCGAGGATCACAGCATCGAGGGTGCGCAACTCCATGGCCACAATGGAGAGGTTCTTCGCCTCGAAGCGGGAAATGATCTCCCCGGTGAGCTTTCGCTCCACGGCATCGGGTTTCAGCAGGACGAGGGTGCGGTCTGACATGGCCGGCAGGCTACCGGCGCGATCGCGTCTGATGCCCTCAGGAGAGCAGGCGCCGATACTCGCTCCGGGCGGCACCCGCCACATAGATCGATCCAGCCGCCAGCACCGCGTCCTCGGCATCGAGGTGCCGCACCGAGAGGGCGCAGGCCTCCTCAATCGACTCGCACACCAGCACCTCCTCACATCCGAGCTCCCGAGCTGCCCGGGCCACCTCAACGGCGGGCACCCCCCTCGGACTCGGCGCGGTACAGGCGATCACCCGGTCGAACTCATCGGCCCGGACCGCCGCGAGCATCTCATCGGGGGCGCGCAGGGTTCCGATCAGGAGCACTCTGCGACCGTCGGGAGCGAAGTCACCGAAAAAGACCTGTGCGCAGGTGTCGGCCCCCGCCGGGTTGTGGGCGCCGTCGATCACCACGAGGGGTTGGACACCGACCACCTCGAACCGTCCGGGCACCTCGACGGAGCCGAAACCCTCAGCAACGATCTCGGGGGCGAGCGGCGCGGCGAAGAACGTCTCGGCCGCGGTGAGCGCCACCGCTGCGTTCTCACCCTGATGGGATCCGTGCAGGGGCACGAACACATCGGTGTGGATCGTCGTCGGGGTCCGTAGGTCAAGGAGGCGACCACCGACGGCGAGGGAGTTGTCGACGGTGGCGAAGTCCTCGTCGCGTGTGAGCATCGACGCGTGCGGCTCCGCCGCAAAGATCGGATGGAGGGATGGGTCGTCGACGCCGACGACCACCGCCGACCCGGGCTTGATGATGCCGGCCTTCTCGCGGGCGATGTCAGCGACGGTCGGGCCGGCGAACTCGGTGTGGTCGAGGCCGATATTGGTGACGACCGCGACCTGCGCCTCGGCGACGTTGGTGGCGTCCCATCGGCCAAGCATGCCGACCTCGAGAATGATCACGTCCACGGCGGAGTCGGCGAAGTACCGGAAGGCGGCGGCGGTCATCGCCTCGAAGTAGGTGGGGCGCACACCGGTCATGACCTCCAGGCCGGCGATGGCTGCGATCTGCTCGCCGAGGTCGTCGCCCAGTATCGGTTCGGCGTTGCGCCGGATCCTCTCAGTGATGTGTTCAAGGTGAGGGCTCGTGTACGTGCCGACGGTCAGACCCGAGGACATGAGGAGCCGGGTGATCATCTGGACGGTCGATCCCTTGCCGTTCGTGCCGGTCACATGAATGACGGGGGCGCAGTGCTGCGGGTCGCCCATGGCGGCGCAGAGAGCACGGATGTTGTCCAGTGAGGGCGAGTCGACCCGACCGGTGACGTCGTAGGAGGCGTGCTCGTCGAGGTAGCGAAGCGCGGACTGCAGGTCCATGGGGAGATGTGTGCCGGTCAGCTGGCGGCGCGGCGCTGGCGCGTCGAGGCTCCGCTCTTTCGGGGCACGAGCGTCGGGTTCACCCGGTCCCGCACAGTGTCACCGTCGATGACGACACGACCGATGTCCGTCCGTCCCGGAAGCTCAAACATCGTCTGGAGGAGGACCTCCTCGAGGATGGCGCGGAGACCGCGGGCCCCGGTTCCTCGCAGGATCGCCTGATCGGCCACCGCCGCGAGCCCGTCCTCCGTGAACTCGAGTTCGACATCCTCGAACTCGAAGACCTTCTGGTACTGCTTCACCAGGGCGTTCTTCGGCTCGGTCAGGATCTTGACGAGGGCCTCGCGGTCGAGGCTGTTGACGACACCAACCATGGGGAGCCGTCCGATGAACTCGGGGATCATCCCGAACTTCACGAGGTCCTCCGGGAGCACCTTGGTGAAGAGCTCACCTGGATCGCGCTCGTTCTTCGATCGGACATTGCCGTGGAATCCGACTCCCTGGTCGCCGACCCGCCGCTCGATGATCTGCTCGAGGCCTGCGAAGGCGCCACCGAGGATGAACAGGACGTTCGTCGTGTCGATCTGGATGAACTCCTGATGAGGGTGCTTGCGGCCGCCCTGGGGCGGGACCGAGGCCTGGGTGCCCTCGAGGATCTTGAGGAGCGCCTGTTGCACCCCCTCGCCGGACACATCTCGCGTGATGGACGGGTTCTCGCTCTTGCGGGCAACCTTGTCGATCTCGTCGATGTAAACGATGCCGGTCTCGGCGCGCTTTGTGTCGAAGTCGGCGGCCTGGATCAGTTTGAGCAGGATGTTCTCAACGTCCTCACCGACGTAGCCGGCCTCGGTGAGAGCGGTGGCATCGGCGACGGCGAAGGGGACATTCAGCATCCTCGCCAGCGTCTGCGCGAGATGGGTCTTGCCGCATCCGGTCGGACCGAGGAGCAGGATGTTCGACTTGGCCAACTCCACGTCATCGCGACGCCCGATACCGCTCGACTGCTGATACTGGATGCGGCGGTAGTGGTTGTAGACCGAGACCGAGAGGATCTTCTTGGCGTGGTCCTGACCGACGACGAACTCGTCGAGGAACTCGCAGATCTCCTGCGGCGCCGGCAGGTGCTCGAAGGAGACCTCGGAGGTCTCGGTGAGTTCCTCCTCGATGATCTCATTGCAGAGATCGATGCACTCGTCACAGATGTAGACGCCGGGGCCAGCGATCAGTTTCTTGACCTGTTTCTGAGACTTGCCGCAGAACGAGCACTTCAGCAGTTCGCCGCTCTCGCCGAATTTCGCCACTACTGCTGCCCCTTCATCCGATTCAGATGTCCGTCGAGCCGAGGCTCAACGGATTGCCCCAGCGCGGTCGACGACCGCCCGGGACTCGATCACCTGATCGATGATGCCATATTCGACAGCCTCAGATGCCTCCATAACGAAATCGCGGTCGGTGTCGGCGTGGATCCGTTCGAGTGGCTGACCGGTATGTCGGGCGAGGATCTCCTCAAGGATGTCGCGCATCCGAAGGATCTCCTTGGCCGCGAGTTCGAGATCGGTGACCTGCCCGTAGCCCACCTGTCCGTAGGGCTGGTGCAGGAGGACGCGGGAGTGCGGGAGCGCGAGACGCTTGCCCTTGGTGCCGGCCGCCAGCAGCACGGCAGCGGCGGAGGCAGCCTGGCCAAGGCAGATCGTGGCGATGTCGTTGCGGATGAACTGCATCGTGTCGTAGATCGCGAACAGCGCGGTGATGTCACCACCCGGCGAGTTGATGTAGATGTTGATGTCCTTGTCGGGGTTCTCCGACTCGAGATGGATCAACTGGGCGCAGACCAGCGAGGCGATCTGGTCGTCGACCGGGGTCTGCAGGAAGATGATGTTGTCCTTCAGCAGACGGCTGTAGAGGTCGTAGGCGCGCTCACCGCGCGACGTCTGCTCGACGACGTTGGGAACGAGGTAGTTAGTCGCTTCCAGGTTCATCACTCGTCTCCTTCACTCACGTCATCATCCTCGCCGTCCGCGGCTGCCGACGCATCATCGAGGTCGTCATGGTCGTGGTCATGGTCATGACCGAGAATGAGGTCACCGTCGAGCACGGTGCCGTCGGTGTCGACCATCTCCACGTGGTGGAGGAGCCAGTCGAGAGCCTTCGACTTGCGAATCGTGGCGACAAGTTCGTCCACCGCGTCGTTTCGCTCGTAGGTCTTGCGGATCTCATCGGGCGACTGCTGGTACTGCAGCGCCATTCGGTGGTACTCGGCGTCAAGTTCATCTCCGGACACCTCGAGGTCCTCGGCCACCGCGATCGCCCGGAGGGCGAGGTCGGCCTTCACCGAGGTCTCGGCCTGCTCCTTCATGTTGTCCATGAGGTCATCGGGGGTCTGACCCGTGGCCGACATCCACGCCGAGAAGTCGATCCCCTGCGCCTGGAACTGCTGCACCATGTTGCGCAGTCGACCCTGGGCCTCAGAGGTGACCATCGACTCAGGGGGCTCGATCTCGACGAGCTCGACAAGCGCATCGGTCGCCTTGGCCACCAGCCCTTGACGGATGGCGTTCAACCGGGTCTCCTGCTGCTGCTCGCGGATGCTCTCGCGCCACTCGTCAACGGTCTCGAACTCGCCGATGTTGTCCGCCACCCACTCGTCGGTGAGCTCGGGCAGTTCGAGCCGCTTCACCTCGGCGAGCCTGACCGAGAAGTCGGCCGGCTCCTCGGTGCCCTTCGGAACCGAGGAGAACGTGATGTCCGCACCCGGTTCCGAACCGCGGAGTTGCTCGTCGAAGTCGTCGGTGACCCACCCCTGGCCGACCTCGTAGGACCACTCCTCGATGTTGAGGCCGGGCAACTCCTCGCCGTCACGCATTGCCGACAGATCGATGGTGACGAAGTCTCCGTCGGCCACCGGGGCACCGGTGTCGACGAGCGTGCCGTGGCCCTTCATCTGACCGCGCACGGCCTCGTCGAGATCCTCATCGGAGACCGACGGGTTGTCGACCTCGACTCGCAGGCCCGCGTAGCCGGGGACCGTGACGATCGGGCGCACCTCGCACTCAGCCTCGAACTCAACCGGGCCGTCCTCCTCGCCGCCGGTCACCTCGACCGACGGGGTGGCCACGAGATCTATGTCATGCTCGCGAACACCGCGCATCAGGTAGGACGGAATCGCGTCGCGCAGCGCCTGGGCGCGAGCGGGTCCGATGCCGATGCGCGACTCGAGGAGCTTGCGCGGGGCCTTCCCATTGCGGAATCCCGGGAGCTTGACCTCCTTCGCAATCGCCTCAAAGGCCCGGTCGATGTCACCAGCGAACTCTGACTCATCGATCTCGACGTACAGCTTGATCTTGTTGCCCTCGAGGGTCTCCACAGAAGTCTTCACAGGGCGCGGAGCCTACCGGTGGTGTCGGTGGGTCACCCGACGGTGATCAAGCTGGCCGCGTTCGGGCTGAGGGTGGGCCCCGATGACCCGGACGATGGTGGTTCGGCTCGGGCCGATCGGGCAGACTGGCGCCGTGCCAATCTGGAAACCTCACGCCCTCTCGAAGCCCCACGACGGTCAGATCGACCTCCGCATCGGTGATCGGGTCCGTACCAACGCCGAGGTCCACGGGGTGCCCGTCGGCACCGAGGGGAAGGTACTGCTCGCGAACGGATTCAACTGGCAGCGGTACCGCGTGCTGTTCGACAACGGCGCCGAGGTCGGCGATCTCGACCACCGTCACCTCGAGGCCGTCGGGCGGGCCGCCAAACGCCTCGCCAAGGCCGCCAAGCGCTGACCGGATCACCGCTAGCCTGCCCACTACGGGAAGTGGCGCAGCTTGGCTAGCGCACCTGCTTTGGGAGCAGGGGGTCGCGGGTTCGAATCCCGCCTTCCCGACCAGTATTCGTGCCGTTCTCTCCCTCGAGAGGGGGTTCGCGCGGAGTCTTGGAGCAGGTTTGGGAGCAGTTGAGTCGCGGTCCGCTTCCAGTTACCAGTCGGCTGCCTAACGCTTTTGCGACGTTCACTTGTCGTCGCCGGATAAATCAGCGAGTTGTTCTGGTGACACTCCGGTGTTCTAGGAACAGCATCACAATTCCAGAGAGTCGTTCGCTGTTACGATCTCAGCATGAAGTCTTCAACGATCCTCCGCGCTACGACGCTGTTGGCAGCCGCAGTGAGCCTCGCGCTCAGCGTGTGGCTTTATTTCCAAAATGACGCCTCGGTGGACGATCGTCTGAACGGCATTTTCGTCGGGGTGTGGGTCCCGTCAATCCTTGCTCTTGGGAACTTCCTGATCTCCTCAGATTCGGATCGCAAGGGGTAGACATGTCTCAGGGAACACTCTTCGCGTTCGGCTCTGTCATCTTTTTCGTGGTTTTCTCAGGGGCGGTTGCGTACGGATTGGTACGAATGAGGGAACTCGCGGAACGAGATTCCTAACGGTTAGCCCGCCAAGGAGAACAGCTGAAGGTCCCTCTTTCTCGAAGGTCACGCGTTCAGATCCCGCCTTCCCGGCCATTCGCTCGGCCACACTCCCCCCGTTGAGAGCCTCTGCGACTTCACCCGGACCCGGTGCCAGCGGGAGCCATTGAGCTAGGACGCTCAACGTTGTCCATCAACGCGGTCGCTCGACCGGTCTCCGATCCTGTGAACGGTCGTCAGTTTTTGCCATAGAGGACGTTCCACACGGCGATCGCTACGCCGAGCAGTGAGCAGGCAAGCACGAGCCAGGGGGAAGTGATCATCACGCCGTCGGGTTCGGGCCGCCCGTTGCGAGCTCCCAGCAGTTGCCGTCGGGATCGGAGATGTACGCGCTCGTGCCTCCCCATGCTCTGCGTTGCGGCTCA